>Ga0209100_1000155_pt1 | contig 75833 bp, 70 predicted proteins | sample lystaG_FD_185480 | JGI IMG/M metagenome (GOLD analysis project Ga0209100, IMG submission 185480) | Glacier valley bacterial and archeal communities from Borup Fiord, Nunavut, Canada, to study Microbial Dark Matter (Phase II) -... | ecosystem: Environmental > Aquatic > Freshwater > Ice > Glacier ...
AGAGCCGTCTTGTAACGGGCCGCAAAGATGGTCTCTGGATGAGGTACTCCATCAATAAAGAGAACTTCGAGCCGGCCAGAGAACTGCTCAGCTCATTTATGCAGAGCTCCGATCAGGAATCTGTATGTCTGTGCGGGAATCAGAAATCCTTCCCGACTATAAATAAACAGGACAAGGAGAATAGATAAATGTTTGTACTTGAATGGCTCAACGACCAACTTCTTAAGATGACGTGGCTCTCCGATCTCGTCAAGTTACTGGTTGAAAATGTCTTCGGACTTGATGTAACGGATCGCCTTGGCGGCAGTATTCACTTCTTTATTTACGACACAATCAAGATTTTCATTCTGCTTTCTTTTCTTATTTTTATTATTTCGTATATCCAGAGCTTCTTTCCCCCTGAACGGACCCGCAAAATCCTTGGTCATTTCAAAGGGATCTCCGCTAATATTCTCGGTGCGCTGCTGGGAACGATCACTCCTTTCTGTTCCTGCTCCTCTATCCCACTGTTTATCGGATTCACCAATGCCGGACTTCCGCTCGGTGTTACCTTTTCTTTTCTGATCTCCTCGCCTCTGGTTGATCTGGCCTCCGTCCTTCTTCTTGCGAGTATATTTAACTGGAAGATTGCTCTTGCTTATGTTGTTGTCGGTGTTTTTCTTGCCGTAACAGCAGGAACAATCATCAGTAAGCTCAAGATGGAAAAGTATGTCGAACCCTTTGTTTTCAGTAATAAAATGCTCGAAGTGGAGCAGTCCGCGCTGACAAAAAAGGACAGGGTTGATTTCTCCATAGAGCAGGTCCTGGCCATCGTCAGGAAAGTCTGGCTGTATATTCTGATCGGTGTCGCCCTCGGTGCCGCGATTCACAACTGGATTCCGCAGGATATCATTACAGCCGTACTCGGACAGGACAAGTGGTATTCCGTTCTTCTGGCAACCGGCGTCGGAATTCCGATGTATGCAGATATTTTCGGGACGCTCCCAATTGCCGAAGCACTTGTAGCAAAGGGCGTCGGACTTGGCACTGCGCTGTCATTCATGATGGCCGTAACCGCTCTGTCGCTGCCTTCCATTATTATGCTCAAAAAGGTCGTCAAGTCTAAGCTTCTCATAACTTTTGTCGCTATCGTGTCCATTGGAATTATAATTATCGGATATGCGTTCAATGCCTTTGGTTTCTTTTTGATGTAATCAGCGCATGTGTGTATTGAAAAAATCAAGAATAGAAGAATTTTATAAAAAATGGAGGAAAAGTATATGATTATCAAAATTTTGGGATCTGGTTGCAAAAAATGTATGACTCTCGCTGAAAACACAAAAGAAGCTCTGTCTTCTCTTGGACAGGAGGCCGAAATCATCAAAGTTACCGATTTTGCCGATATTGCAGCCTTTGGCGTCATGTCAACGCCGGCTCTTGTCATCGACGAAACTGTTGTCTCTTTCGGCAAAGTACTAGCGCCTAAGGAGATCGTCAAAATCCTCGAAAAGGCGGCGAAATAAGATGCTGCAGCTCAGATATATTCATATTTTCAAGCGACGAGCTGTATTTTAGCTGCTCGAGATCTTCGGGGTTTTTCATATCACCTGTATATTCCATTTTTTACCTGCCATTTCTTTTACAGCCACATGATAAATCCTGTCTTGTCATTTCGGTTATAGCCTGCCTTCTCATAGAACTGAAGTGTACTGTCTTTTTTGGATCCGGTCATGAGCATGATCTTGTAACAGTTCTTCTTTTGGGCTATTTCTTTGGCTTCACTTAAAAGTGAGGAAGCATAACCACGGCTTCGCATGTTTGTATCCGTGATGACATTCTCAATGACTGAATAAGGACGCTGATCGTGTGTAAGATTCGGAATTATGTTTATGACGCAGGAAGACACCATCGCGCCATCAAGAAATCCTGCCAGTACGTGCTGATTCTCATCCCTCATGATCTGTTCCCATACAGCGATGATCCTGTCATTAATAGTTGGCTCCATTTGGCTGTGAAGCTGCGCATATAAATATAAAAGTCCTGAAAGATCCTCAGGACGGCATTCTCTCATTTCAAGCATATTGTCTTCCTCCCTTTGCATTAAATGAACTTCGAAACTTTTGAAGGGCTTCAAAACCCATGTCGGAAATATATCCTCATTATAGCAACAGATGCTACAATAGTGTTGTTCGGTAAGCAGGCGCATATGGTTTTCTACTGCCTAATGTTTGTGTTGGTTTTTCAAAAAGTAACGGGGTGAATATATGTTTGACAGTAAAGGTGCTATTTTTGATCTTGACGGGACTCTTCTCGATTCACTGCATGTCTGGGAACAAATTGATATCCGATTCCTTGAAAAACGGGGGTTCACAGCAACCCGCGAATATACGCAGGCCGTAACGCCCCTGGGTTTTCATAAGGCAGCGGAGTATACCATTCTTCGCTACCATCTGAGTGAGACACCTGAGGAAGTCATTAAGGAATGGAATCACATGGCACAGGAGGCCTACAGGTCAGAAATAACTCTCAAGCCCAATGCGCAGGAATACCTTATTCATCTGAAAAATAAGGGCGTTAAACTCGGAGTCGCAACAGCCCTTCACACGGAAAGCATAGAGTCTGTATTAAAAAATAATGGGATATATGATTTATTTGAATCCTTTACCATGCTGCAGGAAGTCAGCCGCGGCAAGGGTCATCCGGATATTTACCTTCTTGCCGCGCAAAAGCTCGGCCTTCCTCCGGAAGACTGTATTGTCTACGAAGATATACTGACGGCTGTAAAAGGAGCGAAATCCGGAGGTTTCCGGGTCTGCGGCGTATATGATCCATATGCGGAACACGAATGGGAGGAAATCGTCGCTGCGTCCGATTTCACCATCAGGAATTTTGCAGAGCTTATGTAAAGAAAGCCTCCCGAAGTTTACTTTGTAAGTAATTTCCGGGAGGCAGCTTCACTAATTTTTCAAAACTCTGTTCTACTCAGTCAGGATTAATTGCCCGGACAGGTCGCGCTTCAATATATCCGCGGTATCCCATCGGTGAAAGCTGGAAACGAGGCGCGTCCTGATCAGCCCACTCGTATCCGTAAATCTTCGGATCGTATGTCTTCATGATCTCCCAGATATCGGAGATTGCCTCTTCAAAATTTTCATCATCATAGGGCGGCCCCTGGAAGACCATCATCCTGCAGGCGGGAGCCTGGGTCATCTCAAAGCCCTCCGGAACCGGTTTATTGTAATCTAGCGGGAGCTCAACTCCCTGCACATATTTGGAGGTGCCCTCCGGAATCATATGATCCGGCAGCCACATACCGATCGGCTCGTACATAGCTTCTTTTACACTCGACAGAATGCCCCAGATCTGGTCCGACGCTTCGCACGCTGCCCCTTCGCTGTCTACTTCTGTGCAGTACTCGTAGTAATCTGTCGCCGTTTTTCCTCTTCTGAGCATAATTTTTCTGGCAGGCCGTTCGACAACCTGAACAAATACAGTATTTCCCGGTGTTTTCATACTTTCTTTTTCCTCCCTTTTTCTATGATCCGGAACTTCAATTACCCGATACGGCATAAAAAGCGGAATAGCCGGCGACTCCTTACTGTATCTTTTCGGAGGCAAGCCGAATTGCCTGGAAAACGCTTTTGTAAATCCTTCGTGTGAATCAAAAACGAAATCGAAAGCAACATCCGTGACTTTGGCTTTCCCGTCTCTGAGAATCAGGGCGGCTTTCGATAAACGAAGCGACCTGATGTAGTCAAATGGAGATTTGCCGGTAAGTTCTTTGAAGATCCGTTCACTGTGCCATTGCGAATAACCGGCTGTGCCGGCCAGCTGATGAAGCGTAATCGGTTCAGAAATATGTTTTTCAATATAATCCTGCATTCGCGAAACTGCCTGGATAACATCTGTCTGCATGATTTCCTCACCTCCTCTTAAAGGATATCGCTTCCGGGAAGAAGAAACTTGACCGGGCGTGCTGTCTTTGTTTTACCGCTCAGTTAATATTGGGTGTCATTCAATTTCATACTTTTCAATCAGCCGTTCAGTACATTGTCGCCGGATCTATCTTTTCAAGCCATAGTTCTTTGAGGGAGGCTATATCTATCGTGAATTCCAGGTCTGTCTGTGTTTCTTTCTTTTCGAGTGTCTCCAGGATATGAAGTTCAAAAGCTGAACCGCCGTATTTCTTCCAGTCAGCGTCAAGTTTCGGGTGTACACATGAATCCGTAGAAAGGGAGAAAGCGAACCGGTTCTTATAGCCTTCAACATCAGTAACTGCCGAAATAAGCACCCGGCCTGTTACCGTATTGCGGACGGCACAGATCCCTCCAATTCTCGGCCGTTCTTTATAAGCAGCCGCAATGTCCTTTTTCTTTTCTTTATCCACAATCAGTACCCCATTTCTTTGAGCATTTTAGATAATATAGCCAGGCGCTCACCGATGAGTTCATCATCCTTACTAAGTACGCTGGCAAAAAGCTTGATATCTTCATCAATCATCGTGTTGTCTGTGCATACCGATACAGTCATTGCATCCCCCTGCATGCCAATCCGGTCAATCTGCGGATTTTCGGGATCATAAAGCTTCGGGAACCGGTAGGATTCCGAAAGGAAGAGTTTCGCGCGGCAGACAAGTATGGCAAGATCAATAACACGATGAAGCGGTAGTTCTTCCGACTGCCGGGACCATTTCTCGCCAGTATATCTCCATACCTTGGCGGATACCTCAACACTTCCGCGGTCATTCCACTGCGCAAGCCCAAGGGACAATCCTTTGGCATCCGAATTATAAGCCTTCCGGCCGTCAACCTGTTCATAATTCTCCGATACGAATACCGGTTTGTGTTTGAGTGTTGTAGGAATATCCATCTGCTTTTCTCCCTTTCAAATTCTTCTCAAAATTCTTCTCAAAATTCTTCATACAAAGTATTTGTGCAAAGCGTTGCATCTGTGTTTGTTTGGATTTGCCACTTAGTAAATTAGTAAATTAGTAAATTAGTAAATTACTTGCATTCATGATTATACTCCGAGGCAGCGCATTTGGTCAAGAACCGAGACAATGCCGCGTCATCAAAAATACCTGCACACATGCAAAATATCCGTGTAAATTCAGGATTCACACGGATATTCTGCAATTTTATGTCGTATGTGATGTGTTCGCTGCGCTTATGAATGTCTGCTTATAAATGCGTACTTCTGAAAGGCTGCCTAAAAAGCGCACTCCTGAATCCCTATTTACTTTTCAGTTCGTCACGTCTTTTACGGTATTCAATGACCGGCAGATCACCTGCCAGCAGTTTCTCGTGCATCCTGTAAGAAGTCACTTTAGGCTTTTGCGTGACAACGATTCGTTTATCCTGACGCTCAATTACCCGGTTGCCGAACTTGCCGAAAAAGGCGTAGATTCGATTGACGAAACGAAGCTTTGACGCCTTGCTGTAAAAGCGCAGATACAGGATAGTCTTTTCATCATCAACCGGCGCAAAAAAGATCATGACCCGGATTTTGTCGCTTATATGGTTCATCCAGATATTAGGGAACTTAAAAAGCAGAAACAAGTCCCTGGAAACCGTAACTTCCGAAGCGGTTTTGGGGTGCTGCCCAACATCAACTTCATTGTCCGCGCTGGTCCGTATCGTATCTTTGTCGAGTTCAACAGCAGGTCCGTTTACAAGCTTCCTGTTGCCGCGGCCAATTGTGTTTGCATGTACAAAGGGAAGATGTACAACATCCAGTTGATTCTCGATGCAGCGTGAATAGTGCGCATTCCAGTTGTCTGATATTTCGCTGTAGGCAAAAGGCATATCATCGAGATCTTCAAAAAACGGAACCTCATCTGCAATTTTATCCTCATCGCCATACCAGAGATAGATGATTCCATGCTCTTCCCTCACCGGGAAGTACCTGACGTTATAACGGGAAATATCCTGTTTGGATGCAATTCCATTAGCAGGAATGAACCGGCATTTTCCTTTTGTGTCGAATTCAAGCCCATGGAAAGGACACTGGACACAGTCTACATTTAGTTTACCTTTGCTGAGTGCCGCACCCCGATGGGTACACTGATCTGCGACACATCCTAAGTCCCCGCTTGCATAGCGAAAAAGGGCCAGATCCAAATTGAGTCTTCTGACCGCTGAAATTTGTCTTTTCCTGATTTGATTTGACGGCATGACTGCGTACCACTGATTAATGATCATATGCGTTTCTCCTCTTACAAATAGAAATACAAAGAATCCAGCAAATATTTCTGATCATATTTTTGAGCAAGTCTTAGAAGGAACCTTTTGAATCCCGCGGAATCGTCTTTTTGGGTCTCAAGTTTTTGAAGATGTCTCATACACAGCTTTTTCTCATTCTCCGAGGCAAATTTCTTGAAATACCCCCACACATGGAGCGCTGCATTTATCTGGTTGCCTTTGGCTGCTTCCTCCTTGAGAGCAAACTCCACAAGATGGTAGAATTCAACCGCCGGGTAAGAATCCCTGTCCTTCAGAAGTTCGCGGATCTGATGATATACACCGGGAGCTTTCTCGAGAATCAGGTATTTGTACCGGCTCCAATCAAGCTCAAGGTACGCCATCCGGGCGGCTCCCGTTGTGCAGTTGATACATTTGACCGCAGAAAGATTCTTATCTTTGACTTCCAGCATAATATCGATATTCCCGCCATGAATGTTCTGGTAAAAAGAAAGAAATTCATCAATACGGATGCTGTCGGTATGAGCACCTCGCCTTTTATCGGGAGATTGCTGCGAGTAGTGAATTTTCTGCCGGCCGTCCTGATCTTTCCATGTTCCGGCACAGGCGTGTATCCAATCACTGTCCGGCAAATCTACGGAACACGGATGGATGGCGTGATGGAGATTGTCAAATACTGCCGGTGCACCGATCTGCCTTGCTATATCCAGAACATCGCAGATATGATAGGAGCGCTCATCATTTTCGAGCACAAGACGCAGCTTAATATCGTCATCAAGCTTCTGGTATTCATCGATAAATCGTTGGACCGCCTCATCCTTATTCCCATAGATACCGCCGATATGAAGGATAATTTTATTCTCCGGACCTGTATGAAGAGCGCCTAGAAACCGCGTGTGATACCGCAGATCTTCCACGGCACGGGCAACCACTTCCTGTGTCGGTGAATTGAGAATCGTATATTGTCCCGGATGCATGGAGACACGCATGCCGGCGGCATGTATCCTGGCGCCGATACGTGTAAGCGAGGGCTCGAAAAGATCCCACCACGCAAGCGAATTTACAGGACTCGATCCAAAAGGGATAATATCCGAACTTATCCTGAAGAGGTAAATATGATTCCTGATATTGTATTCAATCAGATTTTCGAGTGCAGAAAGATTCTGAGCGATTACATCCCGAAGACGTTCTTCGCCTGCATTTTTCATCACACAGCTCTTAAAATCGGTGCCGGGAACGCCAACGGAAAGGCATGCATATCCGATACTCATAACAACTGCCACTTCAAATAGAAACTTACAAAAGCAGCATTCATTTTCAGTCCTCCGCCAAAGTACAAGTTTATTACCTCTATTGTACTTCATTCGGAGCGAATTTCCGATATGTCGGACTCTATATTTTCCGTAAAAAGACTCCGGTAAATACGCCGATCCACAAAATACCGGTAAGTAGGCCTCCGAGTAGCGACAGTAATGAAGCGCCGTTTTGTACAAGATCCCCGAGCCAATAGCTCGGCAGAAAGGAAGCCAGATATCTATAGGGGGCAGGTACAAACCACACGGCAGCAAGTCCTATCAAAATGATGCCCGATAACTTCGATATGGCAAGACCTTCTACTTTGTTGCCCGCAAAAGACACGACCATCATCGACACGGACAATCCCAGAAGTGAACTTATGAGAGCTGCCGCTGCAACACGCGCGAAGGGTGCGCCCGATATGCCAAAAACCATTGTGACAAATATCGAACAGAGAAATGACCAGATCATGGGGATCCCTATGCGGGCACCCAGATAAGCATACCCTCCGACAGGAGTTATCTGGTAGTAAAGACCCGTTCCTTCATCTTTTTCATCCAGCAGAACAAATGCGCTGGACATCCCTAAAAGAAGAGGCGTCATCGCCAGAAGCATGGCGTCTGCCAGGGAATACCAGGGCTGTATACTGAAGGAAAGTTCCCTTTGCAGCAGGAAATCTACGAATGGCACGCCAAACCGGACAAAAAGACCGAGAAGAAACGGGGCGGGAAGCAGGGCAAAAAGCATGCCGTCCCTTGTAATCTGTCTCATCCCCATTTTGAATAAACGTATTGTCTGTCTCATTGTAAGGGTCCCCCTTCTTCCAGAAGCGCATTCGAGATCCGCCTGAGAGAGACAAGAACGGCAGCCCCGAGCCAGCCGAGAAGCGATAGAAGAAGACAAAAACATCTCACTTTATTCATGGGACCAACTGCCTCTGATATGAGTCTCCACATAAGCGTCCCGGGGAACACTTCCAGTACAGGATGATGTATTCCGAAAGCCGCAAGTACCGGCGGAACTACAATAAAAATCTCTGCCGGCACACTGATGAGAAGATAATGATTAACAGTGCGGGAAAAAGTCCCGGCAATCATCCCCAATATTGTAAATATCATAGACCCGATAAAAACGCCCGCAAGCAGTACCGGATAGGATGACCTTTCAGGCACGCCGACTATCATGATACCAAGCGCCGATAAAGTAGATATCAGGCTCAGTGAGATTGCTTTGGACATGATATACTCGATCGGCGTAAGCGGCGAGACAGCATAAAACTTGTGTACGCCTTCCCCTCTTTCCAAAAGCCATATGCCGCCGATAAAAAAGAAACCGAGCATCGCAGGGTCGGACATGATGATTATGGCAGCTGTCAGTGATTTGTAAGCCACGGGCACAGCCATAATTACCCCTATATAAAGCAGGGTAATGAACACATACAAAAAGTAGAAACCATATCGGATCTGATACCGGATATCATTTTTGATCGCTCGTGCCAGTCTCAATGTAAACACCGTCCTGTCAGTTCAATGAACACATCCTCCAGTGTCTGCTCTTTGGAGTGTATGCTGGTAAGTGATCCATTATGGAGTGCCGTCATAAATGCACGGTCCTTTTCCAGGCCGGAAAGCAGGGATGAACTCTCCCGGATACTTTTATCCTGTAAAAATGAATATCTGACCTGCGTATCCGCCAGCTTTCTTTGAAACGCCGCAGGCGTGTCCATCGCCTTCATCTGACCGTCGACGATGAACGCCACACGATCGCACAGCTCGTCTGCATCATGCATATTATGCGTCGTCAGAATTATGGTCTTACCCTTTTCTTTCTGTTCAAGAATCATATCCTTAATTGTCCTGCCATTAGCCGGGTCGAGTCCGCTCGTCGGTTCATCCAGAAAAAGAATTTTGGGATCATGAATCAGGGCACGGATAAAGCTTAGGCGCATCTTCATCCCTTTGGAATACTCCTGCACTTTTTTGTCCGCGTCTTTTTCCAGTCCGACTCTTTCCATCAGATCCATCGTATCTGCTGCCTGTGTCCTGTAAAGGGATACAAAATAATTCAGATTTTCTCGTGCTGTGCATTTACCGTAAAAATTCGGGAATTCGAAATCCACTCCGATATCTTCATAAAAACGGCTGCTGCGAACATTTACCTCCGTACCAAGGACGTTCACACTTCCACGGTAATTTCGAAGGACTCCGGTAAGTATCTTCTGAAGTGTGCTTTTTCCGGCGCCTGACGGGCCAAGAAAGCCGAATACTTCGCCGGCCTTCACATCAAAGGTTATTCCATTAATTGTATCCGCTTTCGCTCCGCGGTATTTCAGATACACATTGTCTACAGTAATCACTTTTCGTCCTCCACAATCTGATCGATTGTTCCGTTAATCAGGACTTCCATAATGGCCTGTTGGGTTGCCGGATCTTCGCTTTTCAAATTCACACTGCACAGGAACACGTGCTGCAGTACTTTGGCTGCCAGCTCCCGTCCGCAGGTAAAGCGGACGCCGCGTGCTTCCAGTTTCTCTAATTCATTGCTGTCTTTTTGGGTGTGCTCTTCAATAACTTCCTGCGGAAGCTTTCGGAACAGATGCTCCAATGTATCCGCAGTAAGCTGCGTGATGATCGGATACCGGGCCGCATACGAACTCATCGTATAGAAGACTGTTTTTGTCAGTTCCCTGGGCGGAAGCGCCTTATTCTTTTCGAGAATTTCATCAAGGTCTTTCCACATGAGTATCTGGATCTTTTCATTTATATCCATAAACAGATGTTCTTTGTTTACATAAAACCGATAGAAGGACCCTTTTGCAATACCAGCCGCTTTCACCAGATCATCAACGGTAACTTTTTTGATACCAAAGGCTGTGAATAGTTTCTCTCCTTCACTACAGAGCTTCGCGCGAATCATCTCCATCTCCTGCTCACTAAATTTCGGCAAAAATATCACCCACTCTCGTAATCTATATGACTAAATATACATTAATAGTCACACAAAGTATAAGACGTCTATCCACAGCTGTCAACAAAAAATAAAATAAAAACGCAGGCACGAAATGCCTGCGTTCAGTTGGCTTGAGAATCCTTTATTTTGTCAGATCATAATTTCGCCCTGCATATAAAGTACGGCCCTGACACGAATCCGACCTTGTGCACAGATCCGGTTTCCGCTGGATTATGAACCGCTCTTTTTTGCAGAAAGGATGAAAAGAGAATAAGGTACTTCCTGCCCTTCCACGATTTTCGTGTCACTATAGAAAACTCTCGATGATACGCCGGTGAATCCGATTTTTTCCAGAAGCTTTCCCAAAACGGCAGGATCGAATCCGTTATGCCCGTCAAAATCTATTTCCGCTTTATGAAAACTACCGTCATCCAAAACCAGATCAACGATGCAAAGACATCCGTCTTCATCAAGATGTGTACTCAGGTAGGTCAATAACTTCTCTATATCAACAATGTGATGAAGCGCCATCGACATATAAATCAAGTCAAAAAACCGGGTCAGCTTCCCGCCGCCGGTTAGATCGAGTGCCTGAGCGTCCATATTATGAATGCCATTTTCTTTGATCTTCTTCTGCAGCACGCGAATCATCTTTTCTGAACTGTCTACAAGGGTTATCTCCCGAAGAATATCACGGAGCTGAAAACTGATCATACCTGTTCCGCAGCCGAATTCGAGAGCTTTATGATATGTCTCACCTGATAATTCTGTTTCCATCTCACGCGCTATGGTTTGTGATCTTTGCTCTCTTCTGTCTGTGTCCCAGGTCATCGCCATTGCATTAAAATCCATATGAATACCACCTTCTGAAATATTTTTTTGAAATATTTTTGTACTGTTGGCACTGGACTTTCTGTCAGTCTTATCGCTCTTTTTGAGTATGTCTCAGTCTCATAATTACAGGCCGGAATTTTGTCACCCTCTTTATGTCGCGGAATTATGCCGGTCTGCCTGGTAGTTGGGATTATGTCCGTTATGTAAGATCCCGGCTGTCTTGTCATGATAACGGCGCCTCTTATTGAGATACATTAAGGCGTCGATATGCTTTAGGAATTCCGATGGAGATGAACCGGTTTTAAAATCAAAACTGTCATAACCTATACTGAATTCGATCTGATATGGCGTGTTTCCCTTTTCGTTGAATTTTTTCGTGTTCTCATTCAAAGTATTCACATCAGAAACAATTTCTTCTTTGGTGTTCCGCTCCGTGATAATCACAAACTCGTCTCCGCCGTACCTGCAGATAACATCTGTTTTATGAAAACTCGTTTTTAGTATTTTGGCGGCGTCAACCAGAGCCGAATCACCAACTACATGCCCAAAATCATCATTGATCATCTTAAAATAGTCCAGATCAAGCATGATTCCCACCTGCATTTTGTTTTTCTTTTTCGCGTTCCTCCTTTCATCCAAATAAGAATCCAGTTGTCTTCTGTTGAAGAGACCAGTCAGGTAATCTATAGACAGATGCCCATTCTGCATACTCATAAAAATGAGCTGCATAGAGACAGCAAAGCTTGCCCATAAGACGGAAATCCCATAAAATCGAAACTGAATCAGACCGGAGACGGCAGGGGGAATCAAGAAGCAAAGCAAAGGAAAAAAGTGCCGCTTCTGAATTTTCTCCCGGTTGATTATCAGATAAATAGTTGCATAAGCGAAATAGAGAGTCCACAGCGTCGCCATGCCAAAGAACAGATCGCCCCTATGATATACATTGGCCTGATCATAATAGAAATACACACCGGTGAAGGGGCTTGCTACTGCAAATATCAGATTAATCACAGCCGGAGATACCAGTAAAACAATGTGTGCTGATTTGATCGTATCGAATTTCTGTGTCTGCAAAGTAACAAATAAGCACCAGAGAATAAATGGGGCTGTACTAAGCGCACAGCCGATAGCCGTGGCAGTTATGCTGATGTTTCTTGCCGGTAAACCTGGCTTTCCGTCAAGGACCCAAACAATGGTATCCAAAAAAAGCTGCAGGACAATTGATCCCAGCAGCGCCAGAAAAAGCTTCTGCCTGATTAAATATTTATCCTGCAGATAGCGTATATTGATGTAGATCAGACTTAGTATCACAAGTGCAAATCCATTAATTGTTACATATGCAACGGTAGTTGACATGAATTTCCTCTTTTCAACATCCGATTGTACCAGCAGTGGTTATATTGTAATCTACGCCTTGCTGTCCTGCAAATATTCATTGTCAAATTATGTATCGAATTTCAATTCTTCTGAAGTTCTTTTACAAGCGCATCTACATCTGATGGATTCGTGGCCCAGCTGGTGCAGAAGCGAACAGCTGAGTGTGTATCGTCTGTCTTTTCCCAGAAAGAATACACAAAGTCCTTACTCAGCCTTTCCAGTATATCATCCGGAAGTATGGGAAACTGCTGATTTGTATGGGAGGGTATAAGAAACGTATATCCTTTCCGGACACATGCTTCTTTGATGAGGGACGCCATATCATTGGCATGCCTGCAGGAAGTCAGATAAAGATCGTCTTCAAAAAGCGCAAGGAACTGAAGACCAAGAAGTCTGCCTTTTGCCAGCATTGCTCCCTTTTGCTTCAGGATATACCGGAAATCAGTCTTTATGGCCTCATTTGTAATAATAAGTGCTTCGCCGAAAAGAGCTCCGATCTTTGTTCCGCCAAAATAAAACGCATCGCACAGCTCTGCAAGATCTGTAAGCTGCAAATCATTGCCCCCGGCACTCAGTGCATAACCAAGGCGCGCTCCGTCAAGGTACAGAAAAAGATTATTCCTATTACAGGTCTCGCGGATGGACACAAGTTCAGATCGACTGTAGATCGTTCCGATTTCCGTGGGATTCGAAAGATAGACAAGTTTTGGCTGCACCATATGCTCATGTGTGGTATCGCCGTAATGCTCATCACACGCTTCCTGAATCTGCGATGCTGTTAATTTCCCGTCAGACGAGGCAATCGACAGCACTTTGTGACCGGTTGCTTCAATCGCGCCCGTCTCATGAACATTAATATGTCCGGTCTGTGCCGAAAGGACTCCCTGATGCGGTCGCAGCGCCGCAGAAATCAACGTCAGGTTGGTCTGTGTGCCCCCGACCAGGAAATGGACATCGATATCTTTGCGTCCGCATTTATCTTTAATGAGACTGGCGGCCGCCATACAATATGGATCAACGCCATATCCTTCCGTCTGCTCCAGATTTGTCTTTATAAGCTTCTCTATTATAGAAGGATGCGCTCCTTCGCTGTAATCACATTCAAAACGAATCATATCGGAAACCTTCTTTCTCAGCGCGCTGCAATAGTCACATGATTATTTTCCATTTTGCCACAAATGAATACAAAAGAAAAACAGTTCCGACAGGAATTGCCGTCGGTTCTTACCTCCCCGCGAAAAAGTCTGAAAGAAGTCTTGTGATCCGCACCTTTTCCGGATTCGGCGGATCATTTTGATTGCATCTTATTGTGGAGTATTTTTTGCAATTCAACTTTAAATAATCTTCGATTTCAGCATAAAAATTTCATTTCAACTTTTTTCTAAAACGCGAAATCCTCTTAGAGGAAAGGGCATTACGGGGTTTTTCCCTATTTTCCAGCATTTTCATATCTGCAACTTGCACAAAATATTGATGCAGATTTTTACATAATAAGTATTTGCATTTCTATTGTACCGCGTTATAATCATATGGCTAAGCCGTCATAACGATTCTCTTCAAAGGCGAAGTGAGTATTTTTAGCAATATTTTAGTGATGGAGGATTTATCATGCCATTAACAAATGCGTACCTGAGTCGTGTCTATGCCAAAGTTCTTGAAAGAGATCCTAACCAACCCGAATTTGCACAAGCCGTATATGAAGTTCTTGAATCCTGGCAGCCCGTTGTAGAGCGTCGTCCTGAACTCGAGAGAGAAGGAATTATCGAGAGACTTGTAGAGCCGGAGCGTGTCATTATGTTCCGTGTACCGTGGGTTGATGACAGCGGCAAAGTACAGGTTAACAGAGGCTTCCGTGTCCAGTTCAATTCAGCTATAGGGCCTTATAAGGGCGGTCTGCGTCTTCATCCTTCCGTAAATCTTTCTATCCTTAAGTTCCTTGGTTTTGAGCAGTGCTTTAAGAATTCCCTTACCGGACTTCCTATGGGCGGCGGCAAAGGCGGATGTGATTTTGATCCCAAGGGAAAAAGTGACCGTGAAGTCATGCGTTTCTGTCAGAGCTTTATGACCGAACTCAGCAAGCACATCGGCCAGTTCCTTGATGTACCTGCCGGAGATATCGGAACAGGCGGAAGAGAAATTGGATATATGTATGGACAGTACAAGAGACTTACAAATGAATATACAGGCGTTCTTACCGGTAAGGGCTTAAGCTTCGGCGGATCTCTTGCACGCACGGAAGCAACCGGCTACGGTCTGTGCTATTTCGTTGACGAAATGCTCAAGGCTAAGGGCGAGTCTTTCAAAGGCAAGACAGTAACCGTTTCCGGCAGCGGCAATGTTGCTATCTATGCTACAGAGAAGGCCACAGAGCTCGGCGGCAAAGTTGTCTCCGTTTCTGATTCCAACGGTTATATCTATGATCCTAACGGGATCAACCTTGCTGTTGTTAAAGATATCAAGGAAGTAAAGCGTGCCCGCATCAGCGAGTATGTTAAGCTTGTTCCCGGTTCCACATATACAGAGGGTACCGGCGTATGGACCATTAAGTGCGACATAGCTCTTCCCTGTGCAACACAGAATGAACTCAACGAAACAGATGCAAAGACACTTATCGCAAACGGCTGCAAGTATGTTGCCGAAGGCGCTAATATGCCGAGCACTCCTGAGGCTGTTCGCCAGTTCCTCGAGAACAGCGTATACTTCGCACCAGGCAAGGCAGCAAACGCCGGCGGCGTAGCAACATCCGGTCTTGAGATGTGCCAGAACTCCGCACGTCTTTCCTGGACATTTGAAGAAGTTGATGCAAGACTCAAGAAAATCATGCAGGACATCTTCTCCAACGCGACAGCTGCTGCTACAGAATACGGCAATCCTGACGATCTTGTCATGGGTGCCAACATTGCCGGTATGCTTAAGATTGCCGACGCAATGATCAGCCAGGGCGTTGCCTATTAATCTCTTAAAAAGAAGCGTTTAAAGGACCAGACAAAACCCTCTTTCTTCAGCACGAAGGAAGAGGGTTTTTAGTTTTGTCCGGGAAACGTTCTTTGCCGTTCTGCAGGATTTTTAGCAGTATTGCGTTGTCTTTTGCGTTGTCTTTTGCGTTGTCTTTTGCGCTGTCTTTTGCGCTGTCTTTTGCGCTGTCTTTTGCGCTGTTCTTATCTGCAGAGCAGAGATTGTGAAACAATATCCGAATATATCTCCATACCGCCTGTTCCTGCTATATGAATAACATCAGAGAAATCTGCGCATTCCGGCACAATTTCCGACAGCAGGTTCTTCTCATTCAAAACGCGCTCCGGATGAAATACGACATCCTTTTCCCCATCAAAAATGGCTACATAGAATATTCCTGTCTCGACAAGATCCTGAAAGAAGTGACTGCCATAGGACACTTCCGGCATAAGGCCTGTCTCTTTGGAGGCAACCTCGCATACGATCGCCATGTTGCTGATTTCTGAAAAATGGATCGGTACGCCGAGGGCCGGCGTTGTCGTTCCCCATCTTCCGGGACCCATAAGGATAACACTTTTACCGCGAAGTGCTCCATTAATAATGCCAATCTGCCGGGCAACTTCATATTTGCCCTGTTCGCTGCGGGCAAGGTAAGTCTTTGGATGCACATAAACCACATATTCAATCGGAAGTCTCATATTGCCGCCCATGAAGCTGCCTTTTGTAGAGAAAAAGCAATCATCCGGATCTTCAAGAACGGGCATCTTTATCGCCATTCCCAGACCTCTTGTCTGTAGCGGACGGCATTGGAGCAGATTCACTTTAAATCGTCTGTCTTTTGTAAAGTTTCCGGTAAATTCTATATCGACAGGATACGCATATATATCTGCCAGTTTTGAAAGAATCTCTTTCATCAGCAGAGGGAACTCCGTTGCATGAAGCAATTGATGAAAATCAAGAAGGAGCGGTGCTTTAGCACTTTTTCTGCCCCTTTCGCGCAGCCTCCTTTCGGCCTCATAATCATGGCTGATAAACAAATTTTTATCCGTCTTGATATCATGCGAAAGAACATCCTCAAAATACCGGCTTGTCAGCTTATTTTCAGACAGGGAAATGACATCGACATCATGCTGTGAAAACTTCTTCAAGTCTTCATAATTCATAAGGGGTATGCGTGTCGGATCATCGAGTGTCACAATTTTGGCATAATCGCCCACGGTCCGGTCAACGGCTCTTGTTCCAAGGCCAAAGACAAGTCGAAGCATTCCGGCGTCCATATCTACGGATTCGTCCCAAACATATAGATTTGAGGAATTCCCGACGCCTGCTATATGCGGGAAATAGGCGTCCTGGTGATAATCTCCCGATACACGCTGGACAAGAATAGCCATCTGCTCATCACGCTCAGCAAGTCCGCGGTTCATCCGGTACGATAGGGCGTCCGGGTTCATAGTGCTTGCATACACGATACGGACCGCCTTGGAAAAAGCAGCATATCGTTCACCGGGCGTACCCTGGTTTGCACAGAATACGCTCTCATATTTGCCGGCAAAAGCGTTGCCGAAATTATCCTCAAGAAGTGAACTGGACCGTACAATCAGGGGCGACTGCCCAAAGTATTCCAGCATCCGGACAAATTGTTCCTGTATGTTCACAGGAAAAGATCCATGCAGAAGCTTTTCTTTTAGATCCGGCGCCATCGAAAAAAACCCTTCCGGCGTCTTTTGCCGGGTTCGGAGGCGCCACCAGCCGTTCTGAACAATATATGTATAAAATACATCTGCGCCGATATAGAAAGAGTCATGAGCCTCAAGATAAGGCATAAAGCGTTCCTTATCCTCAACCTCCAGGATCTTTCTGGCGACAAGCATTCCGACACTTTTGCCTCCGATATGCCCGCTCCCGATCTCTCTGGAGGCAATCGCAAGAATGTCTTTGAGCGTAAAATATTTCTGACAGAGCCGCTGCATTCTTTCTTCTGTTCCCATCAGCATGGCCAGCAGCAAATTCTTGGTTTTTTCCTGCTGTTCGGACCCCATGCCAAGCACTTCTTTTGCCTTGCTGAAGATCGTGATCCAGTGATCCGGCCGGTCTTCTCCTCTGGAGATGTTGGAGAAAAGCTCTGCCGCCTCAGCGCTGGCCGTAATGCCGATCGCCTGCTGGCCTATAATCTGATGAGGAAAAAACATCGTCGGCGAGTATCGCTGCCAGACACGAAGCGGATGAATATAGCAATTCCCGTTTAACTTATACAGGTCTAAAAGCAGCTGTGTTGTCTCGCGGATCCCGGCTATCGTACTGAATGTATGAACATTCCTAAAGATCGCAAAATAAGCAATAGTATCCAGTTCGTAAAGATAAGGGCATGTGACTTTAAAGAAGTCGCCGATAATTAAGTCTGAGTGCCAGTGCTCCAGCAAATTGGAAAGACAGTCAAAAATATAGAAAGCCCTGCGGCCTTCCTGTGCAATCAGATTATGAACGGTATTGGCAAAGGATTCAAACCCTGCTGAAGGATCCACATTGTACGTCTTAATATCAGGATTCGAGGTAATCAGAGGGGCGTGACTGCCGAACCGGAAATAAATAATGTTCCTGTGGTCAGAAAGAGCCCGAGCTGCATAAAGCCCGACCATCTCCCTGTAATCAGATATGGAGTCAACCTGCCATACGACATTGTCGCCGAGCCGCAAATCATCGATGACTTGATCGAATCCTCTGATTCCTGTGCTGACTCTGTCTTTAATCTCCATAATGTCAAAACCCTTTCAAATGATCCTTGATCAAACAAATAAAATATGCCTCACAAAAGACACGTCTCACTGAACTATTTCACGAAACTGTTTCACGGATCCTTATAAAAGCATGCTGCCTTTTATAAGACAGTCCGATCGTCTCGGAAAGAGAACAGAACTTATCGACCAGACAGACGATGGCTGCCTCACGGCACCGGGGTATTCTTGTAACGGTCAGAGGCCACATGTGCTTTTTGATGATATCTTTTTCGATCAGATTGAGGTCAAAATATTTACTTGCATTAGCTAAAGCTACGCCGGGATGATAGAAACCGTGAAGGCGATGCGTATCAGAGGGTTCGTGCCAGTCATACAGGAACAAGTCATGGAGGAGCGCCCCGCGGGCAATACTCTCTATATCAACCTGCAGTCGAAGATTCTGGCAGACCTGATAACTGTAGTAAGCAACAGCCAGACAATGCATATATGTCGTAGTATCGCCGTGCTGCAGATACTTTTGCATCTCCTGAACACAGTCCTCGGAAAGAAGTCCCTCAATTGTACTGAAATACTTCTCCTCTGTAATCGCCTTACGGACAGCCGCCGGAATTCTGGCATTCCTTTTAATTTTTTCTTCCTCCAGAAATCTTGCCAGAGGATGAAAAAAGAACACAAACCGGTTAAGAAGTATCTTATTGACACGGATCAGGCTGTCATACTTCTCCTTGAGTTCTTCAAGGTCGGGGACCCGCATGTCCTTTACTTTCAAGACAGTGAAAACGCCGTTGGATACATTGTCTCCAATCGCATCCGAGACTTTTCTGATTCTTGCGCCAAGCTGATTGATCATAATAAGATTGTCAGCCATAGTAGAAAAAGCGATCAGTGTGATAACCAGATCCACTGCCAGGATGGAGTATGTAATGACTAAATAAGCAATTCCGACCGGCATAGGAAGCCATGTAAAAAGCCGCATGACAAGTGGGTGAAGAACATACATCAGAAAAGAGCAGGTGACTCCCCAGGCCAGAGAGCAGCCCATACAGATATATCCGAAGAAGTTGAGCGGCTGGCTCTTATAATCCCACCATTTTTCATGGAACACCTTATCCAGAAAAATCCCGGCCGCTAATTCCAAAAGAGATGTCAGGACAACAGCCGCTGCAAAAAACGCAAAGAAATTGCCTTTAAGCGGCGTCAGGATAAGAAGTGTAACAAGCGCGCCGATGCCATATATCGGACAGGCGGGCCCGTTAAGAAACCCTCTGTTAACGAATCCGCCTTTGGAAACCGAAACGTATATGACTTCCATAAGCCACCCGAGAAAAGTATATATAGCAAATATGTAACACAATTCATACAGCGAAAAAATCATCTCTGAATCGCCCCTTACATTTTAATTGTTCAAAACTTGTATACGGGTATCCATCTGTAAGTCCATTGATTTGCTTATGCCTTATTTACAACTACATTGTAGCAGAATACGAAGGGTTCTTAACGAATTATAAGAAGTATTTGTCCGGTAATTTATGCGTTCATCACCCTATTATCTATTTCTGTCTTACCGTCTTCACAAATTACAGCCTGCTGTCCGCTGATATAGGTCAGCTTTTCGAGTACATCCTTCACCTGGCCGAAAACTCGTGTTACATTCTCCTGAGCGCTGTATATCTCTGTCTGCATGCACCAGTCTGCTATCAGCCCGTCGAAGAAAAAATCAGCAAAAGATGTAAAGTCATCGACTTCCACGCGAAGATTCGTTTCGATCTTTACATCGGCGAGTTCCGTTCTGAACTGCCGTAATAAGTACTGTGATTTTTCTGCCAATACGCGCGCATCGTCAATATCAGAATGCTTGGAAAGATCACAAAGAATTCCGCCGCCGATAAGATCCCAGTTCCCCCAGTCTTCTGCAGACCCCAGACAATCCAGAATCCTCTGCAGCGACAAAAGAGCGGCGCTCCCGGCTGATATCGCTTCATCTGTCTGGGCTTTGCTGTATCCGGCCGCTTCCAGCTTTTCAGTCATATCCATCAAAAGCTGCCCGGCCTGTGACCCTGACTCCATAAGAGCAAATTTCTTTTTGGAAAAAAGCTCCGCATACGTCTTTTCACTGTCTGCATATTGTACACGCTCAGTGGAAAGATCCTCCACTTCTTTTCTTATCTCTTCAATATCCCTGGCTGCCTGATTGTATTTCATCTGGGCTGCCAGTGCCTCGCGCTGCTGTTCATCAATCTTCGCATCAAGGCGGCCGAGTACAAAATAGAAAAGCTGCGGAATACTTGCTCTTTCCAGACGTTCCACGTCTGCATTTTCTTTATTCAGCTTCTTGTCGAACTCCGTTAATTTGGCGCCAAGCGTCTGTTGTTCAGAAAGAAGGCTCGATAACTTCACATCAATCCGGTGCAGCCTCAGCACACCCTGCTGTGCCTGGGCCAGTTCCAATCCCGTCTCGGAATACATGGAAATACCTCCGCTGCAATATATTTGGTTCATTCATGTATTATACATGATGTATGAATGAAATAAGGCGGACACTTCACGAAAAGCGCCGCCTTTATCCAACTGTCTCTATTAACTGTCAAATAACTATAAAAGGTCAGTCCTTTATAACCGCTCTTCTCATCATAAGCCAGCTGAGAGCCGCAAAAATACAGGCTGTCAAAAGACACGTAACCACTGCGAAATAGGCATTTTCGCCGTTATCGAAGCCAAATGCAAAGTGTAAAAATTTCCATATCACCGCGCTGATAGCACCATGTGTTACCGTCGCATCAAGAATCGGAAGCCCATAGATAAACAGGGCTGGTACGCCGATGGATACTGCGATCTTGGCAGCCTTGTTCATGCGGTAATAGGCAATAGTAATAAAGTAACCGAGAGCAATAACTGCCAGATACATACTTACATTGAGAAGAAACCCCTTCCCATACATCTGAAGCATGCTTTCCCCTGCCCGTCCGGGATACATAAGTTCATATATTCCGCTGAAAGAGAAAGTGTCTTTCTTCGATGCAAGAAACTTGCCCACCATAAGAATCACTGCATTAATGAGCGCCATGCCTGCGCTTACTGATAGAAAGACAAGAATTCTTCCGGTAAATATCGTCCTGCGTGATGAACCGTTCTGAATGAGCATCCTGAACGCTTCACGGAAAGAATTCAATCCGCATACAAACAGAAAGATGATGGTTCCAAACTCAAGTCCGCTGAACCCGGAGGAAGTTGAGGATATGGAACCCGAATTTTCCGATACGGAAACAACCAGTCCTATACCCAAAAACAGGAAAATCATCACAAGGGCAATAACAAGATAGTAAACCATTACAGGTTTTTTAAGATCATTAAGCTGATATCTGAACGATGCTTTTGTCTGCATTATATTTCCCCCCTTTATGAGTTCGTCAACTGGATAAACAGTCTCTGTAAATCCAGCTTTGTGATTTCGATTCCGTCCGGCACACTTGCCCTGTCAAGATCTCCGAGAATATAGGCTGTCTTAAGTCCTCCGAGAGTGTCGATCCCCAGGACATTTTTACCGGATGTGAAACGATCTACAGCCTCAGCCGCGCCGGTTGCCGTATATCCCTTTGACATAAGTTCGTCACGGGATTCATCCCTGATAATCTGTCCGTCTTTTATAATGACAACATGATCGATAACTCCGGACACCTCTTCGATGAGATGTGTCGAGATGATGATCGTGCTGGGCTTCTCACTGTACTTCTCGATGAGAATCTTATAGAACAGGTCTCTGTGGTTCGCATCAAGCCCTAAGATCGGCTCATCAAGCAGAATGTACGGCGCGTTAGTGGCCAGGGCTGTAATAAGCTTGAAAATCGAGCTGTAACCGGTCGAAAGTGACTTGATTTTTTTTCCTGTGTTCAGTTCAAACCGCTCAGATAGTTTTTTGGCGTATGCTGCGTCAAAATCCGGGTAGAAATCTTTGGTGCATTTGTATACTTCACGAACTTTCATCCCGTCGGGGTAATAGTTCTTCTCGCTCATCATATAGATCTTCTGGAGGGCACTGTCATTTTCGACAGCGGCCGCTCCGTCTACGAGAACCTCGCCCTGATCGGCAAAAATCCGGCCGGTGATTACATTCAGAAGTGTGGATTTGCCTGCGCCGTTCCTGCCGAGCAGCCCGTATATCTTATTCTCTTCAAAATGCACACTGACGTTCGAAAGAGCGTGTACACTTCCGAAATTCTTGGTTGTATTTCTTACTTCAATACCACTCATTTGTCAAAACCCCTTTCTATCATGGAGATAATTTCTTCCCGGGATATATGCAGCTTCTTCGCCTCAGCGGCAAGTCCGGTTATATAATTCTCGAAAAAGTCCTCTTTTCTTTTCTCCTGCAGCACAGTCACAGCCCCCTTTACAACAAACATACCTAATCCTCTTTTCTTATATACGATTCCTTCGTCGACCAACAGGTTGATGCCCTTAAGAGCGGTGGCCGGATTGATCTTGAAATTCACTGAGATTTCGGTGGTGGACGGTATCTGTGTCTCTTCAGGAAAAGCTCCGGCAAGAATGCCGTCCTCTATCTGCTGCGCTATCTGCAGAAAGATGGGCCGTTCGTCTTCAAATTGTATCTTCAAATCGATTCCTCCCTTCTATGTATTTGTATGAAAAATTCTCTTGTTAGTTGGTCAATTACTTCTATAACCAACTATACATGCAACCAAGTTTTTTGTAAAGAGTTTTTTATAAAATATTTTTGAATCCTGAGTATCGATTGAATCGACCGATGTCCATGACAAGACGAATCGAAGACAGGTGGCGGCCGGGGAACAAATACTTCTAAAAAGAAAAAATGTCCCCGGAGCGTATACGCGCCGGGGACTTTTGTTGTCTGATAGTGATATTTCTGATTCGTTATTTTTGTGAGTCTTCATCCTTATTATCATTGCCGGGACGTGTAAGACGGGTCGTACCGTCGCCTATATCTCCGCGTTCCTTTAATTCCTTTACAATCTTGTCAAACATTTCTTTGTCAATTTTGAACTTTGCCCGATAGACAATGTATCCCGCCAGAATAAAGAACAGCGGCAGAATAAGCATGGCAATTTTCATGATAAGCAGGCCCTTGTCTGTTACGTCTTCAGGTCTGGCCGCATCGCTGATTCCAGCTGCGACTATGGTCATACTTACGATGAAAGTTGCAATTGCATTGCCGATTTTATTGATTAAAGGCTGAACAGACAAGGTAATTCCGTCATTTCTTCTTCCAAGCTTCCATTGTCCGTACTCAATTGTATCCATAAGAAATACGAGCATTAGAAGTTGAATAAACGCTTCCCCAACGAACAGAAGAATACCGGCTGCTCCTATAAAGATCATATTCATGGGAGAGAAGAAGAATACTATATACCCGGCAATTACCAGAATAGTTGCGCCAAAATACATCTGTCTGCGGGTAAATCTCTTGCTGACGAAGGGGAAAACAAGAAGGGCTGCCATTTGAGTAAGCCCGAGAATAAGTGCAAAAAGAGTATACATATTTTCGTCTTTATACGCATATTTGAAGAAATACATTCCGAAACTTGTGGTGGTCATGTATCCGATCATGAAAAGCACCATAGAGACGGCGGTTACAAGAAGCTGGTCGTTCTTAATGAGAGCGCGGAACAAGTCGCGAAGGCCCGCTTTCTCTTCTTCTTTGAACACGTCTTTCTGTTCCTTAACGCCAAATATTGTTATGAACGTACCAATCATCATTGCCACGCTTACAAACACCGCCATCAGTGTATACGCTGTTTTTTGACTTCCTGTAGCCGCTGTAATTGCTTTAGAGGCAGGCACAATGCCTACAACAACTGCAAATAACCCAACATTCGCAAAGATACGGGCGGTTGCGCCTATCTTCTCTCTGGTCTTCTGATCAAGGGTAAGTGTTGGAAGCATCGACCAGTATGCGATATCGTTAGCTGTATAACAAATCTCCCACAGAACATAGATAATCGTAAAGACAACCAGGAAGGCTGTTCCTTTAAGTCCCATATCCGTGAAAAACAGCACTGTGAAAATAACGGTACCGATGGCGCCGCCAAGTATCCATGGCTTGAATTTGCCAAAACGACCCTTGGTGTTGTCCACAAGAAAGCCCATAAATGGATCGTTGAAGCCATCATAAAGTCTCATTACCAGCATAATAATACTGGCCCCGATAAAAGTGGAGTTGGGAAGATTCAGGACATCTGTCAGGTAAAAGGTCAGATACATGCTGTAGAGTGAGTACAGCATATCTCTGCCTACGGTTCCAAGACCAAAAGCAAAGCGATTACGTGTTGCATTAGGTTCTTTCATAACTACGGCCTCCTCTGGTTTTATGACTGTATATGCTTGCGCGGCGGATGATCTTTGAAGGTTCTGCACTTATCCCCCTTCTGTGTTTTTTCCCGTTTTCATATTCATAGCAATTTCCACTACTTTATATGCCCCGTTATAAATTCCAGTCCCCTTATTTTGGATAATGCACCTGCACATGTCCGTAAGGAGATTCCTGTCCGAAAGAAAGAGCTGCAGCATCTGAAGTGTATGCGGGATATCTGTGCACTCAAGTGTTCCATCTCCTATTTCGGCAGAATGCACGGCGCCCCACTGCTCGTGTCCGCCGACGCGTTTGATGAATAATTTCGGAACCGGATAGAAAGCGAGTTCACTCGGCTTGGTAACAAGTACATCTGTGCTTCGCATCAATAGATTTGTCGCATAAACCGCCTCGAATATGTTCTCATGCCAGAAAGCATGAATGCCTTCAACGTCTCCGGTCAGGGCTGATTCGGCAAAAGACTTTGTATCCGCCCAGCGATTGAAGTGCTCTGTCGCCTGACTTTTGAGGGCCGGAATTTCGTCCGCCAGTTCCTCCCAGACATTTTTATAGTCGCCGACATTGATATATAGTGCTGCTTTTTTTGCCTCCGCAAAGGGTAGAAGAAACTTGATGACGGCAGCAAAAATCTCTTTCTGCGCGCCTGCGCCGCCGATCGTAAGGAGAAAACGCATGGGTTTTTTGGTCTCCATTCGCTTTATTCTTGCTGCACAGTCCGCCTCAATATTGGAAACCAGCTCATGGTCGATATAATGGCCTGTATACTTTATGGCTTCAGGCGGCATGGGGTTCATGACTTCCGTCTTATTCATGCCGTTCAGAATCCGGTATCCAAGGTAAGAGGAGTGCGTCTGGACAGTATGAACGCTCCCCTCCGACAGATGCAGCGCCATCGGCCAGTTGTCCGGGATTGCGTTAACAACGTACTTCATCTGCGCGTGTACCGCTGCCTGCGCCGGCCACACATGAGTTGCGACAAACGGAATCCCACGGGGAATCTTCTTAAATACAGTCTTCATTAATTCAGCATTTTTCTGATCGGCGGCATTATAGGAGAGCTTGCGGAAGCCCTCGTAATTCATCGGCTCCCACACAAATCGGTTGAACAGTCTGCTTTTTCCGGAAAGTCGCGATCCGAGTGAGTAGAGTTCATTCTGCGCGCGGATAACTTTCCCCCCGGTAGTCTCGCTGTATGAATTCAGATCCATCCAGTACGGCGTGTATCCCATCGAGTTGGCCGCAGATGCAATCGCCATGGCAATCCGGTAATGGCCGAATCCCATCCGGATATTGCCGACGATCATTCCATTTTCCGCATCAAAATCCGCTTCTTTGCTTTCCGCAGATATCGTAATGTTACGCACTCCCAGAGCGTCCCCGATATGCACATTTTTCTGAATGGATAAAGGATATTCGCTGTTCTCATCACTGCCAAATTTCTTTACGAATTTCTTTTTGGATTTTTCTGCATTTCTAATTGCCTTCCGGCTCATTGCATTTCCGAAGATTACTTTTGATCTATCCATTACTTACGCCCTCACCGCTTTTGTTTTCGTGGTCAGAAATGCTCTTGATTACATACAGTCTGGATGAATAGTCGCCCATTACCCGAAGCGACTCGTTGTAGCCTGTTCCGCAGAACTGCTGGGCCAGCTTGATTCCTGCATGCATCAGAAGATCGCCGTACGCCTGGTACTCTTCTTTTTCACTTTCAAGCATATAGACCTTATTGATGACAGACTGTATAACGCCTTCTTCGGTTATAGGAACAGGGGATACCTGATTCACTAGATTGCCGAACTGTTTGATCGAAATGAACTGCTTCCTGGTGGTCACTTCATATACTTCATCCGGCAGGAGACCTTTTACTTTGAGTACGTCGCTTCCGGGATTGGGTACAGCCGATCTCTGGTAAAAAAGAACCACGGCTTCTTTTTGATCCTCTGACACAACCTGCCAGATAACGTGATTATTGTCAGATTCAATTCTGGAGAATGTCCCGAATTGAAACAGGGACCGATGTTCCTTATAAAAGGCAACCTGCGCGGATATCACGGTCTTCTCAGCCTTTGTCAGCTTTGTGATGTCAATCTCATATCCGAGTACGCCAAAACAGGCGACATTGAATCTTGTCTCAAGGGATGTGCTTCGAAGTGTCTGGTGATTGGGCACGGCACTGATATGGGAGGTCATCGTCGAAAGCGGATATCCAAAGGAAGTCCCCTCCTGGATGTAGGTTCTTTCGTTCGCATCTGTATTATCTGAAGTCCATATCTGAGGCATATAGCAAAGCATGGCCAGATCAAAACGGTTGCCGCCGGCCGAACAGCTTTCAAACAGGATTTTGGGAAAAGCTGCCGTAATTCGGTCCATTACTTCGTACACGCCTTTTATATAGCGATGGTAGAACTCGCCCTGACGTGTGCCGAGGCCTATTGAATATGCATCAGAAAGATGACGGTTCATATCCCATTTCACGTATTCGACCGATGCGCCGGAAAGGACTTCGCTGAAAGACGTCACGATGTAGTCGCGGACTTCGCTTCGGGTAAGATCCAGGACGAACTGATTTCTTCCGATATACGCCGCACGGTTCGGCGACCTAACGGCCCAGTCCGGATGCTGTTCAAAGAGCCGGCTCTTTTCGCTGATCATCTCCGGTTCAAACCACAGGCCGAACTTGAGCCCGAGCTTATTTATCCGGCCGGTAAGCTTGGAAAGGGACCCGCCGAGTTTCTTCTCATTTACGGTCCAGTCGCCCAGGGAAGACGTGTCGTCGCTTCTACTGCCAAACCATCCATCATCGAGAACAAGCATCTCGATACCAAGCTCCTTGGCGTCCTTTGCGATGCTGATAAGCTTGGATTCGTTAAAATCAAAGTACGTCGCTTCCCAGTTATTAATAAGAACAGGCCTCTCTTTTTTTGCCCGCGCAGGAGTAATTATATGTTCAGAAACGAAACTGTGCATATTATGCGAGAGCCCGTTCTGTCCGCTGCTGCTGTAGCTAAGGACTGCTTCCGGTGTGTAGAAAGAATCACCGGCCGCAAGGGTCCAGGCAAACATAAAGGGATTAATTCCCGACATAATCCGGAGCTTCCCATGTTCGGATACTTCAATGGCTTCATAATGGTTGCCTGAATATATCAGATTAACTCCGATACACTCTCCCTGTTCTTCCGTGCAGTTCGCTTTTGAGAGGAAAATGAAGGGATTATGCCGGTTTGAACTGCTTCCGGTTGTTGAATCGTTGACATAGAGACCGGACACCAGACTTTTTTTGTTCTCATGCCTTTCTTTTACCCATAGGCCGTCAAAAGTATGAAGAATATAATCGGTATCCGGCAGGTCCAGCATTAAACTCATGACTTTGGAAATGACAATCGGCTCATCACTTCTGTTTTCGATCTTTACACGCCGGGAAATGATGTCACTCTTCGTGAACAGTGTATAAATCAGATGCAGGAATACAGGATATACACTGTCTTTCAGCGTAATATCCAGGGTTGTGATTTCTTCCCGGTAAAACTCCCCGTTGCCTTTGGCATACGGCATCTCTGTGCCGGTGTTCTCCCTGTAGGTCCCGTCATATATGTCATGACTGTCATATCGAAAATCATTGGAAAATCCAAAATCAGGCATCTGCAGCAAAAGCGGCGCATGGCGGTAATCCCCGGTACCGGCAAAAGAGTATTCCAGACATAGGTTATCGAGGGTTCGCTTTGCATCGGAAGGAGTGACATTTGTGTTGCCGTATCCTGTCGCATTTTTCTCAAACAAAGCGTCATAGCTTCCAGCCTGACGAATCTTCGATCCGTAATACAGGTTCTCAAGATAGCCTCCCTCCTGGACTCTGATCAGGTAGGATGTGTTGGCGGTCTGTGCATGAAAGATCTGGTTTTCATAAGTAATCATAGCTCCTCTTCCTCTTTTCCCCTTGCGTCATCGGAAAGGATTCCTTCAAAGACGATGGAAAGTGTCTCTTTCATCGCCATCTCATAGGTTATGCTGTTCTGGATAAGGAAGTTGCCGTCGAGCATCCGTTCAAATATTTCTACAAGCAGCGCCTTTAAGACAATAAGGTTCTTGCGCCTGATGACGCCCGCATCCATGCCCTCTTCAAGAAGCGCAATCGTTCTGTCCCAGTCACTGTTCAAGTTATTGGAAATCTTCTCATAGAGATGCGGGTAAGAGCGCTTTATTTCGATCACTCTCCGGTAATCAATTTTCTCTGAATAGGAAGGCACGATGGTAAATAGCAGCTTAAGCTTATCCGTCAAAGAGAGCTCATCGTTTTCGAAGATCTCTTTCTGCTGGCTTTTAACATCCGCAAAGGTTCTGTCAATTACCAGCTCAACCAAATTTATCTTGGATGGGACGGTCTCATACAACGTGCGTTTGCTGATTCCGATTCTTGACGCCAGAGAATCCATGGTGAATTTGATGCCTTTTTCCCTGAACTCCTCAATGGCACCGAAGAAAATCCGGTCGATTAATTCCATAAAGCCTCCTGCCGCCGATACCAAGAAAACTATTTTAGTTTTTATAGTTTTTATATGTTAATAATATCAAATGCGGACAATTTTGCAAGTGGTTTTTGATTCATTTTTGAAGAATATTTGGAAATCTACGCATTGAATGAAGGTGCAGTCAAAGCCAGCACATAATTCATGCAGGCATCCCGGTTCGCCAGATAATCTGCGAAGGTTACTTCAAAAGGGACGTCAGGAAATAAGGACAGCAGGCTGTCATCCTGAATCACGTCATAATATTCAGTCGAATACCGAATGCGCAGCTTTGAGTTTTGTAATACAAAGTAGGAGACCTCCCCATAACAATTGGGTTTGCCTCCGCTCGCCTCCCCGATAAATATCGCCCGGGTCTTCTTTTTGAGGTCATAGGCATTTAGAAGGGCGGAAGAGAATGTGTCTCTTCCCAGGACGACAATAAGTCCGCCTTCTCTATTCAATTTCGGGATTTTGGTCAATTCCCCGATAAACGGCTCGAGTAAAGTCGAATTGCCGCCGAGGTTATTTCTTAAGTCGATGACCAGTCTCCGGACTTTGTTTTGGTTCAGCTCATCCAGAAGCCCTTTACAAAAATCCTCCACCGACACATTACCGCTGTCTTTGCAGTAATGATAGTTGAAATAGATTGTACTCTGCGGTTCCAGAAAAGAACTCCAGTAATTTTGCCCTCTGTTCTGTCTATATAAGGGCAGATCCTGATCCGGCGGCATAGCGGGTCCGGAAAGAATGTCCTGAAACACTGCCGTAGTCACTGTATCAACCGTTACTTCCCTGACGGAGCCATCCGGATAGATCACAGTAAGATCCGCTTTATCAAATGTATCCATAATTTCCAGTCCATAGAGAACCGCTGCGGAACAAAGGTATTTGGGAAGCATCGCTTTCAAAAAGGAAGGATTCTCATGTGACACAATCGTCCCGACTTTCAAAATGACATCTTCTATCGGCTTTCCATTCATATGCGTAACCCGGGCATGCACAAGGTTCGTGTAGAGAAAAGACGCGGCAACGATATATATGCCTTCTTCAAACCAGTAGAACGTGAAGGGAATATATCGATTTGTCGGTATCATGAGGGCTGTGTGAGCATCGCCGGCGGAAGATATTATTTTGGCGATTTCTATCGCAATCGTGCAGTTGTCGTATTGTCCGAGACTTCGCTTAAGCGCAAGTATCTGCCTGTCAAAATCGGACTTTCCCAGTTGAAAGAATAGATTTTTGTGCTTTTGGGGAAGTTCCTCCGAGAGCTGGTCAATGTCTGCCGTCCAATTCTCCAGCCAGGTATTTTTCATTTTGCCTCCTGATATACGGTAAAAATTATCCTTTTTATATTTTATCACAGATGCAAAGCAATCCCCCTTACGTGCCCCCTGATGGACTCCCGCACGGTCTCTGTCTGGTTACAGCTGCTCCATTCACCCTGTTAAAACATTGCATAAACGTATCCCTGGGCTTACACTTTTTAGATCAACAGCCAGGAAAAAGGGAAAAGATATACATGAATGATAATCGAATATTTTCCAACAGGGATCTGAAAAGTCTCATTATTCCGCTCAACCTTACTTTCGGCACTGTCCAGATCGCTGCGAATGCCGTCGCAAACAATCTCGATTCGCTCGGGATTATTCCGGCACAGGCATTAAGCCTCGCGATGATTACCGTCGTAGGACGCTGTGTCGGGACGTACGACTTCGACCAGACCAGATATTACGCCAAAAAACTAATCAAAATAGCGTATGCACTGACAATTATTCTGAACTCTGTGATTTTGATTTTGCTTCCGCTGATTCTCCGTATATATAATTTTTCCCCCGAGACAATACGACTCGCGCTTATCCTCGTAATCATTCATGACGGGATTGCCATACTCTTTATCATGTTTGTTTGACTATTCGTCATTTTCAATGATACAATTGGTTATACACAGAGGGCATCGTTTTTAACCTTTTGTCCCTTGTGACGGCAGGTGATTTCCCTTTCGGCTCCTACCTGCCGGGTTTCAAAGAAGAGCTGGTTTTACTTCATTGAAAGGAAGTGATTGTTGTGCCAGAAGTATCTCCATTCAGCCAGATTTGGAGAAGAGGCGGGCGATTAAATCAAAAGCGTCATTTGGAAATGACGGAAGAGGAAAAAGCCCTGGTTGCCAAATGTGATGGTATCAAACACGAGCATCCATGCAAGAATCCGGTATACAGATGCATAGAATGCGGCAACTACGGATGTGACCAGGAGGTTGCGGAGAAGTGTGCGGCACAAGGATTTAAGAACGACAAGTGCCTGCATTGCGGGGCAACGGGAACACGTATTCCAGTCATGAAGAACGAGTTAACAGCTTTTAAGGAAGCGTGGGACAAGGAAGTCGAATTAGCCAGGAAGAAATAATCGTTCGAATCACTCATAATACAAAAAAGCAGGGTCAGAATCCAAATGGATTCTGACCCTTTTTGACGGTATGATCCGCTTTAATAATTTACTTTATAATTTGCCGTCTAAAAATACCGCTATATCAGGCAAACAGATAACTGGTCATCGACATTGATCCCATCGTACAGGAGTCGTTGAATACAGTCAGATTGTCTTCCCCTGTCGATGCGCCCAGCACATACAGAAGCGGAAGGAAATGATCCGGTGTATGGAAAGCAAGTTCTGATGATTTCCCTGCCGACTTATAATCAATTACATCCTCGAATTCTCTTTTTTCAATCTTGACTCTGATGTAGCCGTCGAATTCTTCGGCCCACGGCTGTCCGCCCTCCATACCCCAGCTAATTCTCCCGAGGTTATGCACGACGTTGCCGCTTCCCATGATCAGCACACCTTTGTCGCGAAGTGCGGCAATATCATTCCCTATCTGATAATGCACCTTTGGATCCGCGTCGGCGTCAATGCTCAGCTGATACACAGGTATGTCGGCTTTCGGATACATTTTCCAGAGTACGGACCACGTACCGTGATCGATACCCCAGGTGTTGTCAATAATCGTACTGTGCCGTATCAGGCGTCGGGTCTCATGAGCCAGTTCCGGCGCGCCGTCCGCGCTATACTGTATCCGGTAAAGCTCATCGGGGAAGCCGTACATGTCATACACCGTACGAGGGTGCAGAACATCCGTAATTCTTGTTCCTTCCGTGTACCAGTGGGCGGAAATACAAAGAATCGCCTCCGGCGCTGGAATCTGAGCGGCGATCTGCTCCCAGCCTTTCGTATATTTATTATCCTCCACCGCATTCATCGGCGATCCGTGTCCTACAAATAATACCGGCATCTTCCCCATATAGCGGTCCTCCCAGCGGTCAACTCAAACTATTTTATACAATTATATACCCTAACCGGAATGACACATCCGGCTTTTCCTGAAAATACACAAAAAAAGGATCGCCTGAGCGATCCTTTTGTATTACAAATTCTATCTAATTAACAAAATATAGATGTTGTTGAGATGATTCGGATCTGGTCTTAATACAAGTCTTACTTCTTCGGCTTCTTAACGGGGGCTGCCGGGATAACTGCTGCAGGAACGGCCTTTTCTACAACTTTCTTCTTCTTTAAAGTCTTCTTCGGATTCTTGTCTCCCATATCATCGCACCTCCTGATTAATCTTTACCTGTTCACTTTAGCCCTAAAATAATACATTGTCAAATATATTATTACTGATTGACACGTTTTGAAAATAGAGATTTGATGCATGTTTTTTTGCGAGTTTTTCCGGGCGATTTTGCTTTGCTTATTTGGATTTATTCTTTTGCGGAATCTTCTGGACCGGAGCTTTAATGGCAGGAACCTTCAGGCCGTTGCTTTCTGCATAGATGACGCCTTCCCTCAAGCCGGTTTCGCAGAATATAATCTGACGGGTCTCGAGAAGCCGCAGGCACTGCACCAGCGGCACAAGTCCTGCTGATATAATATCCGCGCGGTCTTTATTCTTGCCGAGCATGACCTGACGGCGATTATTGTCGGCGTCAAGAAGATCAATATAAAGGCTGTTAAAATTCTCGCGGGAGATAGTGTAGCCATGAAGGGAAGCATCGTCATCCTGGTTGTTCTTCCAGATTTTTCCGACAGCTCGATGATTTCCGCCAACTGCAATGACAGGGATTCCCCGGGCTTCAGAAAGCCATTTCACTGTCGAAAGACGCGCATGGACATGGTTGAAAAGGCGGAAGATCGCGGCGGCCGTCATGTCTCCTTTATCGGTGAACTTCTCCGAAAGAACGACAGACCCTAAAGGCAGGCTGACAGACTGACGGCATTTTCCGTCACGCATCAGTATCAGCTCACAGCTTCCGCCTCCCGTATCAATAATGAGGGCATCCCGTTCAGGCAAAGTATTAAGTACAGCCTGAAAATCGAAAAAGGCTTCTTCCTCGCCTGAGATGATCCGGATAGGAATGCCGGTTGTCTGGAACAGCAGTTCTGCAAGGGCCGGCCCGTTTCTGGCTTTTCTCATGGCTTCGGTCGCGACCGCCAGTATCCGCACACCGGGATAGGCCGCCAGAATCGTCGAAAATTGCTGCATCGCTTCCATGGCGCGCTGTATGGCTGCCGGATTGATCAGCACCTTCTCATCACCCATATCTTCGCTGAGGCGGACCTTATATTTAGCTTCCGCCAGGAGTTCAGGCTGCTTTTTATCCTTCAGATCAAAGACATTGAGACGAGTGGTGTTTGAACCCAAATCGATTACAGCAACTACTTCTGACATATTGATTCCCCCATTATCCCAAAAACAATATGTTTATTATAGCACGATCACTTTATTCTTTTCTCAGAACTTGCTCCGCGCAAAGGATACCGTCAACCGCGGCTGATACAATTCCGCCTGCGTATCCGGCACCTTCTCCGCAGGGATACAGGCCCTTGATTCCCGCTGCTTCGAGCGTATCTGACCTTATCATACGAACAGGCGAAGTACTTCTGGTCTCCGCACCTGTCAGAAGCGCATCCGGAAATGAATATCCCGGCATCCAATCTCCCATTTCAACGAGTCCCTTACGCAGTGCTCCGGCAATCTGAGGAGGGAGGTAGGACTCAACAGGGGCGAATTCGGTCCCGGGCCTATAAGTCGGAAGCACGTCCCCGAAAGCACTGGAGTTCTTCCCTTCCAGAAAATCCCCCAGACGTTGGACTGGAGCCTTATAGTTACTTCCCCCGGCTTTAAAAGCCGCGGCTTCTATTGCGCGCTGAAAGAGCACACCGGCCATCGGATGATCGCTTTGCAGGTCGGACTTATCAACCGTCACGAGTATCGCCGTATTTGCATTTTTCCCGTCGCGCTTCCATTTACTCATTCCATTGGTAACCAGTCCGCCCTCTTCGGATGCAGCTGCGACGACACTGCCTCCGGGACACATGCAGAAAGTGTACACGCCTTTTTTGTCAGGGAGATGGACAACCATCCTGTAATCAGCGGCACCCAGACGCGGGTCGCCGGCAAAGCTGCCATATTGGATTTTGTTGATCAGTTCCTGCGGATGCTCAATGCGTACTCCCACCGCGAATGGTTTCTGCTCCATCTGAATGCCTGTCTTTTCGAGATACGCAAAAGTATCCCGGGCACTGTGCCCTATTGCGAGAATGACTTGATCCGTCGAAAGCTCAGTATATACGCCGTCTTTTACATAACCGACTGCCTTTATTTTTCCGCTGCTCCTCATGAGCTGTGTCATATTTGACTGATAATGCACTTCGCCGCCGAGACTTCTGATCTTCCCGACAATCGCTTTTACGGCATCATGAAGACGGTCAGTCCCAATATGGGGCTTGCTGTCAAAAAGAATTTCCGGCGGAGCACCGGCACTTACAAATTCCTGGAGGATCTTCATTTTACGGGCGTCTCTTTTACCGATTTTAAGTTTGCCGTCGGAAAATGTTCCTGCACCGCCCTCTCCGAACTGGACATTGCTGGATGTATCAAGAAGTCCTGTCCTCCAAAAGGAAAGGACGCTCTTTCTCCTGCTGTCAACGTCCATACCGCGCTCCAGAAGGATCGGGCACGCGCCTGCCTCCGCCAGAATCAGCGCGGCAAACATCCCTGCCGGTCCGCAGCCCACTACGACAGGTCTTTGTCTGTTTGTTTTTCCCGTGTGATACGCTTCCGGCACCTTATATAAGGACTCTTCTGCCCGGGTTATTTTCTTGTCTCTGAGCGACCATATAATCTCATTCTCCGAGTCTGTCAGGCTCTTTGAATCCGCGGGCTTAATCCATACCTGCAGCGTCACTTTATAGTGAATATCCTCCCGGTCTGTCGCGTCAATCGCGCGGTCGCTAAGGAGGATGCGTTCTATCCGGTCAGGCAAAATACCAAGACGCGCGGCCGCCTTCTCTTCCAATAGTTCCTGATTATAAGAAAGTGGTACACGCATACCGGCAATTCTGATCATTTGTTTCTCCGGTTCCTTTTCGGCAAGCCCAGTATATCGATCAGTTCGAGCGGGTGATTGATCATATAGTCTGCGCCTTCCTTCATAAGTATTTCTTTGTCGCGGAATCCCCAGGTCACGCCGACAGAAGGAAGTCCGGCGTTTTTAGCTGTCTGCATATCCACTTCCGAGTCTCCTACATAGATGGCCTCACAGGCCGGCACGCCAAGTTCTTTGAGCGCCTCATACACACAGTCCGGCGCAGGCTTCTTATGAATCAGCGGGGACTCACCGATGGCAACCGGAATCTGATCCCCGAAATACTGCCTGTTCAGTTCCTTGACAGCCTTATCAAACTTATTAGATACAATAGCCGTCTTATATCCTGCTTCCCGAAGGACTAGAAGCAGTTCCAAAACACCTTCATACGGGCGGGTTTTATTCTGCATATTCTCTGAATAATATTCTTTAAAAGCATGCAGGCAGGCTGCAAAGTCAGGATTTTTGAGTCCATCCGGAATAGATAATTCCATCAAATTCCTGACCCCGTTTCCGACAAAACGCCGTATATCTTCAATTGATTTCGCAGGAAATCCAAATTGATGAAGCGCATAATTCACGCCATCAGCCAAATCATCGAGAGTGTTGAGCAAAGTGCCGTCCAGATCAAAAATAATAGTAGAAATATCTGTCATCCTGATGTCCTCTTTTCAGTAATTTACGTATTGCAATATGAATTAATTTTATCAGCCGTTCTCATTTTCATGCAGCTGTTTTCTATTATACAGCAGGTAAGCGACGATTATTATTTTGCCGGAATAGCCTTTATCCAATCAAAAAGTTCCTTGAGGGGCGCACATGTCCCGACGTCCTCAAAAAACATTCCCATTACTAGATTTGTATGAAAAACTGCCTCATCTTTAACGATATAACTCGTACCCAAACCTTCATTCAGACCGTTGATTCTGTCGACAAACCGCGTCTCGTTTTTTATCTCGCTGATCGGGTCGTTCTCTGAATGAATACACAAAACTTTCGTCTTCTCCGTTCCATCTACCAGTGAATAGGGCTCGGCCAGCTGGCGGTCATAGTCCTTTTCAAAAAGTGCATTAAAGAGACCTTTCGTGTAATTCACATAATCAGCGTCGAAAGTCAGGATGCCGCCAAGAGATATAAATCCTTTGATATACCTTGATTTCACGCCGTATTTGGCCTGGAGATTCTTGTCATACGTCAAAATACCGCCGAGATGTCCGCCGGCCGACGACCCGACAATAATAATATTTTTGAGCTTTATTCCTTTGCTGAAAAGAACGATCATGGCTTTATTAAAAGCGGCAAATACATCCTCGGCCTGTGCGGGGTATTTGTGCAAAGGAGAATGCCGGTACCCAAGCGAGACCGTGTGAAATCCCATATCTGCGAATTTTTGACCGATATACTTATATTTGGTCGGAGAACCGGCAATCCAGCCGCCGCCATGGATGTAGACAATAACTTTCCTGCTGATCTTTACCTGCGGTTCGGGAGCAAAATACAGCAGATATTGTCCTCGCTCTTCCCCGTACAGGTGCTGTTCCGCCGTAATCTGGCTGTTTCTGGCAACCTGTTCAAGCGTCAGTTTTGGCATGGTAGAAAATTCACCAAGTGCTTTTTGTGACCTCAGCATAGATGTCTCCTTTGTATTAATAAGATCATGTATGAAAATTATATACCATGATTATTCTGTTTATAGCAATCAAAGGATTTTATTTACGACTTTTTTTCTTTTAATGGCAGCAGCGTGCAGCTGGACATGTCCACTACTTCCAGTTTATGTATATTCGCATAGATATAGCCGGCTATCAGAATGACCATCAGCAGAATCATCGAAAGCAGATATGACAGAGCCGCTCCAAAAAGAGCCATCGTTTTTACCAAAAACATGCTTATGACTGCAGATACGACGGCAACCCCTACATAGGATAAAAGAAGAATTTTTGCCTGCCGGATCACAATAAGCAGATTTGAAAAAACCGTTGCGATACAAAGAAAGCCCGAACCGATTCCTGCCAGCATGAAGGCAAGGCGATAGGAAAGAAGCGGAACTTTATATACGATTTCAAAGACATGTATCCCGACCGCGTACATAAAGACTAGATAAACAATGCAAAATGCAATAATTGCGCCAATCAGACGCTCAATTTTCCTGATGAATTCTTTGCGTTTTCCAGAAAAATACAGCGCTGCGAGTCGTGGAAGGATCGGATTTAAGACCATAATAAATACAACCCAAATCATAGACGCCGGTAAAACGATGATTGAGAAAATCGTCTGGATCTCAGGCGTGCCAAAATAATCGATCGCATATCGAGGTGCATTGAGTAGATATGCATAAAGCAAAGAGATTAAAAAAAGCGGAAAACAGGAACGAAGCAGATCCTTGACCAGATAATCGAAGGACACTTTGTGCGAGGGAGTGATTTTTCTGTAATTCGGGATATCGCAGAGTACAAAAACAACGGCGTTCACACAGACAAGCAGGGCACATGCAAGGATCAGATTCCTTGTAAGATATATAGTTCCTGTAAATAGGGCGATACACATCCCGGCACGCAGCAGCAGCGATTTGCCGGCAAGGTCAAGTCGGCCGTTTACCTGGAGTGTCCCGTGCATTACATCAGAAAGAACTTCCGGTACGCGCCAGAGTCCCAAAAGCAATATCACGGCAAATTGCTGCGGATCTGAAATTTTCGTCAATGAATAGGCCACAACGGCAAGTGTCATCAAGAGGGACGTCACAATTCTGGCTCCCAGGTATGAAGCATCGGAGTGGCTCTTTCTGACATCTGTTATCTGATAGCTGCGTACATTAAAAAGACCGATGTTCGAGAAAAGAACGCCTGTAGTAAAGGCAAGAGCAAAGAAACCGGCGTCCCGGATACCGAGAACGCGTGACACGACCATAAGAAAGAGCGGGGAATGAAAAGCATTCAGTCCGGCCCCGAGAGAATTCCAGACAAAATTTTTGCGGTTAACCACAGTAAGCATTCTTTGTATATACCACCTGTCAGTGAAAAGCCTTTAAAGCTTTTCGTACATTTATGTGTAAAGTATTATAACACGTTTGTCTTTTTCACATATTTGCTGCCGCATCGCACCGGCTGCACCGAAAGCTTAACCGCTTTATCCGTCCCCCCAACGCAAAAAACCGGGAAGTCTGTTCACCCCCGGTCTTTTGTGATTTCTTTGCACTTTTATAAAAAAGGGCATAAAAGGGCTCCAGCGAACCTTATTGAATCATCCTATCTTTTTCGGCAACCCTTTTGCTGTGCGAATCTCTTTTGTCTTATTTCTGAACCATTGATATTTTGTGCACATTGCACTAATATTTAACATTAATCAAGATATGTGATTGAATCATTTTGCAAAAGCGAAAATTGGCGGGCTATGCGTCATCCGGCCTGATATATTTGGCCAAAAGGGCCATGACGTCCGCATTATCTCCCGCATACTCTGTGATCACAGCTGTAAAATCTTCTGTTTGCGCAACTTTAAGGGAGTACCTGCCAACATAATCCTTAAGTGCCGTGTTAAATAATTCAGTCCCCATTGCCTCCCGGAGCCGATAGAGGAACACCTCGCCGCGATAATATACTGTATATGTATACGCCTGGTCGCTGTCAAATTCGCTGTATGATTTATTTACGTAGTATTCTTCCGCAGCGTTGGGAATCCCCTCAGATTCCATAGAATCTTCCAGCATATCAACTTCGTACATTATTTCCGACTCATCAAGAAAGGTCTCTTTGTAGACCAGTTCGCTGTAAGACGCAAAAGACTCATCAAGCCATGCTTGTGTATACTGATTATCTCCGACAATTCCGTAAAACCATTGGTGCGCAGCTTCATGCACCACATAAATTTTCAGGCGGCTGTCCATCTCGGCGTAGTTTCCAAACGATTCATTGATCATCACAAGATTAGGATATTCCATCCCTCCTGCGTCAATATACGTCTCTGCAATATCGAGTTCCGGATATGGGTACAGGCCGAATGTTTCGCTGAATACTTTTACCGCAGTGACTGCAGCCTCAAGGGCTTCCTCCCCCCATGCTGTGTCGCCGTCTCTGTAATAACAGTTAATTGTAATTCCATCCACGATTCCGCTGACAACACCATAGTCCGTCCCGATGATAAGTGCAAAATCGCGCACACGGTCAGCATCAATACGCCATACGTCCTCCTGATCAGAAGAGGTATAAAGACTTGAAAGACCGCTTGAGATAACATCATAATTATGCGGAACGGTTAGAACTACCTCAAAGTCAGACACAACACTATAGAAACACTCTCCCCATAGAAAATATTCCTCTGTACTCCACGCACCATCTTCATATACGGCAAGAACCGGATAAAAATTGCCCAGATTATACACACCGTTCATATATCCGTAACGGCTCTCCAGGACGGGAATATAGGATAAAAAGTCAAAAGAAATGACCCGGATATCTCCCGGCTTCATCGGAACAGGCATACTCATATATACAACGGATACATCCCCGGGATCACGCTTGATCTGCAAATTCATGTTCTTAGTAACATCCTTCATGCCGCTGATTTCAGATACGGCTCCGTCTGCGTAATATCCACTGTCGCCGCCTATTGTGAAAAGACTCGAATAGTCCCTGAAGCACAGCTCATTCCAGGTATCATCACTGGTATTTTGTACAACGACCGTCTCTGTGCCGCCAATGGTGTCTGCATCCGTATCAAGCGTCAGATTCATCGTATATTGATTGCCGTCGAGAGGAACCTCCGGCACTTTCGATTCCTCTGTCTGCGTGATATCTTCGGATACTGAAGCAGCCGTAACACTGCTTTGAGCCGGCTGTGTTTGTTCTTCTTCCTCCGCATCAGGTGAAGCAGCCTCCGAAATGACGGCAGAACTGTCTTCCGGGGTAACAGCGGAACCTTCTTCAAAAGAAGAAGGTTCATTCACATCCGGCAGATTAACCCCGCAGGAACCAAGAAGCAGCGCGGTACATACTGCCAGAAGACAGATATTCACTCTATTTTTTGTGACTTCAAATAATCCGGAGCTCCCCGAGCTCCATTCTCTTTTATGCATGATTCCCCCATTTTGCCTTAACCACAGTCGCAAAACCTGCATCAGGCGGTTGTTTTCCACTCTTTCCCCAGAATCTTCTCTACAAACACTCTGGCAATCGCAGGATCAAACTGAACGCCTGCCTTTTTTCTGATTTCTTCTGCTGCCTGATCAGGTGAACAGGTTTTTACGTATGGCCTTTGGGATGTCATCGAAACATATGCGTCTGCGATGCTGATAATCCTTGCCGGTACCGAGATCTCATCCCCTTTAAGTGATTTCGGATATCCAGTCCCGTCCCATTTTTCCTGATGCTGAAGCACATATACAGCTACTTCAGAGAATTCCTTTGCCGTACTCAGTATATGATACCCTATTTCCGGGTGTTTCATAATTTCATGCCACTCAGAAGCATCTAATTCCCTGTTTTTCTGAAAAATACCATCATCAATGGCAACATTGCCGATATCATGTAAAATCCCTGCGGTCCATATTTGTTTGACTTCCTCTTTATCATAATGAAGTTCATACGCCATCTCTTTACTTAACAGACCAACCCTATTCGCGTGTTTCTTTTCGAGGCTGTTTCTTGTGTACAGTGATTTAAGAATAAGGGCTATTGTATCTCTTTTTATACGCTCGCTCTCGGAGAGCTTATGTCTGTACATATCATCTTCAGCTTTCATGAACACATCGTGCATGCTCTCCATGACGCTTTGTTTGACTGAATATCCTATCGCAGCGGACACAATATTCCTGTCGGATTTTTCTGCTTTGATTCTGTCAGCGATACGTCCGATAATTCTTTGCACCTGAATGGAGTCCGTTTGGGGAAGAAGAATCACAAACTCATCGCCGCCGATTCTGGCAAGAATATCATCCGCCCTGCACTCTCTTTTTAGTATGCCGGCGATTTTTTTCAGCAGATTATCCCCCGCGATGTGTCCAAAAGCGTCGTTTGTCAGTTTGAGTCCGTTGACATCCGCCATAACAAGCGAGATGGGAAGGTTTCTGATTGTATCCAGTCGTTTCAGTTCTTCTTCATAGAATCTACGGTTATAAAGTCCTGTAAGCTGGTCGTTATAACTCAGAAATTTAATAACTCCATCTCTTCGCATCTTCTCAGAATAATTTCTGAAAACAATAACCAACCCGACAATTCCACCATCTTCAAGAGTGATCGGCGAAGAGCACTCTTCAATTAAGCACTCGCTTCCATCTTTGGATATCAGAATGTTATGTTTGTCGATTTCTATTTCACAGTTATTTATCAGGATATCATGCACGAGGGTTTTGTATCGCTCTCTTGTATTTCCATCAATCATGCAGAAAACGTCATCAATCGGTTTGTGTTTTGCCTCGTCCTGCAGCCACCCCGTCATTTTTTCGGCTGTGTTATTCATAAATGTTATACAGCCCGTCTCGTCCGTGCAGATGACCCCGTCAATCACTGACATAAGCGTAGAGTCCAGAAAAGATTCATTCTGAACCTGTTCAAATTTCTGTGTTTTATCATCCATCTTTTCGCCTCGGTTCAATCTGACAATATGCTTGCCACAGGAATGTCTACCATTTTTTCCCCGGAACCATCTCAATAAATATCCTGGCAACCTCCGGATCATACTGTAATCCAGCGTATTCCTTAATCTCCTCCGTAGCTTTCTGCTGCGAAAGGCGGGCTTCTATTTCCTTATGCTCGGTAATATCAATGCCCGCCGTCATGACAACTTTACGTTTGTCATGCAATTGTTCGATATAGGCCAAGTTGGAATCCCATATATGTTTGCTGCCGTCTTTGCTGATAATCGTACAATTCCCGTCGTGCAGCCTCTATCCAACTATAGAAAGATTTTTATTTCCGGGGCTCAAATTCTCAAATCTTCTCATCTTTCAATCCCTCGGTTCGTAAGAACGCAATTAGAAATATCCGGATTCGCGACTATATAAATATGCTTATTCTCTCATTAATTATATTACAATTCTGCGTCGTTATAAACAGAATTATAATTAATACGTTATAATATAAAACTTAATTGATACATATCCAGGCATATCCAGGCATAAAGAAAGGGCCGCAAGCCCTTTCTTCATCACAATTATTATTTGAACGTCAACTTATTCCCCTTGTCCTTACTGGAGCCATTTCTTTAATCATCGCGTTTCTTATTTGAGCGTCTTCTGGCAAGTGAAAGGCCGCCAAATCCACTGATGATGGCCATGTAATAACCGAAATCATACCACCAGCCTGAATTCATGGATTCGTATATACGAATATTTACCTTGAAAATACCAATAATAAGAGATACCGGTGCAATCCATCCATGCCAGATTCCTGAAAAAAATCCTGCTGTATTCGCATCGGTATAAGAACCATCCCCTGGAATACAACCCGTCAGCAAAAACACGGACAGGATCATCATAATACTGAGCAAAAAGAATTTTTTCTTCATTTCAAATCTCCTCCTTTTCCTGTTTGCCGATAGATCACTGGCGTCTGTCGCCAAAATATTTGTAGAAATTTTTCTGATCCTTACGATCCATGTATCCGCAGTGCAGGTAGAACTTATGCGCATTCACTCTGTTCATACCGGATACAAGCCGCACCCCTGTGCAATTGTCCTCTTTTGCCCATTCTTCTATCTCCGTGAGAAGATCCCGGCCGATACTTTTTCCGCGGTATTTCTCATCCACAGCAAGGGCCAGTATATTTTTGAACGATTCGCTGTAGGTGCATTCATAACGGCTGCCGTGAATATATCCGACTACGATACCGTCATATTCAGCTACATAGATCCGGTCGGATTCAAGAGACAGGATCACTTCCAGTCTTTGTGTCGTCTTATCCTCCGGAAAATCATATCCCAGACTTCCCCTGTTCAGTTCGCAGATGCGCTCTGCATCCTGGATTCGCGCCATTCGGATGTGTCTGTTCATATTTTTCTATTATCCTCCGATTGTCTCTGAGAAACGAAGCAAATATCCGTCCGGGTCTTGAACAAGGATTTCCTTCTCCGTAATCATCTGACCGCCGCATTCATAATGGCTCACAAAAACATCTCTGAAAAGAACAACATTCTTCTTTCTAATTCCCGCGGCAAGTCCCTCTACGTCTTTTGATTCTATCTGAAAATTAATACCTCTTCCAAATGGGTGCTGAAGTTCTGCCGTATTCCAATTCCCGTTGATTTCTTCAAGCATAATCTGCGCTTCACCCAGAGAAAGAAATACAAAAGAATCTTCAATCCTCTCATACTCCATTTTAAACCCAAGCACTTCTACATAGAAATTTTTTGAAGCATCAATATGGGTGACTGATAACTCCGGAACCAGTCCGTTAAACTTCATTCTGTTGCGTCTCCTTTGACCTGTTGCGTCTCCTTTGACCTGTTGTGTCTCCTCAATCTATATCGCAAAAATAATCACGAAACAGTCTTTCAACTCTATTTCTTTAACACCCGGCTCACATATCGAAAAGGTCTTGTTATCGCAGTCAATCTGCGCCAGTCTGCCGTAAGGCAGAACGCACATCGGCTCCGAATGCCCGAAATTCAGATTATACAAAATAGGAAGCCCGCCCAGTCCCAGCTCCTTCATGATCTTTATGATCGAGGCTTTGTATTCCTCGTAGTACTTATGCTGATAGGGCTTGCTCCAGATGATGCCGTTTATGATCTGCAAAATACCCTGCGATCCGTAATTCCGCAGCCAATACTCGATGTAATCCGGTTCCGGACTGTCTTCGGAAGTATCAAAAAATAAGATGCCCCCTTCAAAATCCGATGTATTCCAAAGTGTTGTGCCCTTCATCATTTCAAGCACATCAATGCACCCGCCGATAAGCCGGCCGGACACTTTTCCCGATCCCTGCAGAAGTTCATATCCATTGTTATCCGAAAGTTTCTTGGCAGTATTTTTATTCTCAGGCAACCATTCCAGATAATCGCCCGTCCATTTTTGGGCAGGATTTATTATACCCGGAGCGGCTGTCTCAAAAAGCAATTTTTTCAGATTCTCCTGTGTATACTCGTAGATCTCAATATTCTCCGCCAATTCAGCAAGAATCGAAGGTCCGTAGAAACTTGATAACCCGCCCTTTATACACATGAAATGGGCCACGGTCGTATCTGAATATCCGATAAATATCTTGGGATTCCTGCGGATCACATCAAAGTCGATATAGGGAAGGAGGCGGATACTTTCGTTGCCGCCGATGCACGAGAAAATACCTTTTATGCTCGGGTCTGCAAACGCCTGCATGAAGTCCTCCGCGCGTTTTTCAGGATGCTCATAGAGGTATGATGTGCCGTGTAAGGTATTTGGCATCTCAACAACTTCGAGTCCGAATACGTCTGTAAGGCGCTTTTTACCGAGCTGATACCGCCAGATAAGGTCCGGATCCTCGGCCCCGCCCCATGAAAGGCTGACTGTCGCTACTTTATCGCCTCTATGTAATGGCTGCGGTGTGATTAAATCCAGCATAGTTTCCCCCGTAATTCATTTATTATAATTTCGAATTATGCATATCGAATTATACATTTCAAATTTATGCATTTGGAATTTTTTTCCAAATTGTGTCATTCGTTCATTATACTATCAATTCAATTATTATTCGTAAATACTGATCTTTTTATTGAGCTTTTGTACGGCTGCAAAAGTGGTATGATGGTACAGTACCAATGACAAAAGCACCGGATTTTTCCGAAGCTTTTGCAATTATGGGGGGACATCATGGAGAACGATTTACTCTATTTATCTTTACGCAAAATTATCATGGAGCAAATTTTCAAGGGGATTTTCCTGGACGGCGAGGCCATTCCGTCCGAGCGTGTCCTGGCACAGATATATCATATGAGCCGTGCAACTGTCCGTAAAGCGCTCGAGATCCTGGAACAGGACGGAATTATCCAGCGAACCTTAGGTAAAGGGACGATTGTAAGGCTGAACAAGCGAAGTACGAGCGGTAACCTTGACATGATTGCACTGGTCGCACCCGCGCAGAAGAGATTTTTTGCCAACTTTATCAACGATTTTCAGAAGACGGCAGACAGCCAGCATTCACTCGTTGTTTTTATCCAGCAATCGGAAGGCGAATCCATCGAGTATACACTTTTCAAGCTGCTGTTGAATAATATTCACAATGTCGTTATCTGGCTGGATTATGAGACGATCAAGAAAGAATATATCGAGCGCCTGCGCGGACTCGGGATGAATATTGTCTTCTTCGACATCACTGTCAGCTCTCCTTACGCAGACTGCATCTGTCTTGACAACCAGGATGCGGTATCAACGCTGTATCAGTATGCGCAGGATAGAAGAGGCGACCGCATTATCTATATAAGCAGGGAAAACAGTGCACCGTCGAGTTATTATGAACGGGAACAAGCGTACCTTGCCGTATCCCCTCTTGGCTTGATCTGGAATTTTCCGTCGGACTATAAAAACGATCCCCTGAAACATGCAGATAAATTTATTTTCGAATATTTCATGCCGAAATACAAGCCTGACAGCGTTATCTGCAGTGACGGTGAACTGGGGATTATTCTTAAAAATGCGTTGCTGAAACATGATATTCACGATGTACTTTTAGTGTCCATCGATGACTTCGAAGAATCCGAAGAACTTAAGATAACCGTACTAAGACAACTGTTCCATCTGTATGCCCAGACCATCTATAACAGCTTGCGGGAACAGAATTACAATTCCGCCAACTGGACCGCATCGATGTACCGGGTCAAAGGCGAGCTGGTTATCCGCGATAAGGCAGATCCACTGACTATCAATCAGCCTACGCAAAAAGACACACGCAAAGGACCTTATGATTTGTAAGAAAATTCCCGATTTTGATCTTCTGAAGATCGCCGACAGCGGACAGTGTTTCCGGATGAATCCGCTTCCGGGCGGAGCTTACAGCGTTATCGCCCGGGGCAGATATCTTGAGATCACGGCTCTCGGTGAAAATAGATTTCAATTCTCCTGCACAGAAAATGAATTCGGCGAAATCTGGGCGCATTATTTTGACCTGTCTGCTGATTATAGCCGTATAAGGGATAAGATTCCTTCATATGATCACTTTCTTCACCAGGCTGTCGATTATGGTTGGGGGATGCGGATTTTGAATCAGGACCCCTGGGAAATGACGATAAGCTTTATTATTTCGCAGCGTAAAAGCATCCCGGCTATTAAAACAGCAATCGAGAGTCTCTGCACAAAATTTGGAGATAAAAAGGTAAGCGAAGGAAAAGAATATTTCTGTTTTCCTTCGCCGGAAAGTTTGACAGGGCTTGCCTGCAGCGATATCAAGTGCTGTGCCTTAGGTTATCGCGACAAGTACATACTCCGGGCAGCACAAAGCGTCCAAAGCGGAGACATCCGTTTTGAATTACTGCGTGATATGGATGAAGAATCTGCAAGAACCACCCTCAAATCGCTCTATGGCGTGGGCGAAAAAGTAGCAAACTGCATCCTGCTGTTTGGTCTTCACCATACAAACGCTTTTCCCGAAGATACCTGGATCAACCGGATTGTGGATGCCGAATACGGCGGAATATTCCCCAAAAGCCTTTACGACGGCTATCTGGGAATTATTCAGCAATATATGTTTTATTTTGGAAGAAGCAATGCATACAGGCAAAAAGCTCCGCTCAACAGCCCCGGCTGCTCTACGGTGTTAATCAGCTGAGACTTTCAGCAAATAACTTTCCAAAATTTACACAGGCCTGCTCGGCTGCCGCATCCGGTATCCACATCGCCCTGTGTCCCTCATTCATCAATTCAAAACCGGCGTGTTCAAGCAGTTCGTTCATCTGCCTTACAGCTTCTCCGCTCCAGCCGTAACTGCCGAAAGCGGCCGCTTTCTTGCCTTTGAACTTAAGACCCCGGATCATCTCCATGATTCCGCCTATTGAATACAAATAGCCGTTATTAATGGTGGAAGACCCGAGAAGGATCGCCTTGGATTTGAACACTTCTGTGATAATGTCGTTCTTATCTTCTTTGGCTGAATTAAGAAGCTTAACAGTCACACCCGGATCCACAAGCTGGATTCCCTGTATGATATACTGCGCCATCCTGCGCGTCGACTCCCACATACTGTCATAGATGATCGTGATCTGATTCTCCTGATAGTTGTCCGCCCATTTCAGATACTGCTTCACTATCTGTGTAGGATCATCCCTCCAGATGATACCGTGGCTCGGGCAGATCATATCAACCGGCAGATTAAAACCGAGGATCTCATTGATCTTCTTTGTGACCTGCGGACTGAAGGGGGTCAGAATATTGGCATAATATTTGAGTGCTTCATGATACAGCTCAGCTTGATCAACCGTGTCGTTATACAGTAATTCAGATGCATAGTGCTGACCGAAACCATCGTTACTGAAAAGAATATTCTCCCCAGTCAAATAAGTGAACATAGTATCCGGCCAATGAAGCATAGGAGCTTCCACAAATACCAGCTTATTCTCACCGAGATCCAGCGTATCGCCTGTCTTTACAGGAATATAATTCCAATCCTGATGGTAGTGTCCCTTCAGCGACTTTACTCCGTTGGCTGTGCAGTATATTGGAGTACCGGCAGGCATTTCACGCATAAGTTCAACCATTGCTCCGCTATGATCAATTTCCATATGATTTGCGACGATATAATCAATTTTACTAAGATCTATCTCACTTTTAAGATTTTTGACATATTCTTTGTCATATGGCTGCCAGACGGTGTCGATAAGGGCGGTCTTCTTATCACGTATCAAGTATGAATTATAAGATGAGCCCTTGTCGATAGAATACTCATCGCCGTGAAACTTTGTCAGTGTCCAGTCAACTTTGCCAACCCATGTTACTTTGTCCGTTAATTTCTTACCCATTATTTGCCTCCGCTTCTATATTTTTTCTTCTCTTTTTACTTTACTCATCTGTTTCTAAATAACTCATCTATTTCTAATCAGACCATCCATATGCTCTATTAAAGCCTCAAGCTCTTTATGCGCCGATTCCGGTAGATCCCGCCTGCTAAATTCCTGAAGGAGGGCTTTGTTTCGCCGTGCGTCGCACAGTGCGCCAAGCGAATCCTGCGTCTGTTTGAGGACATCCGCCTCCCGACTTTCTTTGGACTGCATCAGGGGAGCCGCGCTGCTCAGTATGTAACGCAGTTTCTTTGCTCGTTTACGAAGGGCGTGGGTCGCTGCTTCATCCGAATCGTCCAGCGCCTTACGAGCCTGTTCAAAAGCCTCATAAAGATCTGTAAATCGATCCTTAACTAAATCTGCCAAAGAGCCACCCGCGATGGCATTTAGCTTCCACGGAATCTTCTTTAAGTCCTTCCTCATGTCCCGCAGCATTTGCTGTCCGTCCGATGCCTTTTTCTCTTCCGTAAGTCTAACTATTTCTATGACGCGTTCTTTGTCCAAAATATCAAAAATCATAGAATCACGCGGGATAACAAAAAGGTTTTCCCTGCTGAACATATCACATGCATCTCTCAGCACATCAATTTCCCTGAGGTAGGAGAGCTCTTTGACAAACTTCCTTAAGCGGCTCTGAATATCTGCATTCTGTCTTGTCTTTTGAAAAGGCTTAACAAATGTAATCCATGACCTGAGAACGCGAATGCTGACTCTTAATTGATGTACCTTCTCTATATCCAGGGCATCGGCAAGAAAAGCTTCCTCCGCTTCCATTACCGTCTGCGCCTTTTGCTCAAGAATCGCTTTTAATGGAGCAAATACTTTGTCCGGCGTCAATCTATTACAGAGCACGTCCATTATCCCCGGCTGCAGAAACCACTGCAGCTCAACAGCATCAGGGGCTGCCATGTCTATCAGATAGCCGGCCGCCGCTCCTTTTTTGAATGGAATATGCGAGCCGCATAATTCCAGAGACCAGGCGCCGAGGAAAGGTTCGTGTCCTACGACAATTACTGTATACTCTTTATCCTTTTTAAGTGCCTGCAGGGCAGCAAGAAGCTTGTCAAAATCACCCTGTTCAATAAAGTCATAACAGGAAGACTGTCCGCACTTGAGGATGTCAGTTACTATTTGGGCTGTCTGCTTCGCCCGTATCAGAGGGCTCGACCAGACTTGAACGTCCCGGGCCGGTTCAATCAGGGGCAGCAAAGCCGGCAATGTATCTTTTAATGTCTGTTCACCTTTATTTGTTAGCCGCCGGGCAAAATCATCACCCGAAGGCACTCTGTCTTGTGCCGCTCCATGACGAATAAATATAAGTTGAATTGCCATTTTCATCGCTCCCTCAACGTGACCGCTCGACATTCCTCTATTTCTTAGGAGATTTACCAGAGGCTTTTTTCGCGTCGGAACCGCCCTTTGGAATATCCTTATTCCATATGGGTTTCTTCTTCTTTTTAAGTTTATTCGGATTCTTGAATGACATATATAACACTCCCTCTACTATGCACTTGTTCTGCGTTTTTATCTTTTCTGCTGCTTGTGATTTTCACGTGCACAAGAGAAAACCCATTATGTTTTTGCATACGTACATACATTGTACAACGAAACATGCACTTAGTCTTGTTAATACTTCAGCTGCCGCAGAGCTTTTGAGCACTTTTGAGTGCTTATGCACTCATTTATTATTCAGCAGATAATCCACAAAAATCGGAACTATGTCCGGATCGAACTGTGTTCCAGAGCACCGGCTGATCTCTTCGATGGCAGCTGTCTGGTTTGTCATACCTTCATTTTTATTTTTTGTGATAATTCTATCGTACGCTTCTGCAATAGCGATAATTCTTGCGGGCAAAGATATCTTCTCGCCCTTAAGACCTATCGGATAGCCTGTTCCATCCCATTTTTCATGGTGTTCAAGAACAATTGCCGCTATTTCCGTAAATTCGCTTACAGAAATTAATATACGGTGCCCCGTTTCCGGGTGCTTGTGGATTTGTTCAAGCTTACCTATTCCAAACGGTTCTGTACTGTTAAGGGTCTCCTCATCAATGCCTATCTTTCCGATATCATGCACAAGTCCGGTCATTTTTATCAGGTTAATTTCTTTGGTGCTCAAATTCATATAGCGGGCAATGGCCTCACAATCGCGGCTTACATGCAGGGCGTGCTGTCTTTCCGCGGGAAATCGCTCATACAGGGCGTTCATAATGCCCTCAATCGCACTGCTTCTAAGAGTCGATCGCGCCTGAAGCTTGTTTCTATACATATTATCTTCCGCATCCTTAAATACTGTCTGGATGTTCTGCATCAAGTGCGTCTTTGCTGCCTGCCCAAACGAAATCGATACCGCCATTCCGCCGACCTTCTCAGACTCGAGCAGACTGCCGATGCGGTTGATCACGTCCATCGCAGCAAGAGTATCTGTGCGGGGAAGAATAATAACAAATTCGTCACCGCCGATTCTGGCAGCAATGTCATCTGCACGGCAGCTCTTTTTGATGGCTACCGCTGCTTTTTTCAAAAGATCGTCGCCCACCCCGTGCCCAAAAGAATCATTCGTTATTTTTAATCCGTTAACATCCCCCATGATGAGTGTCAGCGGAAGATTTCTCTCCACATCAAGCCTCTGAAGCTCCTCTTCATAGAATCTGCGGTTATAGAATCCGGTAAGCTGGTCATGAAAACTCAAAAACTGGATCCTGTCCTCCCTGAGCTGGCGTTCGGTAATGTCCCGCCCTATACCAATCACGCCGACAAGGTTCCCGTTGGCGTCCCAATAAGGCGTCTTAAGCGTATCAATAAGTATCGGCAGACCATCAGGGCCGGTTGTCCATTCTTCTCTTGTGCGGGGCCGTCTGAGCTTTATAATTTCTTCATCATGTTTCCTATACGCATCAGCCTTTTGGGCGTCAAAAAGATCAAAGTCGGATTTACCGATGATCTCCTCCCTTTTTCTTCCTATAGCGGCAGCAAATACAGGATTGCAGCCTATGTAGACCCCGTTAATATCCTTAAAAAAGACAATATCCTGAACAGAATCAATCAGAGACCATATCAGACCATTTTGTCTCGCGATTTCTTTTTGATCCTTTTTCATATCAGTTATGTCCATCATGACGGTCAAAAATGATTTGCCTGTCTTATTGTCAATAATGTCACCTGAAAACAAACCATCCATCAGCTCGCCGTTCTTTTTTCTGAGTTTGAGTTCAATATTTTTAACTCTGCCGTCTTTTCGAAGCAGTCCTGATATTTTTTGAAAGATTTCGGTATTTTCAAAAACATTCATATCCAGACTGTTCTGTCCGATGATCTCTTCCTGCGTGTATCCTAATTTTTCGGTGCATGCCGCATTAACTTCCGTAATTCTTCCATCTTCCAAATTACTGATTGCCATCATCGCGGGATTATTGTTGAATAATTTGTAGAATCGGTCAAGGGCAGCCTGTTGGCCGGAAATATCCTTGCATATACCAAATATACTTTCCTCACCATTCCATATCCCAAACCAGACTCTTGTTTCTACGGAGATCATGGTCCCGTCTTTTCGCTGGAAAGAAAGAGGGCTGTCGCGTCGTGTCCCCGCACCCATTTCCGTATAAATTTTAGCCGCTTCTTCGCGGTCGGACTGTGCATTTAATTCTATTATCGACATGCCCGCGAACTCATCAGACGAAAACCCAAGTTTTTCGGATGCGGCTGTATTCGCATACACAATCTTCCCCTGCTTACTTGCCACTAGAACAATATCATCTATTGTCTCAATAAAATTATGAAAATTAGCCTCTCGTTCCTGCTGTTGGCTTTCAATGGTTTTGAACGTCGTAATATCCCGTGCGGCTGCGTAAATCAGCGGTCCGAAAAGCTTAAGCTTCCAATCTATATACCGGTATGTGCCGTCCTTGTGCAGGCACCGGATCGCAAAATGTGATGCAGCCGCCGCCTCAGTAAGACTGGATAATACCTGCGTTGTGAGAATGATATCATCCGGATAAACATAATCTAAAAATCGCCTGCCTTCGAGCTCATTATTCTTATAACCCAAAGCATCTTCCCAGGCGCGGTTGAGCTTAACAATGGTTCCGTCCATGCCGGCCACACACAGAAGATCAAGATTAGCGGAAAAGAACATTCCGTAATCAAGTTCTTCTTTAAAAGTACTTTCCACATCTGTCCTTCTATTCCTTTCAGAACGGATAACCGGCATATCCGAATGATCTGCTTTGGGAGTCTCCATGAAGTTCCTCCAATCTGGCATCTATTCCACTATTATACAGCATAAACCGTTCCGTTCAGTGCGGCATCAGAAGCTCAGCACCTGTCCAGAGAAGAATTAGAGCTCCCGTAATGATTGGCAGAAGAAGAAATATCGCTTTGTCTTTTCGCATGAGGGAAATAATGGCAAGAACAAAGCCAACGGCGCCAATCCCTGCAATGATAAACGTCATAACGGGCATGAGGCCTCTCAAGAAATGTTACGGCTCTCTTTGCAACTGATTTTCTAGTATTATTTCTCTGTCCGACTGCAAATTCAATCATTTTCTCTTTGTGGGCAGACAAATGAAGTTGTTCCCGCTTTCTATAAAAGATGCGATGTCGTTAAAATACGGATATAACAATGCCGGATTATCGAAAGCCTCTGTTATCAAATCTCAACTTAATTATACTTCTTTTTTCGAACACTCTCTCAGCATCTTAAAAGTTGATATAAAGAGACACTTTATCCTGATTTAATAGAAGTCACACTGTCTGACTCTAACAAGCAATTGTAATATTCAGTATATTGACTTATTAATAATATTTTGTTATTCTATATACTTGTTTATTCATTAATTATCAGGGGGGATTATATTATGAAGGTTAAGAAATTACTAAGTGTCATAACTCTATTCGCACTTTCTCTCACAATGCTTGCAGGTTGTGGTTCTGATCCGATTCAGGATGATCTCGACAATTATTTCGAGGATAAGATGCCTGCTATCTATGCTGAAGAGGATAGCATTACGGAAGCACTGGGTCTTGCAACAACTGACAATTATACTGATGACGCGACCCTAATCGCAACACTGACAAATGAGATCATTCCTCAGTCCGATGCTCTTGTTGCCAAGGTAACCGCCGTTACAACAGATACCGACGAACTTACTGCAGTACATGCCAAATATATTGAAGCAATGACTACCGTCAACACTTCGATTAAGGCTCTTCTTTCAGGTATTGAGCTCGGAGACACCGCGATGATTGATGAAGCCTCACTATCATTAGCCGATGCTGCTACGCAGAACGACGATTATGCGGCTTCCTTGAATGCATTGGGCAAAGATTATGGATGGCAAGTGTGACCATCATTTACCTAAGATGATAATTCAGGCAAACAAAGACCCGTTTACAGGGTAAATAGAAGCTCTTCGGCATCAAATTCCGGAGAGCTTTTTTATATTCTGCTTTATTTTATTATATTTTCAATTTTGATTTTTTTGCTGAACGATAATCTCTTCCATGTTTTTATAAATTTGCTCGAACATCTCATTTGATTTCGTTTTTGTTCCGAAAGAGAAAGCGGCCGATAACGGAAGTTTATCCGTTTCCTTCGCTGAAAGTTCATCTTTTATCCTCTGCACTATTTTTTTCGCAGTCTCCAAAGTTGTTCTTGGCAGAAGAATAACAAACTCGCTTCCACCTGTTCTTGCAACAATATCCGTCTCACGGCATTCTTTTTTTAGAACGCCGGCAAATAAGCGGAGAAGTTCATCTCCGGCAGTGTACCCATATGTATTATTGATCATCTTTAATCCATTGACATCCGCCATAACAAGTGTGATCGGCAGATTACCTGGTTTATCAATTTCATGTATGGTATCTTCATAATATTTACGATTATAAAGGCCGGTGAGCTGATCATGCTCTCTTAAAGAAAGTGCCTCTTCCTGCTTACTTGTCTGAGTAATGCTGGCAATAAATTTAGGAACCTTGTTTATTTCTCTGTAATATATATTTGCCTTATACCATTTGTCTTCGCCGGGTACGGGTGATCTGTAAATGACGGATTCATTTTTGGTGGAATGGACCGATTTTTGCATAGCAGCAACCAAAATATCAGACATTTCGCGTGAAAAGATATCGTTCACACTCTTTTCAAGAATCTGCTCCCTGGGCAAAAACAAACGGCTGTCATCAGATGTAAATATATTAACAAAAACGAAGTCTTTGTTCAGCTCAAAGACGATATCATTCACTGCCGTCATCATGATTGTCTTTTCCTGCACTTCATTCATTTCTTGCGTAATATCATTCATAATTACAGCAAAACAGCCTTTTTCAGGGGAATAGACAAATACACGGACATATCCCTCTGTTGATTCCGAATATTGATCAAACTCTTTACTGCCTCCGTAAAGAGCTATCCTTCCGAAAATACCCACCCAGAACGATCTTGTTTCAGCAGCTTCTACAATAACTTCCGATCTTCTTTTACCAATCATCTGTTCGGCTTTCATACCTTTAAGCCTCGCAAAAGAAGAATTCATATCAATGTATTCGTAATCATACGGAATTCCGGAATCATCGCAAATCACTCTGTTGTATGAATATCCGATCGGGATTTCATGAACAAGTTTATCGTAAAAATTATCAATCATATCATTTCCCCATAATGCAGTGATAATGATGCCTTATTCTTATATGTAAATACAATAAATAGTAATAAGAAAACAGAATATTGTTGATTAATATCACTATAATATGTATACATCCATTTGTAAATTAGTTTTACGAAAATATTTCAGTTCAGAGGATAGAGACCTGATTAAAAACAACCCCTCATAGAATGCAATTCCATGAGGGGTTGTATTATTTGTGATTCTTTCTTCTTTTATCTTTTGATTTTCTTGGAGGTAGTTTTGTCGAATTCCTTATCCCTTATGATGACCTTTGATACCTGTTTGTATGTGGGAAGATCATATAAGACCTTTCTGACATCTTTAAGGACTTCCGCCGGCGTTTTTTCTTCACTTAAGAATACTTCTGCGCACAAACCGCTTTCCTGTCCCTTTTCGTCAATGATAGCCCGGACAACTGCTTCAACCATATATTCAACATTCATGATATACGCTTCGATCTCTTCCGGATATACATTCTTGCCATTACTTAAAACGATGAGGTTCTTCTTTCTTCCTGTTATGACAAGCTGTTCCCTGTCGTTGATATACCCGTAATCACCGGTATAGAACCATCCGTCCTTCAGCACTTCTGCCGTCTTTTCCGGCTGCTTATAATAGCCGAGCATGACAACATCTCCTTTGATACAGATCTCGCCGATGCCCTCTTCATTGGGACTGTCAATTCTCCAGTCGATACAGCGAAGCTTGATACCGACGGTATGATAGTCGTTATACTTATCGTGGTTTGCACTGACAAGAGGGGAGCACTCTGTAATTCCATATCCGTTAATGAGGCTGATCCCGACGTCGTCAAAGAATTTGCCGATTTCAGGGCGTATGGGAGCTCCGCCGCAGACGATTTTACGAAGGCGTCCGCCAAAGGCAGTATGCACGGATTTGAAAAAAGTCTTTCTCGGGTCAATACCAATTTTTCGCAAACCACTACTTACCTTAATAAGAATACCAAATGCTTTTTCTTTACCGGAATCTTTGATGGTTTTGGTGATTCTTGAATAGAATACTTCGACAAAAGCAGGAACCAGGTATATATAAGACGGTTTGAATAGCTGAAGGTTTTTCAGTACTTCTTTCAGACTGTCGTTAATGCAGATCGTCGAATGGTGGTGAAGGGATACGAGGATTCCGCTGACGGCCTCATATGTGTGATGATACGGCAGTACAGAAAGGCAGGAATCAAATACGGTCGACACCTGCAGCCCGTAATAGACGCTTGATACCAGGTTATGCTCGGACAGCATAACGCCCTTGGCAAGGCCCGTAGTACCGGATGTATAGACGAGCAGCTTAAGGGCATCCGGCTCACTTTTCATGGCCAGATATTCTGAGTTGTCGCAGCTCTCCCCGTGCTCCATGAACTTATCAAAGGATATAAAAGTATCACTGTCTTCGGTCCTGTCAAAGCCTATGTACAGCTTGACGAGGGGCAGCTTGTCCCGGTTCTCCATAAACAGTTTCTCATGCGCCTTGGTATAAAAAACGACACTGGTTTCACTTTCATTCAGGATATGAAAAATATCAGCAGGCGGCAGTTCCCGGTCAATAGGGACGAATACACCTGCGCTTTTGAGGACAGTCAGGTAGGTGACAATCCATTTGTAGCTGTTGATACCGATACATGCAATGTGTTTGTCACCAAAGCCGAATTCCGTTAATGCAGAACCAAGGGCGTTTACCTCGTTTACAAACTCAGTATAGGTTACCTCAACGATCCCGCCGTTCTGCTTGTATTTGAACGCTGACTTGTCTCCTGCCTCTTTGACAGCCAAATCGAGAAGTTCCTTGATATTGTCGAATTTTGTTACTTCATAATACGGATAATCTGGCTTCTTCATGTATAAGTATCCCCCTTCAATATATCGTGACGGCAACTACTTTGATAATCAATATAAACATAATGAACGGTTAATGCAAGAGCCTTATGCAGGCCCAAAGAAATGACTTTGAAAATTGGTATCACGCACAGCGCTGGAGATCTCCATCATATTTTCCAAAACAGCGCATAAAAATCCATCACCTTCCGGAAACCAAGCTTCAGATACATTTCCCTGGGCGAATCTTCTTCATCCGCACACAGGTAAATAATTTTCGCACCGGCTGTTTTGGCGGTTGATATCATGCTGTAGAGCAGCGTGGTGCCGATGCCCTGATGCTGATAATCCGGAAGCACCGCGAAGTCCTCAATTTTAGCCGTATCGCCGGAAAGAAACAAATCGCAATTCCCCACAGGCACACCATTCAGGTAACACAGATAAGAATCGCATGATTTGCCGGACAAATATACCTGTCCCCTTCTGCGGGTCCGGCGAAGACAGAAATCCTCGCCGCAGCGTACGCGGTCATGCGCCAAATCAAGCTCCGCCAATTGTTCAATCATAATAGGGGTTTCAATCTTTTTGATTTCACAGTCCGTTCTTGTCTTCCAGACAGGTTCATCATCAATAGGATATTGATAGGCTCCGAGATGTTCCTTAACCGCGCCCTGATATTCCTGTTCGCAAAGTGTTTCTATGCGAAGAAAGTTCTTTTTGCTGCTTTTGGCCTCCGACAGGGCTTGTCCGATCAGGCGCTGGATTCGATGAGGCGTAACTGATTTTCTCACTGACAGATAATTATGTTTGTACATATCGGGCAGTAATTCATCCTCGTACTCTACATATTCAGGATGCTCCTTTGCATGACTGAAGCACTCTATATATTCTGCTTCACAATTTATGATCAGGTTTCCCAGGAAAATTCCTGCATCCATACACTTTTGATTCAATTTGCTGTATATTCTTTCCCGCATCCAGACTTCGCTTGATGCTTCAACGGCACCTTCCGGTGAAAACCAGCGAACCCCGCTGTTTTCGTCCTCTTTTACTGACAATCTATCATTTTCATCTGCTTCGAGCAGGAACGTCAGGTTCAAGTGCAAGTGGGACGGGACATACTCACCCTTCTTTTCGTGACCTTCTACGGTTAATATCTCTAATGAAAATATACCGTTCTGCAGGAGTTCGACCCGCATTACACCGGTTTCTTCTTTTGCTTCCCGGATAGCCGCTGCACAGAGGTCTTCCTCACCATCCGCATGCCCCCCTGTCCAGGACCAGGAATTATAAATATTATGATGAATCATAAGAATCTTCGAATGATCTTTATTCAAAATCCATGCTGATGCGGTAAAGTGAGCGATTGTGTTCTTTCTTGACAGTACATCCGCCTGTGTCTCCATATAACGCAGCATGGATTTCCTGTCCCGCTCTTCCTGTTCATTACAAGGTTCATATTCCTTAATCAGGTTGTATAATCTCATCGTTTTTATACACATCTTTCTTCTGTATTTGCCGGGGTTTATCACTCTTTTCGATATTTTGATTTACAAGGTCAATTTTAGCACCTTTTCAACAAACACTTTTACAAGATCCAAATCAAACTGCGTTCCGGCAGGACAGCTCAAGGGCGTTCAGTCTCCGGTTTTAAGCATATTTCTTATGTGTTCCTTGAGGATACGCACGCCATTTTTGTTCTCAGCGCCCCGGGGGATGATCAGATCCGCATATTTTTTGGAGGGGCCGACAAATTGTTCGTACATGGGTCTTACTGTCTCCTGATACTGATCAAGTATGGACGAAAGACTTCGTCCGCGTTCCTGTGTATCACGGCGTATTCTTCGGATGAGCCGTTCATCGTCGGGCGTATCGACATAGATCTTCAGATCCAGAAGTTCCCGGAGCTCCGGATACCATAGGACCAGAACGCCTTCTACGATGATAACCGGATGCGGATCAACTGAAATGAAGCTGTCGGAGCGGGAAAAATTAACATAATCATATACAGGTATCCGGGTTGCCTGTCCTGCTTTAAGCTTTTTGATATCCAAAACGAGACTTTCAATGTCGAAAGAATCCGGATGATCAAAATTAAGCTGTTTTCGTTCGTCAAGTGTCTTTTCTGCAAATGCATAATAGTAGGAATCCAAATAAATGATCTGTCCCTTATCGGCGAGAACATCATCGAGCATCTTTACAATCGTGGTTTTTCCCGAGGCACTGCCGCCGGCTATTCCTATAAAATATGTATGCATGGTTTCCCCTTATATTCCTTGTCGTTCAGTCTTGTTTTTATTATAAATCAGAAACAGGATCTCTTATACCCTCAAATCTTTATAATAGTACTCTTTGTCCCTGTCCGTTATTTTCCGCATCACTTTACATGGGTTGCCAACGGCAACCGTATCAGGCGGGACATCCCTTGTTACCACACTTCCCGCCCGGCCATTTTTCTTAAAGATTCCGTGAAAGGCGGTCGTACAATTCCATGTTCGGTAATAATGGCGGTAATCAGGTCATTATCGGTCACATCAAACGCCGGGTTGTAGACCTTTACACCCGGGAGAGTCATAGGTTCTTTGTACCACATGTCTGTAACTTCATGCGCCGGACGCTCTTCGATATGGATGCTTTTCCCATCAGGCGCAGCAAGGTCTATCGTCGATGTCGGCGCGCATACATAAAACGGCACGTGGTATCTTGCGGCAGCAACAGCGAGCATGGCCGTGCCGATTTTATTGGCAAAATCACCGTTGGCGGCAACCCGGTCGCAGCCCACAAATACAGCATTCACCCAGCCACGGCGCATGACTGATCCGGACATGCTGTCACAGATGAGTGTTACGTCAATTCCTTCTTCACTGAGTTCATAGGCCGTGAGGCGCGCTCCCTGCAGTAAAGGACGTGTCTCGTCGGCAAACACACGGAAGTCATAGCCTTTCTCATGGCCCAGATAGATCGGCGCTGTTGCTGTTCCATATCTGACCGCAGCCAGACGTCCCGCATTGCAGTGTGTCAGCAGTCCGTCGCCCGGCTTTACAAGCGATAATCCAAATTCACCAATTTTACGGCAGACCTCGATATCCTCATTTCTAATGGCAATTGCCTCTGCCAGCAGAAGATCACAGATTCTGGAGACAGACTGCTCCGGATGATCCAGTACGACATGTTCCATCCGGTTCAACGCCCAGAACAGATTAACCGCTGTCGGCCGTGCCCCGGCCAGATATTCCTTTGCCTTATGGAACTGGGCGCAGAAAATCGGATAATCCCCTGTGTCAATTTGAAGGGCGGCCAGATAGACACCGATGGCGGCTGATACGCCGATAGCCGGCGCACCCCTGACTTTCAGCAGATATATCGCATCCCGGATAGCCTTCTGACTTGTCAGATGCAGAACTTCAACATGATTCGGAAGCCGCGTCTGATCAATAATGACCAATGCTCTGTTCTCTATATCAATATCAACAGTTTCAATCCCTTTTATCGAATTAAATTTCTGCATAAAAATACCTCTTTCATATGTTACGATAATATTTTGCTCTGCACAACTATTTGACAAGCTACACCGGTGATGTTATATTTTTAAGACTTGAGGGAGTAATAAACGCAGCACAAACTGCGTGGGAAAGTCAACAACACTGACATTTATTAATGTCTGGCTTACCTTAATATATGAGACTCATGTATAGCTAATCACTGTACGTGCGTCTTTTTTTTGCAAAAGAAGATCAGGCGCTTGCAGCCTGATCTTTTTTCGTAGAAGGGGGACATAATGAAAGAGTATCTAAAGACAGCCAAAGAGGTTCTGGAAAATTTTCAGACCGACGAAAACGGCCTCTCCGGCAGCGATGCACAGGAACGCCTCGAGAAAAACGGCAAAAACAAACTTGTCGAAGCTAAAAAGGTTCCGCTTTTCATACGCTTCCTAAAGCAGCTCAAGGATCCGATGGTTATTATCCTGATGGCCGCAGCTGTTATTTCGGGTATTACGGCTGCTTATTCCGGTGAATCATTTGCTGATGTAATCATTATTCTTGTTGTTGTTGTGATCAACTCCGCGCTGGGCGTATATCAGGAAAGTAAAGCAGAGAAGGCTATCGAAGCTTTACAGGCTATATCAAGGGCTACAACAAAGGTCATGCGCGACGGATCGATACAGGTTATCAAAAGCGAAGACCTTGTCGTGGGTGACGTCATTTTGCTGGAAGCTGGCGATTCGATTCCGGCTGATGCAAGAATCCTTAACAGCGCAAGCCTCAAAATCGAGGAAGCCGCGCTAACCGGAGAGAGTGTTCCCGTCGATAAATTTATCAATGCCCTGAATCTCGAAGACCAGAAGGACATTTCCCTGGGTGACCGCAAAAACATGGTGTATATGGGCAGCACTGTTGCCTTCGGCCGTGGAAATGCCGTTGTCACGGCGACAGGAATGGACACGGAGATGGGCAAAATTGCCGATGCCATCACGAAAGCCACGGAAAACGCCACGCCTCTGCAGATCAAGCTCAATCAGCTCAGTAAGACCTTAAGCTGGCTTGTTCTGGGAATCTGTGTGTTCGTATTTGGCTTAAGCGTATTCAGGCTCTATCCGAATATAACAGGAAGCGGCATCCTGCGAACCTTTATGATCGCCGTATCACTGGCTGTTGCCGCTATTCCGGAAGGTCTCGCTGCCGTTGTCACGATCGTCCTTTCGATCGGCGTTACCAATATGTCCAAAAGAAGCGCCGTTATCAGGAAGCTTACAGCGGTTGAGACACTCGGCTGCACCAATGTAATCTGCTCGGATAAGACCGGAACCTTAACACAGAACAAGATGAAGGTCGTTGAATATTTTGGTGAGGACGAGCCATATCTGTGCCGCGCCATGTCTCTTTGCAACGACGCCAGACTCGGTGAATCGAACGAGGCACAAGGTGAGCCGACAGAAGCGGCACTCGTAAATTACGCGTTCCTGAAGGGATTTTCCAAAAACGAACTGGAAACCCGTACCCCCCGCGTCGGTGAAGCTCCCTTTGATTCAGCGCGAAAGCTTATGAGTACGATACACAGGATAGACGATACACATTTTGAACAATATACAAAAGGAGCCCCGGATATACTGGTTGCCCGCTGTACTTCTTACTGGGACGGCACGAGCATAAAGCCTATGACAGATGATATGAGGAACACCATTGAACAGGCCAACAAAGCTCTGGCAGGTCAGGCTCTTCGTGTTCTTTCTGCCGCCTTCCGCGTCTGGAATCAGATGCCGGAAGAAGAGTCCCCTTCATTCCTCGAACACGATCTGTGTTTTATTGGATTGACCGGTATGATAGATCCTATCCGTCCGGAAGTAAAATCTGCCATTGCCGAGTGTAAGTCGGCAGGTATTCGTACCATTATGATTACCGGCGACCATAAAGATACAGCCATCGCCATAGCCAAACAACTCGATATTCTTACAGAAGCATCACAGGCGCTGACAGGATCCGAACTGAATGACCTCAGCGACGAACAGCTCGACCAGGCGATTGAAAATTATTTTGTCTATGCGCGGGTACAGCCCGAGCATAAGGTCCGTATTGTTAAAGCCTGGCAAAGTAAGGGAATGATTGTTGCCATGACCGGGGACGGCGTAAATGACGCACCGTCCATAAAGACAGCAGACATCGGCGTCGGCATGGGTATTACCGGAACCGACGTTACAAAGAATGTCGCAGATATGGTTCTTGCCGATGACAATTTTGCAACGATTGTCCATGCGGTTGAAGAAGGACGCCGTATTTACGACAACATCCTGAAGGCTGTCCAATTCCTTTTGTCTTCCAACCTGTCTGAAGTATTATCAATCTTTGCTGCAACACTTTTAGGTTTTACCATATTGAAGCCTGTCCATCTGCTTTGGATCAACCTGATCACAGATACTTTTCCTGCCGTTGCCCTCGGTATGGAAAAAGGAGAAGCAGATACCATGCAGCGTCCGCCCCGAAGCGCCAGGGAAGGAATCTTTGCCAGAGGCCTGGGCTTTGATGTAATCTGGCAGGGTGCCCTCGTTACAGTAGTAACAATCGCAGCTTACTTCCTCGGTCACTATATGGAATCCGGCGTATTTGAAATAGCCGAGAGCCCGGACGGCATGACAATGGCTTTCCTTACACTTTCCATGGCCGAGATGTTCCACTCCATGAACATGCGAAGCAGAAGACAATCCATCTTCAGGATGAAAAATCAGAACAAGTACCTGATCGGAGCTATGGCGGCGTCCCTGATCCTAACGACCGCTGTTATAGCCGTGCCCGCGCTGGCAAATGCTTTCGAATTCGAAAGTATCTCCATGCTGGAATACCTGGCAGCTATGGGTCTTGGCATCCTTGTTATCCCTGTCGTTGAACTTGTAAAGTTCTTCCAGAGGATTAATGACAGGAGACATCAATTGAACCGATCATGAACGAAATGATGCATGGCGGGACAGCGCGGATTTTTTGGAATTGCCTGACAAGTCCAATTCGCACGTATGTTTTTGCCTACTCCTTATAGAGTCCTCGAAGCAGCCGGATTTCATCCTCGTATCCATCGAGCTCATTGGGTGTCTCCAGATAGAACGGAAGATTTCTAAGCTTCGGATGATTGATGATGCGCTCCATAGCTTCCAGTCCGATCGAGCCCTGCCCGATCTTCTCATGGCGGTCTTTATGGCTGCCTTTACTATTCATGCTGTCGTTCAGATGAATCGCTTTGAGTCGATCCAATCCGATGACTTTGTCAAACTCTTCAAGCACACCGTCGAGATTCTGTACGATATCATAGCCGGCATCGGAGACATGACAGGTATCCAGACAGACGCCCATCTTATCGGACAGAGTAATCCCGTCCAAAATCTGCCCAAGCTCCCCGAACGTACCGCCAACTTCCGAACCCTTGCCGGCCATCGTCTCCAGTAGGACCGTCGTCGTCTGCTCTGGTTTAATAATGCTGTTGAGAAGCGTTATGATCTGCGCGATGCCTATCTCCATTCCCTGTCCTGTATGACTTCCCGGGTGAAAATTATAGAAACTTCCCGGAATATACTCCATACGCCGAAGATCATCCTCCATGGCTATGGCGGCAAATTCCCGGGTCTTTGGTTCGGCGGAGCATGCATTCAGCGTATACGGCGCATGTCCGAGGATTGCAGCAAAATGATGCTTCGCTAAAACCTCCACAAGGGCTGCCGTGTCCGCGGGATCAATCTCCTTTGCCTTACTTCCGCGGGGGTTTCTTGTGAAGAATTGAAAAGTATTGGCGCCTATCTCCAGTGCGGTCTCACCCATCGCCAGAAAGCCCTTCGAGACGGATAAGTGGCAGCCTATATTCAACATGTTCCGGATTCCTCCTGTTTACATTTTTTCATTGGAATATTCCCGTTTATTTCTTTTCCCAATGGGTCCCGATTGTTTATATCTTTCTCCCAAGAAATTTCTCAATTTTGAAATCTACTACATATTCTTTCTTGAGTTCTGTAAGAATCTTGTAGTGCGCGGTCTCCAGATGTGCTTTCTGCGACGGTTCATCCGCCCACAACTCAACCAGCAGGATGTCATCTGCATGCTCTGCCGGGAAAAAATAATCATATTTGAAATTTCCGTTTTCGCGTCTGGTCTCATCAATAATTCTATGTTCATGCAATTTATTGTAAAACTCTTCTCTCAAACCCGATTTGATCGTATATACAACATGAACAATCAGAATATACTTTTGTGTGTCTTCCATAGCAATCTCCTTTCAATAAATCATCTCATCAATTATTTTCATGTACTTTCCCTCGATATCAATATCTTTCTTCTGGAGCTTGTTTTTCTTCATACTATCAAGGAAAGAGGCGGTAACCGGAAAATATTTTTCCAGGTTACCAAGATATTCATTTGAGAAAAACTCTCTGCTTCCTATTACAGAAGAATACACAAGCTGATAGCAATTAGACAAGATAAAGTTTTTAAAAGTGTCGTTTTCCGCTTGATAATGCTTCACAATATGATGAATAAAATGCAGCATCTTATTTACGATTTTCTCCCGTTCATGACACAAATCAACTGTGGAATGATCATGAGGCGAATCAACCGTAAGGATTGTCTGGTGTCCCGCGCGGCTGTCTTCCCCGATGTCCTGCAGATCATCCGCCAGCTGCAGGAAAAATCCGAATTCAAAATAGAAAATCAGATCTTCTTTCGTAATTTCCTTCTTCACCAGAAATCGATCTATGAGTACGGACAGGCCGCCTTTTTTAATCGAAATATCCAATCTTTCGTCAGATGATAACGGCACGCCTTTTTTTTGCTGCCGCAAACTGTCTTCCTGTGATTCAAGCATTAGAAGCAGAAGCGTAAATATCCGGGAATCCTGATCTCTCGGATATTCTGATTCAATTGCCGACAGCAGATCGCACGTCTTTTGCTGGTGCTCAGAATCGGGATGCACAGCTCTGCCTTCAATCTTATCCCGGATAAGTTGATTATATTCCCGCTTCTTTGCATCGGAATACGCCGGACTGTCAATATAGTTATCTGTAAAAGGATAGAGCATGCTGTATCCGAAGCCAGCCATTCGAAAGCCCGGTTTGACCTGATGCATTTCATTAAACATCGCATATACGATGTAATTCCGGATAGCCTGGCCTATTCCATCCATAGACAGATCCGGAGCAAATTCCCGCACGTGACGCAGAACATCTTTGAGTTCATCCTGAAAAGCACGTATCCGTTCCTGATCCATCGCATGATGCACGCCTATGATTGTCTCTTCGCAGAGTACCTGCTCCATCATACTATCCATTTTCAGTTTCCATTTTTCCCTTTTGAGGGAATTTCCGGGATAGCGCTTCATTTGCTTTTGAAAAGCAGCCGATATTTTACTGATATACTGCTCGTTCTGCAATTGGGTATCTTTTGAAAATATATCCGGAAAATCCGGGAACGAGTCTTCTGACTCCAGCCATGTTTTCCGTGTTTCTGAAGTACAGAGATCATCAATTACACTCTTATCCAGCAGCATTTTTTCTCCTGTCTCATAATGATAAAGGCCTATACACTTTGAAAAATAGATATCAAGAATTACTGATTCTAGTATAACAATGTATTATAAAAATGGTACGATAAAGATCTTAAGAAATATTTAAATAACAGGACCCGTATGTGCCGCCGAATATTCTAATGAACCTTGCCATAGGAGGATTGACTATGCGAACGATTCGTCTTGGAAATAGTGACCTTGAGGTTAGTGAACTTAGTCTGGGCTGTCTGTATTTTGGAGCCAGAGACTCGCAGACGGATTCTTTTGACCGGCTATACCAATATATTGAAGGCGGCGGTAATTTTCTTGATACAGCTAATATTTATTCCCACTGGATCAACGACGCTGCGCGCGGCGGTGAAAGTGAAGAAATGCTTGGTCTTTGGATCAAACAGAGCGGCCTGAGAAACCATGTCGTTTTGGCGTCAAAACTCGGTTTCCCCTATCCCGGCACGAGTGCCGGCCTGAGTGCCGGACAGATCGAAAAAGAGTGTGACAAAAGTCTGAAACGTCTCGGCGTGGACACGATTGATCTCTATTATGCCCACGTCGATGATTATAATACGCCTGTGGAAGAAACTATGAATACTTTTAACCGGCTGATCAGAGCCGGCAAAATCCGTGCGCTGGGCGCCAGCAATTTCAAGGCCTGGCGTCTGGAAGAATCGCTGGGTGTATGCGAGAGGAACAATTGGACATCCTACTGCTGTGTGCAGCAAAGATATTCCTATCTCAGACCGAAATCCGGATGGAATTTCGGAGGTCAGAAAGCGGCAAATGACGATCTCTTAGAATATGTCAAAGCTAGAAACCTGACCCTTTTAGCCTACTCCCCGCTCCTCAACGGTGCATATACTGATCCGGCTAAAAAATTCCAGCCTCAATATATCGGACCGGACAGCGAAGCCAGGCTGGCAGTCCTCCACGAAGTCAGATGCGAGCTTGGCTGTCCCGCAAATCAACTGGTTTACGCCTGGCTTCTCCAAAGTGATCCGCCTGCCATTCCGCTTGTCGCATCGAGCAATCGTGCACAGCTCGAGGAGTCATTGGCCGCAGTTAAGATCACGCTGTCTGAGGAGCAGCTCCATCGGCTCTCCGAAGCAAAGGACATCGTGTAATCTGTCTGGCTGTTATACTTTATCTTTATTCTCCTGAACCCTCTGTTTATACAATTTTCTCGATTTCCCTGCCCATACGGCATAAATGAATCCGTATATCAGGAGGAGAAAAGGCGGAATAGTTCGGAAAAACACAAAGGGAAGTTCAACTAAAAAAGCTCTCCAGAAATGGGTGCCTGTCATTTCCCAAAGACCCGGCGTTAGAAAGGTTATATTTCCGAGATTGAAGTCGGCAGTGATAAGAACAACAACAAAATAGCAGACTGCTATGGAGACATTGGCGCTGCACATTTCATAAAAAAGCTTATATCTGGCCGCTGCAGATTCTTCACTCGAAAAAATACGATCGTCAGCACTCTTTTGGGTCGGCAGATAATACTGGTTGCAGCTCCAGCGGGTACCGTATACGTGCTGCCATCCGGCATCTTCAAAAAGAGCCTTATAGTCCTCAAAGTCCTCATTTCTCTTAAAGACTCTATAATCAATCCGATATTTTAGATCCTGAGGGGAACTTTCTTTGAAGTGGTAAAAGCCAAGACAGGAATATTTCTGCAGAATTTTCCCTTCTCTTGCCATATCATTCAGATACTTCTCTTCTTTTTCAAAATCGGTAAATACTTTAAATCTTCTCATGGTAATCCCCTCCTATTTCGGCCATTTGATAGACCTCAATCAAATGGCTGAGCCGTGCCGCTTCCAGGGCAAGGACCTCGCGGCCTTCCGGTGAAATCTGATACATTTTCCTTCTTGTATCGAGCGACGGAAGCGAAAATATTAATTTCTGCTTTGTCAGGTTATCCAGGGCTCCGTACATGGTACCGGCCGCAATCCGCACTTTGCCTCCGCTCAATTCTTCAACATCCTGCATGACAGCATAACCGTGACCTGCCTTATAAAGCGCAAGCAGAATATAGAATGTTGTTTCTGTCAGCGGTAGATTTTTGGAAAGGTTCATAACTCTTCCTCCCTTTTTATATCGTCACACTCTACAGCGCAACTATACAGTACAGCTGTATAGCCATATTGTATACAGTTGAACTGTATATGTCAATAAAATAGTATTAAAGCAGAAAATTATTTTTTGGCGGATGGATCTCAGGCATACCACTTCGCCTGGGAATTGTACATCTCGGCGTAATGCCCGCCGGCGTTCATCAATTCTTCGTGCGTTCCGATTTCGTCGATTTTCCCGTGCCGCATGGCTACGATTCTGTCTGCAATCTTCGTGGAGGCCAATCGGTGTGTTACGATAATCGCTGTTTTGCCTACGGAGATTTCCTTGAATTTTCTGTAGAGCTTCGTCTCTTCAATCGGGTCAATCGCCGATGTCGGTTCATCGAGAACAATAAGACTGCAGGCTTTATACAAGCCGCGCGCCAATGCGACTCTTTGCCACTGGCCACCGGACAGATCGATCCCGTCAAATTCCCGGGACAGCATCGTATCAGTCCCATCCGGGAAATTATCGCCGACATCGATATCCGCCTTTTCAATAACACTTTCTATTTTGGCAGCATCCGGTGTAGAAAAAGTATCCGAGATACTGATATTGTCCGAAAGCGTCATCTGGTATTTTTGAAATTTTTGAAAGACGCCCGAACTCACAGCGAAAAGGCTCTTCTTTGATAACTTTGCCGTATCATAGCCGTCAAATCTGACTGTACCGGATGTCGGCTTCAAAAGGCCGGTCAGAATACGGACAAGCGTTGTCTTTCCGGCGCCATTTTCACCGACAAAGGCAATTGTCTCTCCTGCCAAGAGAGTCAGAGACACATTATCGAGCGCCTTCGTATCTGTGTTTGGATACAAAAAGGAGACGTTTTCAATGACAATGGATGTCTCAAGCTTGATGTCTGCATCTGTTCCGCGGTCTTCCGGGAGCTCGACAAACCGGATAAAGTTCTTAAGAGCGGCACTATGCTCGAGCATGGAGCCAAAATAACCGCCGACAGCGTCATCCATGAAAAAGAACATGGTCCCCAGGGACGCAAATACGGCGGCAAATCCGCCAACGGTGATGTACGATTTCATAAGCGAGTCAAATAGGAGGTAGAGGACTCCGAAATAGCCGGCCAGCGTTAAAAGGCGAAGTCCAATCTCAATGAGCTGAGCCTTCCTGGCTGTCTTCCATTTTTTACTGCAAAAAAGGGCAAGTGTATCTGCATGGAGCTTACTTATATAGAAGAAGATTCCGAGGATTCTTGTCTCTTTGGCATAGTCCCTATGGAACATTTCCCCTTCATAGTAGACGAGTTTTCGACTCAGCGGCGCCGCTTCATCGACAAGTCTTTTGAATATCGCGCCTCTTACGATCTGAGAAAAGACAATGGGTGCAAATATCAGGACAACGCTCCACAAAAGCAGAGGCCGCAGCGAATACAGATAGATTCCCAGTACGATGAAGTATGGAACATAGAAGGTAAGGATAGTTGAGATGGAGTGATAGAATTGTTTCGCGCTGTCAGCGCCCTGCTCAGCTTTTGTAATGCAGTCGAGTTTGTCAGTGTCTTCAAAATCGAGCGTCGGAAGCGTCGCTATTTTTGCATGTATCTCTTTATGAAGCACACCTGTGATTTTTCTTCCTGTGGGGGATGCAATAAAATTACAGATGCCGTTCAGCAATTGATTGAGGATCTGGATGCCGGCCGCAGCTGCAACCGTCAGGATGAGTGCATTTGTTATGGTTTTTGTCGCTGCCGCATGCGTTACCGCGTCGAACAGCAGCTGCATCATAACCGTCGTAAAAGCAAAACAGGTCGAGGATATCAGCATGCCCAGACAATCGGCCGCCATCCAGGCAGGCGCTGACTTTAAGAGGTCCGGCACCAGAACCCTTATTACATGGAAGTACGAAATTTTCTCTCGTTTTTTCATTGATACCAGCTCCTTTGCTGCTCAAACATATCGCAGTAGAGCCCTTTTGCTGCCATCAGCTTCTCATAGGTACCCTGTTCCCGGACTTTTCCGTCATCAAAAACAATGATCTCATCTGCAATTCTTGTCGAGCCCAGCCGGTGGCTGATAAAGATCGTAAGCGCCTCTTTACTTATTTTTCCGAAAAGCTCATAAATCCGGCTTTCACTTATGGGATCGAGCGCTGCTGTCGGCTCGTCGAGAATCCGCACGGGAGCAGGGCTTATGACGGCTCTTGTAATGGCGAGGCGCTGCCACTGTCCGCCTGACAGATCGACGCCGTTTTCATGTATCTTTCCGAGCATCGTATCAAGGCCGGACGGCAGGCTTGCGACGGTATCGCGGAGCTCCGACATATCCAGGGCTTTTTCAATAATCAGCTGATTATCCGAATCCTCCAGAAGTTTCACATTACCGATGGCAATCGTATCCCGAACCGAATAGGAATGCCGTACAAAATCCTGATATACGACAGAAAAGAAGCCTTTGAGTTCCGGGAGTTCATACGTGCGCAGTTCTTTTCCATTAATGAGGATGTCGCCTGTATAATTCGTATATAGACCGGTAAGAAGCTTTATTATGGTCGTCTTGCCTGCGCCGTTAGCTCCGACAAACGCATACTGCTTTCCGGCCAGAAGGATAAAAGAGACATCCCTCAAAATACGGGAATCTGTCCCCGGATAGGTAAAGCTGACATGCCTGAATTCAATCTTTTTAACTTCTTTCCCGTATCGAGGTGCCAAAAGAGCATCGGGAGTCTCGTGGAAACCCATAAGTTTCTCAACATCTTTAAGAAATTCACTGCCGCTGACAAGGGCGTCAATTCGAAAGCTCAGTCCCCATGAAAGGGCTGTTGTCAGGGAAAACACGGCGTTCACGATAGCAATAAAGGATCCGACGCTGACCGTCCCCAGGGCGGTCGGAGCTAAAAGAACAATGACGACAATAAAACCGGCCAATGCCGTGAAGATGCCGCCCAGATTCGTCTTTATAAACCACCGTACTGTCAGTCTGACTCGTTCACGAAGAGCTTCGCTGTAGGACTTATCATATTCCTCGTTCAGTTTCGCACTGTATCCGAAAAGCGTCCTTTCGTCAACACTGTCACGGTCCGATAAGATCTTACTCAAATAATTGTACCTGCGCTCTACCTTCGCAACGGCACGGCTCGCGTCATAATTCGCCTTACCGCTTTTAATGGACAAACCGAAAAGCGGTACGCAGCAGACAATAATCACGGCTGCAGCCCACCAAACCTGGGCAACAATAAATGAAAGAACTCCGATTGTGCTTATGATCGTCGCCGACAGTTCAAGGGCAGCTTTGAAGTTATTGATCAGAGTCTCCTCCGGCGCCGTTGTCACTCTTGAGATCAAGTCCCAGGCATCAGCGTTTTCGATATACCTGTATTCCAGCCTGGCACACTTTTCAAGGATGGTGTTCCGGTATTTCTGCTGCAGGATAAGCTGTACTTTGGTAATCAGAAGCTTGATCACAGAGGAAGACATCCAGGTATAGGCGATCAGAAGGACTATGAATATAATCTGCAGGTATATGTCACTTAAAAATATGCCGTCAGATGCGGACTGCAGGGCAAGATTAACAAACCGTGTCGTAACTGCGATTTGAAGAATCGGAACAAATCCATTAATAAGGCTCAGAAGCGAAATGACCGCGGCGTAACCGGGCGCATAGGAAAAGAGGCGTCGAATGCCATCAAATAAATAGGACTGATTTCTCTTCAAATCTTCGCCTCCTCCTTCATTTCTTCTCCTTCTTTTCCCTCTTACTTATTTTTTTATTTCTTCTCTATTGTTTTTTTCCCTTTTTTTCTCCTTTTTTTGCCTTTTATCTGTTTGCTGTAAAGAAGGTTGTCATAAATCGAATCATACTTTCCTGATCCCGGGTCCCCATCGTCTCTAGCGCAGAGTGCATGGCCAGGAGGGGAATCCCTATATCGATCGTCCGGACAGGAAGAAGGGAAGAAATAACAGGTCCCATTGTTCCTCCGCCCGAGGCGTCCGAACGGTTTACAAATTTCTGATAAGAGATCTCATACTCGTCGCACAACTGCTGAACGATGGCGACAGCTCCTGTATCAAAAGCATATTTCTGATTGGCATCAATTTTCAGTACAATTCCCTTATTGATCTCAGCCCGGTTCGTCGGGTCAAATTTCGCAGAAAAATTGGGATGATAGGCTTGTGCTACATCCGCTGACACGATGGTGCTTCGCAGCATTACCTCATAAAGATTGATCCTGCTTCTGCCTAGTGTCTCGAAAATCTTCTCCAGGAGTACACCCGTGAATTGAGACGCGCAGCCCTGCTTGGTATGGTTTCCCACCTCCTCATTATCAAAAAGACAAATCAAATGGATGTCCTTTTCGCATACATGGTCAAGGATTCCCATCAGCAATGCATACACGGACGACAGGTCATCGAGCCTGGGCGCACATATAAATTCGTTATTTATTCCTACTGTCTTTGCATTTTCCAGATTATAAACAAATAAATCGTAGTCAAGGATCTGATCCGCAGGAACGCCAAGCTGTCTGGCCAGAAGTTCCGTGAAATAATTCGCGTTATTCTCGTCGGATATTCCCAGTAAGGGAAGGATATCAGTCTGCTTATTGATCTCCACGCCCTTATTAACATCCCGGTTCAGATGTATGGCCAGATTGGGAATCACAAGAATTGGGCTGAGAAAATCAACGAGTACTTCATTCGTCTCAAATAGACGATCACTCTTTAACGCTACCTTTCCTGATATGGACAAAGCCCTGTCAAACCAGCTTGAAAGAATCATGCCGCCATAGCTCTCCGTATTCAGTCTCACATAACTCTTTTCCTGCATAAGCGGATTCGGTTTGATGCGGAAAGAAGGAAAATCCGTGTGGGCCGCCGCCATACGCAGGATCATATCGTCGTCAATATCTTTTCCGACGGTAAAGGCATATAAAGATGTGTCAAATAATTTTAAATAATAAGAACCGCCCTTTTGCAGGTTCCATTTTTCTTCAAAAGACAGACAAACAAAGCCATTTTTTTCCAATATCCGGATGCTGTTTTCCACCACGTGAAAAGGGGATGTCGATGCATCAATAAACTCAAAGAAATCGTGTAAATATTCCATAGTACCCTCCAAAAGATAAATAACCAGTCATACCAAAAGCAAAAAACCATAAATAGAAGTCATAAGAGATAAGCCCCATCCCTGTTAGTTTACATTTTCGTGCATCTTTTGGCAAAAAAAATCAGCAGATGCATGAAAACAGCTGCTGATCCTTATTTGATCCGTTCATTCTCCAAAAAAGGAGATTATCCGACAATCCAGAGTGTACCGTCTTTGTTCGTGAACTTGCCGGTGCAGACCATAATAAAATCTACAAGCCAGCCAATACCGAAGACTCCAAAGGTCAGCAGCCAGATAATACCTGTGCCGATTTTACCGGACATAAATCTGTGAACGCCCAGAACACCAAAGAACCATGTGATCAGGATAGCAGCTATCTTACTCATAAAATCCCCCCCGAAATGTATAAAATTAAGTATTTATTCATACTTGGAATTATCGTATATTAATGACAATTTACAGTCAAGTGCTATTGTCAAAAAATTACAAAAAAATCAACTTCCCGGTAGGTTTTCGGGGATTTCCAGAGGTTTGCCAGGAAGAGTTCCAGGAAGAATTCCAGGAAGAATTCCAGGGGATTTTTCAGCAGGCCGAGATTTCTTTAATGTAGAATTCCCGGCCGCTGATTATTTCCCATTCCTGAGCCTTACAGTAAGGGCAGGTGCGGTTGTTTTCCAGGAAGTTATACACTTTGCGGCACTTCCTGCACAGAGCATTGCCGGGCAGGATTTCGATTTCAAGTTTTGTATCCTGAAGCAGCGTGCCGTCAACTGCAGCCGGGAAGCAATTCTCAACATACATTGGAACGATGGATGACAGCTCCCCGATCTGCAGGACCAATTTTTCGATTTTGGTCAATTGCTGCTCTCTGGCAAGCTTCTCAACTTTCTCAACTACCGCAATAACAACGCCTAGTTCATGCACCGGAATCACCTTCACTTTACAAATAGTTTTTTAACATTTTTTACAATAATTCGACCTTCGCGCCTGATAACATTTTTGGCAACAGTAGGTCTTAAGTCCTTAATTTCTACGGATGCATTGTCATATTTTCTGACAAGAGTAACGGCTTCGAATTTACACTTCATCGTGCACTGTCCGCAGCCTACGCACATGTACTGATCGACGATGGTCGCACCGCACCCGAGACAGCGCTCTGTTTCTATCCTGACCTGCGCTTCCGTAAAGGTAACGCGCAGGTCCTGGAAAGTCTCTTTGGATTTGCTGCCCTCCACGTGGCCTGCATTTTGTCTGGGGGCCGTATCATAACCATCAAAAACAACATTGGTCTTATCAAGCGCATGATATTCTCTTCTGTCACGGCCTATAACCAGACTCTGTCCAGGCTGAACGTAACGATGGATGGAAATGGCACCTTCTTTACCGGCTGCAATCGCATCGATGGCGAATTTAGGCCCGGTGAATGAATCGCCGCCTGCGAACACATCCGGTTCTCCAGTCTGATAGGTAAATGTATCCGCTTTGATGGTCCTGTTGGGATTTATCACGATCTTACTGCCGGCAGCAAGATTGCCCCAGTCTATTGCCTGGCCAACAGAAGTAAGTACGGTATCCGCTTGTACGATCTTTGTGTCATTTTCATCGTATTTGGGAGAGAATCTGTGATTTTCGTCAAATACACTGAGGCATCTCTTGAATTCTACTCCGACTACACGACCATTTTCAGTGATAATACGATTGGGACCCCATGAATTATTGATGCCAATAGCTTCTGACATCGTTTCTTCTATTTCTTCCGGGAGCGCAGGCATCTCGGCAAGGTTCTCCAGGCAGAACATATCAACTTGGGATGCCCCAGATCTTGCAGCCGTTCTTGCAACATCAATAGCCACATTACCGCCGCCGATTACAATTACTTTGCCCTCAAGCTTAACCGGAAGACCCATATTCACATCACGAAGGAAAGAGATACCGGTAATAACGCCCTCGGCATCCTCACCTTCGATACCAATGCTTCTGCCTGCCTGAGCGCCGATGGCAAGATAGAATGCTTCAAATCCCTGACTTCTCAGGTCAGGAAGACTTACATCCTTACCGACATCAACGCCGGTCTTGAAGGCAACGCCCAATTCCCTTAGGATATCGATTTCTGCATTTACAACCTCTTTTCCAAGCCTGAATGACGGAATCCCGAGGGTCAGCATACCGCCAAGTACATTCTGTTTTTCAAATACAGTTACTTTATATCCTTCAATAGCCAGATAATACGCACAGGCAAGTCCGGCAGGTCCGGCACCTACGACCGCAATTTTGTTCCCGTATTCATGTCTGTGTTGGGGAATATATCGATAATCCGCGTTCAAATCCTGCTCGGCAACGAACTTCTTGATTTCATCAATAGCAATGGGCGAGTCAATATCGCCGCGGGTACAGGCAGATTCGCATTTTCTTGGGCAGATACGACCGCATACGGCCGGAAATGGATTCTCATGCTTGATAAGTTCAAGTGCTTCCGTGTATTTGCCCTGTGCTGCGAGCTTTATGTAACCCTGAATGGCAATATGAGCCGGACATTCTGTCTTGCAGGGACTCGTACCTGTATCCACGACGCCTTCCCTGTTGGTGCG
>Ga0209100_1000156_pt1 | contig 75722 bp, 68 predicted proteins | sample lystaG_FD_185480 | JGI IMG/M metagenome (GOLD analysis project Ga0209100, IMG submission 185480) | Glacier valley bacterial and archeal communities from Borup Fiord, Nunavut, Canada, to study Microbial Dark Matter (Phase II) -... | ecosystem: Environmental > Aquatic > Freshwater > Ice > Glacier ...
CCGTTTTGGCCAATCAGGTCTTCGGGCTTTTTGTACCCCGCCAGCAGGGCGTCAATCAGCTCGTTGGGGAAGGGTTTCATTTCTACGTTCATCAGTGCTCCAGGCTAGTCAGCAGTTTCCTGCCAAAAGACCGTTTACACAAAACTTCTTACACCCTCTAATTCCCAAGTTTACCGATCCTGCCGACAAGCTTTGGGCAACCGTTTCAGCCGATACCAAGAAGCTGCTGCTAACCAATGTGTGGTGCGGGAACTACTGTCACGAAGTCACCATAACGAACCTCACCAAGCGATCAAAGCGGGCGACATGCTGCGGGTCGGTTTGTATTCCGAATGCCACGGGCTTTCGAGCAGCGTTGAACGGAAGTTCAAAAAATCTAAAAAAGACTGAAATCCAGTTGCTCGTTGGACTTTAAAAACCATAGGGCAAAGATCGGCCAAAAAACGTTACGACTTCCGTAAACTCATCCCAACTCTGCCGCCAATATCAAAGGCCAACATCTTTGGTCTTAACCAACTCACGCGCATAGTCGTAAGCTGCTTCCACCGCTTTTTCCTGTGTCGGAAAATCGTTGGGGACGCGCCTGCGCATACCAGGAATGTGTGTTTTTATGGGGGCGAAATCGCTCATTCGCTCAAATCGAGCCCAAGACAGCCAACGGCCTGTTGGTTCTTTTTGCGCACTGACGCTCACGGAATAGCCATCGAGTTCGATAAATCCATTGATATCCATGGTCTCCCCCTTAAAGTGGTGAAGTAATTATGAACTTTTCACGAAAAAAGTGGAATGACATGACACCCTGATTCATCACGCAAGTTGATTGACGATATTCGTTCAATATTGATACTTAACATTGCCAGATTTGACTTGCCGAGGTCAAGAAATGCTTGCGTTTGATCCTATTGCCGGCCCGTTTAACCAAGTCCAATCTGGCAAAGGTCAATTACTCAATAGCGGATAACTGGGGGCTGTGGTTGTGGCTTCGCTTGCACCCTGCCAGTCGTTTGGGGAAGCGCAGCCCCGGCAATCAAGGTTCTGAGTTCAAGCATTTTGGTATTCAGACGCCGATGATTCACGGAACCGGTACGCACCAACATTTTTTGGCCGGACGAGAGCGCTTCAAGCGCAGGGTCAGTGAATTCGTAACGCACCCAGGGCCGCAACATCGGGTAAGGGCCTTTCACGTCGACCAGACTCACATTAATCGGACCGGTTTGAACAGGGGTCGACAGCAACTGATCCAGCACGGCCACAAACCGATCGTTGAAGTAGCGCCCCGGATAACCAAGCTCTTCATAAGCCTGCTGAAACAACGGATACAACCGGACATACAACGCCACAGCTTGCGTCGTGTTGATCGACTCAATGAACAGGACCAAGGGGGTGTAGCGCAAGCCGTTGTCCGGACTGATCACTGCGCCCGCTTCACTGTTACCCGCATCAGCCAAGGTGGTGAAACGTCCCGGCGTCGGGTTCACAGGCCACAGCGCCAACGGCGCATGCGAGCGATCCAAGTTGTCTACCGTTGCCACCACGCGACGCGCAAAAATATCTAGCTGTAAAAAAGTTAATACATTTTTGCGACCTAACAAGTCGGTCAGCGCCGAGCTGACGTAGGACTGGGAATCGGCAAGCGCTGGCAGGGTTTGATCGGGTGCCCCGACCGCTTTTTCAATGCTTTGAACCGGAAACTGGACGACAGGCGCACTGACTGCGGATGCGGGAGGGATTGAAAGCGGCTCAGACGCCACGATGAGGGGTGCGGCCGTCACTGCTGGCACTTCAGTGGCGATGACCGGAGAAGGCTGGCGCACCTGCCACCAGTAATAAGCACCTGCACCTAAAACAGCAAGTACCAGAACAATGATTAAACGGGATACGGATGAATTCATGGTCTCCTGACAGTGCCATAGGAATGGAAAAAATGAATTTTTATCCTAGCATTGCGGACCTAAATCCACGACCAACGCGGCACATTTAACACGGGATGTCGTAAGGATTACGCCTTCAACACTGGTTCGCATCAGCGCCCCTTGTCACCGCGTTGCTTCGCTAGGTAACGGACCAACAAGAGCCAAAAAATTGCCCAAGCGGAACCAAAAGCCCAGCCGCCCAGCACATCGGTTGCCCAATGAACGCCGAGCGCCACACGACTCAATCCCACCAGCAGCGTCATCAGTGCTGCTATCAGCAAAATATAGATGCGTTCCGGCAGATGACTGCGTGTGCTCGCTATCAAAGTGCCGATCGTCAGAAAAACAATGGCAGACATGCTGGCGTGTCCGCTTGGGAAGCTCAGACCAGAAACGACAAGCTCAGCGTAGGCCGCGTCGGGGCGAAGGCGTCCAAAGGCCGCCTTGAAAACGCTGACCAGGACAGTCCCTGATATCACTGAGGTAGCCACAAGGAAGGCCGTGATCCTCGCATGAACGAGTGAGAGGTAGCCGACGGTTGCAACCGTGAAAAGTGACAATACGGCGGTACTGCCCAATCCACTCAGGTCGCGCATGACTTCTGCCAGCCATGGGTAGGCAGCTCGAAATGACTGGGCACGGGCCAACAATGCCATGTCGAATATTCGCGTGTCACCTTCGGCCACTTCACTGCCTAGTTTTGCAAATGCAAAAGCCAGTATCGTGACCGCAAACCCGATCATAAGGGGAAGCAACAGGGCTTGATATCGATCCAGCCCTTTGCGGGACGACGATGTGGCTTGGTTACGGTCTAGAGTGGGCATCGCAGTTGCAGCCTCCTATCAGGATAAATCGCTTGACGGTCAGGGACTGAGATCAGCAGAGAAATGAGGGAAAGCTCACCCATGCCGGGCACAGAATTTAAAAAAGCCCAGCACTTGCGTACGGGGCTTTTGAATTTTTGACTGTCGATTATTCGGGCAACGCAACTTTCTGGTCAACGCTGAACTGGTAATCTTTAAAGATGTGTTCAGCACTCAGTGTTTGATAGCTACCGTCTTCCAGACGACGTGTCGTGTCTTTCAGGCGATAGGTGTAATGACCACAAGTCCAGCAATTGAAATTGCGCATGTGGGTACACAGGCAGGTCTTGTCCATCACCGAGATTGTTTTTGACTTCGGATGCAGGGCCACTTCGTGGTTGTAAGCGGTGATATAGGCACAGTTGCCATTGCCATCCAGCAGATAGCCATAGGCTTCGCAATTGGGACGAATACCCGCGCCGATGGCCGGTGTATTCTTCAGCATGCGCATCGGGTAACCCGTTGGCGAGATTGTGTTGACGATGATGTCTTCTTCGCTGGCCTTGAAATACTCCTGCTTGACCTTGTTCGGCAAGCCGCATTCATTGGCCACGGTAAATCGCGTGGCAACCTGGACGGCCGCCGAGCCATTTTCCAGGAATGACACGGCGTCGCTGCCGGTGAAGATACCGCCCGCCGCAATCAGCGGAATATCAAGCTGTTCAGTTTTCAGAAACTGAACAATTTCAGCAATGATGGTGGCCAGATCGTATTGTGCCCAGTCCATGCCAAAGCCCAGATGACCACCGGCCAACGGACCTTCCACGATCACAAAATCAGGCAAACGGTTCAGTCTGGCGTTTTTACGCAGAAAGATTTGCAGCGCCCGCACCGACGAAACGATGATGCCGAGCTTGGCATCCCGAAACCGGGGGTGGTCTGCCAGCAAGCCAAAGGAGCCCAAATGCAAGCCAGCACTCAGTGTGATGCCGTCAACGCCGGCATCCAGTGCCGAGGCCATACGCACCTGCAGCGTTTCACGCGGGCCGTTCATGGTCAACTTTTCCATGCAGTTGACGAAAATCAGGCCATCGCCACGTTTGGCTTGCATGGTGGATTCGACGTGGCGACGGGTTGCCTCAGCCAACACGCCCAGATCGAACTTGATGATGGACTTGTCGGAGTTGTCGATGTTGTGCTTGTAGAAGCGCGTTTTGTCTTTGACGAAACTGGTGTCAAAGCGTCGGTCGGAAACGTCATTCACCATGGCATCGGAGATATGCCCAATGCCACCCAGGCGAGCGGCTTCCAGAGCCAGTTCGGCGGTTGAAATATCAACCCCCATGCCGCCAACAATGATCGGCACGTACTCTTTTTTTCCAAACTTCAGGCGGAAGTCATCTACACGTTTCATCAAATTCCTTGGGCGCTCCGGCACCCTGGTGACCCTCTTGGCCGGCGGCCCAAGCAAGCCCAGGGAGAACATAAATTGCAAGCCAGATGGGTCTTGCACAGCCTTAATTCTACCCTGCCTGTTTTTTAAACCTGATGCATTGACAATTCCCCTGCTCGGCTTGAGTACTTCACCAAAGCGTCCATTTTTTCCACCTGGACACGAGCCAAACGATAACCATAAACAGCGGATTTAAGCCATGCCAATTCGGTTGCCAAGGCCGCCTCGTCAGCGATTCGTGTGTGCCACACTTTTTGCTCCGCATTCCAGCGGTAAGACCGGGCTTTCAGCTGGTCTTTGGCTTCGAAGGGGGCGTTGTTGGCCTGGACGCGGTAGCTCGGTTGGCGACTCAAGGCAATGATTTGGGCCAGACCACTTTGACCGGAGGCGGGTAATTGTTCACCCAAAACCGCCAGCAGCGCATGGCAATCGACCTCAGCACGGTGGGCGTCATAAAACCAGCCTTTTGCCAAGGCCAGGTATTCCAGCTTGGCAGAACCTTGGCCTTCCTTTTTCCAATCAATATCAGCGAACGAGCAGCCCCAGGGCAATTGAGCAAAGGCCGGGAGGCGCGCTTCACAAAACGGCCGGTCAAAACCGGCGTTATGGGCAATGACCAGGTCAGCCCCGTCCAGCAGGCTGGCAATCCGGGCCTCATCCAGATGCTGCCCCTGGACCATCTCATTGGAAATACCTGTAATGGCCGTGATCTCTTTCGAAATTGGCATGCCGGGGTCTTCGAGCCCGTCGTAGACCGTCACCTCACCGACGGGCAAGCCGGTGGCGGTATCCACATCGACGCGCAAGATGGCCAGCTCGATGATTTTGTCGCAGGCATGATCCAGGCCCGTGGTTTCCGTGTCCAGCACCAGAACCCGAATGACGGGTCCCTGCGGTTGGCGATCAAAGTGGAGAACGGGCAGCAGTCGGCGCAGTACCCGATAGTCGGGATGATTGGCCAGTGTGGTGGCCATGGATTCGACGTCCGGCAGCAAGACGGGCTTGGGCGTCGCCGGGCGGCGCGGCTTGGCCCGAGGTTTTGGCGGCACGCCGGACGCAACGGGCAGGTCGGAGTTATCAAAGGCAAGCTGGAGTTGCGGGTCGGTCACGTTGAGCTTTCGGATGGAAATTTATTCAGTCGAGCATTACACCGCACTCAGACGTGCCGCGGGAGACGGGCAACGGATTGGCCCAGCATCCACCGGACCAGCGCTTGTCGCCCCGGTGTCGCGGCATGCTCTGGGTTTTCGGGTAAATTGGCGCTATTCCCGGCGTCAGCCGGCCCTGATCAGCTCCTTTTTGAATAGCACCATGACATCTGCTTCACCCTCCGCGCCCACCCCACCGGCCCTGCGCCCGCTGCGCGGCGTGCGCGTGCTCAGTCTCGCCCTCAACCTGCCGGGCCCGGCCGCCTTGATGCGCTGCCAGCAAATGGGCGCGACCTGCGTCAAGCTGGAGCCGCCAGCGCCCGCCAGCGCCACCGGAGAGGCCATTCCGGGCGCCTCGGGTGACCCGATGGCCTGGTACAACCGCACCGCCTACGCGGCCATGCATCAGGGTGTTCGCCTCGCGGTGGCCGACCTGAAGACTGAAAAAGGGCAGAAAGCCCTGCACCGGGAACTGGCCAAGGCCGATGTTTTACTGACCTCGTTCCGCCCCTCCGCCCTGCGCAAGCTGGGTCTGGACTGGAAACTGCTGCACAAACTCTACCCGGCCCTGTCGCTGGTCGCCATTGTGGGCGCCCCCGGGGCGCGGGCCGAAGAGCCGGGCCACGATCTGACCTATCTGGCGGAGAACAATCTGGTGAGCGGTCTGGACATGCCGCCTACCCTGTATGCCGACATGGGGGGCTCGCTGATGGCGACCGAGGCGGTACTGCAAACCGTGCTGATACAGCGGCAAAAAGGCAAAGGCGTCTGCATCGAGGTCGCCCTGTCGGAAGCTGCGGGCTATCTGGCCCTGCCGCGCACCTGGGGGCTGACGCAACCGGGCGCCGCCGTCGGCGGTGGCCACGCCGGTTATCGGGTCTATCCCTGCAAGGACGGCCGGGTCGCGATGGCCGCGCTGGAGCCGCACTTTGCCAAATCCCTGTGTGTCGCGGCGGGCGTTCAAAACGCCAGTGTCAAGGCCATGATGACGCCCGCCACCCACCAATTGATCGCTGACTACCTGCTCAGCATGACGCGCAAGGCCCTGGACAAGCTGGCCAGCGAAAAAGACATTCCGCTCTACACGCTACCAAAGTAATAGCTGCTTGCGCTTATCGGACGGGCTCTAGCGCCCATTTTTATCTGTAAATGAGGTCAAAGACGGCGCAGCAGCCGCACATGCATCGGCCGGGTGAAATCCGCACCGGCCGGGCCACAGAGCGGCTCGAAAACCGCACGCACCGCCGCGATCTTGGCGTCATCCAGCTGGTGATCGGCAAAAGTCGGCCGCATCATGCGCTGCTCGAAATCGGCAAAGTTCTCAAAATGAACCGGCGTGGCGAAGCGTTGCTCGGCCACCTGCGCCCACACCCCGCTGGTCAGCGCCTGGTCAAGCGCCGTCTGGGCGGCAGCGCGCACCACGCCCTCGTCGTTGTACAGGCGAATCACCTCGTTCATGGCGCCGTCATAAATCGGCTCTGAAACATACAAGTAACCGCCCGGACGCAGCACGCGGGCCACCTCACTGAGTGCCTGCGCCATCGCAGTCAGTGGCACATGGTGCAGCGACTTGAGCATCAGGGCGAGGTCAAAGGAGGCCGCCGCCAGGGGAATGGCCTCGGCGCCGGCCGCGATGAACGTCAAACCCGCCTGCGGTTCGGCCAGATTTTTGGCGTGTTGGCGCACATCGACTTCCAGACCGGTCACGCGCGTGCCGGGGTGGCGTTGCAGCAGGGTCCGCGCCAAACGTGCGCTGCCGCAACCAAGTTCAAGGATGTCGCGCTGGTCAAGGGGCACTAACTCGGCCAGAACGGTCAATTCGTCAGTGATCAGGGGGAGTTGATCCAAGGGCATCATCGTGGGTTTCTTTCTTTAAATGCTATATAAATAATAGCTACTTACGCACAGTAGACAGAGGCTAGCGACGTATTTTTCACAATTTTCACCAACAACACGACCGCCCGCGCCTCCATCGCCTGCCCCAGCCCGACCGGGCCCATTTTTTCGGCGGTTTTGGCTTTGACGTTGACCTGATCCACCTCCACGCCCAGCGCCTGCGCGATATGGGCGCGCATGGCGGCCATGTACGGCATCAGTTTAGGCGCCTGCGCGATCACGGTGCTGTCCACATTGCCAATTTCAAAGCCTTTTTCGCGCACGCGCCGCGCCGCCTCGGTTAACAGCACCCCTGAATCAGCGCCCTTGAAACGCTCATCCGTGTCCGGAAAATGTGTGCCAATGTCGCCCAAGGCGGCGGCGCCCAACAGCGCATCGGTGATGGCGTGCAACAGCACATCGGCATCGGAATGGCCCAGCAGGCCCAGGGCAAAGGGAATCTCCACGCCACCGAGGATGAGCTTGCGCCCGGCCACCAGGGCATGCACATCCCAGCCCTCGCCTATTCTGAAATTCATGTCATTCGCCTTTTGCTAATTTGTTACAGGAGGGCCGATTCACGTCCGGCCTATGCGCCAATGGGGCTGCTTATTGAATCAAGCTGGACTCAAACGCGCCCGCAACACCGCCTCGGCCAGCGCAAAATCTTCCGGGTACGTCACCTTGAAGTTCTGCGCGCTGCCCGCCACCAGCTTGGGGGTCAGACCGACAAACTCCATCGCGCTCGATTCATCGGTCACCGTGTCGCCCGCCTGTTGCAAGGCGTCCGCCAGCGCGCCAAGGCGAAACATCTGAGGTGTCTGGGCCAGCCATTTGTCACTGCGGTCCAGCGTGCCGCTCACCCGACCGCCGACTTCGCTTTTCAGGGTGTCCGGCAATTTGAGCGCCAACAGGCCACCGACTTCGTCCGAAGCACAGGCGTCGATCAAGGCGTTGATTTGAGCGGGCGTGATCAGGCAACGTGCCGCGTCATGCACCAAGACCCAATCGTCCGGCGCGGCACCACACTCCAACAAAAAAATCAAACCATTAAAAACACTCGCAGCCCTCGTTTCGCCTCCGCAACCAGCTATTAAAACAGTAGCAGAATGGGATTGCAAAAAATCGTCATCGGCGGCCACCACGACGGTGGTCTGGGTGATCCGGGGCACCCCGCTAAAAGCAGCCAGGGTGTGCGCCACCATGGGCTGCCCCGCCAGCGGCTGGTACTGTTTGGGGCCCTCTGCACCCGAACGCGAGCCGGTGCCGGCGCAGGGAATAACGGCCCAAAAGCGGGCGTCAGAGGGGAAGATCGAGGGGGAATTATGGGAGAGGTCTGTCATAGGCTTCTCGCCATTCTAAAATCTAACTAAGATGTTAGGTCACCGTCAGACACCCCCCGCTCGCCCGCGTGGGGTGTTTTGTATTTGTGTTTTTGAACTCAACGCGTTGCTTACGTTGTCCATAGGCGATTCATGTATTTACCCAAACTGCACCCCGGCAAACGCTTCACCCTGCCGCGTCCCACAGGCTCAGCCGATGCTTTGCTGCTGGCTCAACTGGGCCTGCGCGAGAAGGGCAACGGCAAGCTGACGGCCATCGTCACCGCCAACGCCACCGATGCCCAGCGCCTGATCGACGAGATTGCGTTTTTTGCCCCCGATTTGCGTTGCGTGCTGTTCCCGGACTGGGAAACCCTACCTTACGACACGTTTTCTCCGCACCAGGACCTGATCAGCGAGCGCCTCGCCACCTTGTGGCGCATCAGTCAGCGCGAAAAAGAGACCGGCGCCGATGTCGTCATCGTGCCCGCCACCACCGCGCTCTACCGGCTGGCGCCGCCCAGTTTTCTGGCCGGCTACACCTTCCAGTTCAAGGTCAAACAGAAGCTGGACGAAGCCAAATTCAAGGCCCAGTTGACGCTGGCCGGCTACAGCCACGTCACGCAAGTGGTCAGCCCGGGCGAATACGCGGTGCGCGGCGGACTGATTGACCTGTTCCCGATGGGCAGCGCCGTGCCCTACCGCGTCGATCTGTTTGACGACGAAATCGACAGCATCCGCACCTTTGACCCGGACAGCCAGCGCAGCCTGTACCCGGTACCCGAAGTGCGCCTGTTGCCGGGCCGCGAATTCCCGATGGACGACGAGGCTAGAACCCGCTTTCGCAGCCGCTGGCGCGAACTGCTGGAGGGCGATCCGACCAAGAGCCGCATCTACAAAGACATCGGCAATGGCGTCGCCACCGCTGGTATCGAGTACTACCTGCCGCTGTTCTTTGAGGAAACCGCCACCGTGTTTGACTACCTGGGCGCGGATGCCACGGTGGTGTTGCATGGGGACCTGGAACCCGCGTTCCAGCATTTCTGGCAAGACACCAAAGAACGCTACCGCCTGGTGCGAACCGACCCCGAGCGCCCGGCCCTGCCGCCGGAAGCCCTGTTTCTCAGCACCGAGCAGTTTTATGCCCGGGTCAACCAGTTGCCCCAACTGGCCATCAAGGCACCGGCAACTGACGTAGAACTGGTTGATGCTTCAGTTGAGGCATCGACCATTGCCGCGCCCACCGACTACGCGGAAATCGGCCTGCTGCCCGAGCTCACTGTTGTGCGCGGGGCCGATGATCCGCTGACGCGTCTGAAAGATCACATTCGCCACACCATGCAGCGCGTGCTGGTGTTGGCCGAGAGCGAAGGCCGCAAAACCAGCCTGCTGGATTTTTTGCACACCAGCCAGCTGAACCCACCATCGTTTGATTCACTCGCCGAGTTTGAGCGCAGCCATGAAAAAGTAGGCATTGCCACCTCGTCTCTGAACACCGGTTTTGCCTGGCTGGAAGCGGGCATCGATTTCGTCACCGAGACCGAGTTGTTTGCCGCCGGCCCGACCACGCGTCGGCGCAAAAAGCAGGAGCAGGTGAGCGATGTTGAAGCACTGATCAAAGACCTGAGCGAACTTAAAGTGGGCGACCCGGTCGTCCATTCGGCGCACGGCATTGGCCGCTACAAAGGGCTGATCAACCTTGACCTGGGCAACAAACTGGCCAACGGCGAGCCCGAAATGCAGGAGTTTCTGCATTTGGAATACGCCGACAAAGCCACTCTGTATGTGCCAGTGAGCCAGTTGCAACTCATCAGCCGCTACACCGGCGTCAGTCCCGACGAGGCGCCGCTGCACCGGCTCGGTTCCGGCCAGTGGGAAAAAGCCAAACGCAAGGCCGCCGAACAGGTGCGCGACTCCGCGGCCGAATTGCTCAACATCTATGCCCGCCGCGCCGCCCGCGAGGGCCACGCCTTCCGTTACTCGCCCGCCGATTACGAGACTTTTGCCAACGATTTCGGCTTTGAAGAAACGCCGGACCAGAGCGCCGCCATTCACGCCGTCATTCAGGACATGATCAGCCCGCGCCCGATGGACCGCCTGATCTGTGGCGACGTCGGCTTCGGCAAAACCGAGGTCGCCTTGCGCGCCGCTTTCATTGGCATCACCGGCGGCAAACAGGTGGCGCTGCTGGCGCCGACCACGCTGCTGGCCGAGCAGCACTACCAGACGCTGGTCGACCGCTTTGCCAAATGGCCGGTCAAAGTGGCGGAGATGAGCCGCTTCCGCTCCGCCAAGGAAATCAGCGCCGCGATGAAGGGCCTGGCCGACGGCACGGTCGACATCGTGGTTGGCACGCACAAACTGCTCAGCGAATCGACCAAGTTCAAAGACCTGGGCCTGCTCATCATCGACGAAGAACACCGTTTTGGTGTGCGCCACAAAGAGCAAATGAAGGCGCTGCGCGCCGAGGTCGATGTACTTACGCTCACCGCCACGCCCATTCCGCGCACGCTGGGCATGGCGCTGGAAGGCTTGCGCGACTTGAGCGTGATTGCCACCGCGCCGCAGCGCCGTCTGGCGATCAAGACTTTTGTCCGTACCGAAGGCAACGGCGTGATCCGCGAAGCCGTGTTGCGCGAACTGAAACGCGGCGGCCAGGTTTACTTCTTGCACAACGAGGTCGAGACCATCGAGAACCGCCGTGCCAAACTGGAAGAACTGCTGCCCGAAGCCCGCATTGCGGTGGCGCACGGCCAGATGCCCGAGCGCCAGCTGGAAGCGGTAATGCGCGACTTTGTCGCCCAGCGCTACAACCTGCTGCTGTGCTCCACCATCATCGAGACCGGCATTGACGTGCCCACCGCCAATACCATCGTCATGAGCCGCGCCGACAAGTTCGGTCTGGCCCAGTTGCACCAGTTGCGCGGCCGCGTCGGTCGCAGCCATCACCAGGCTTATGCCTATCTGATGGTGCCGGATCTGGAAGGCCTGACCAAACAGGCCAGCCAGCGGCTCGACGCCATCCAGCAGATGGAAGAACTGGGCAGCGGCTTTTACCTCGCCATGCACGATCTGGAGATTCGCGGCGCCGGCGAGGTACTGGGCGAAAACCAGAGCGGCAACATGCTGGAGGTCGGCTTTCAGCTTTACAACGAGATGCTGTCGGAAGCGGTGCGCTGCTTGAAGGCCGGCATCGAACCCGACTTGCTCAGCCCGCTCAACGTCACCACCGACATCAACCTGCACGCCCCGGCCCTGCTGCCGGATGACTACTGCGGCGATGTGCATCTGCGCCTGAGCTTTTACAAAAAGCTGGCCACCGCCAAAACCACCGACCAGATCGACTCCTTGTTGGAAGAAATTGTCGACCGTTTCGGCAAACTGCCTTCCCAGGCGCAAACGCTGATCGACGTGCACCGCCTGCGCGTGATGGCCAAGCCGTTTGGCGTGGTGAAAGTCGATGCCGCGCCCGGCGTGATCACCATCACCTTCAAGAAAAACCCGCCGATCGACTCGATGAAAATTATTCAGATGATCCAGAAAAACAAACACATCAAACTGGCCGGCAGCGAGAAGCTGCGCATTGAGCGCGAGTTGCCGGAAGCCAAAGACCGGGCGCAGATGGTGCGCGATGTGCTGCGCGGGCTGGGACAGCCGATGCTGGAGACGGTGTGATTTATCACGTTTTTTACGCGTACTGTGCTTGCGGGTGGAGAACTGGCTCAGTGGAATAAGCGCATGAACGCAAAACTGCAATCGATGGTTGCATAATTCCCACAACCTTGTATATTGCTATCTTGATAACAAATAGCCTTTAACCATGACTGCTTTAGCCAACTCTTCAGCGTCTGCCGCAAAACCCCAGCAACTGCTATTGCGTTTGCCAGTCGACCTGGCCCAGCGCTTTGCACAAGTTGTGCCCTCGCGCCAGCGCAGCCGCTTTTTGTTGGATTTGCTCCGCTCTGAGCTTGATCGTGAAAGCTTGGCGCTGGAGCAGGCAGCGAAGACGCTGACAGAACTGGAGTCCGGTCAACCCAGCTTGGCAGCAGAGACGGCGCAATGGGTAGAAGCGCCACTCACCAGCGACGACGACGCAGATTTCAACGCTGAAGAGTTTGAGCGCGAGTTTGCCAAAGCCCAGGCCAAGACTCAAAACACATGAGCGCCGCCATTGAACGAGGCGACGTTTACTGGGTCGAACTCGACCCCACACGCGGAGCCGAAATCGCCAAAACCCGCCCCTGCTTTGTCTTGTCCGCCACCGAAATCAACCAGCACCGTAAAACAGTCGTCGTCATCCCGCTGACCACCACGGCAACGCCCGCCGCACCGCCGTTACTCATCGCCGTGCCATCCACCGGGGCCACCAGCAAGACGCGCATAGAACACATTCGGGCAGTCGACAAAAGCCGCCTGCAACGCAAACTCGGCAAGCTAAGCGCCCAAGATCTGCACGCGGTTGAAGAAGCATTGCGACGCGTGTTGCGCTTACCAAAGGACTGAATCAAAACTCCAATCGCTGGTTAGAGAAATTAGATTAAGAGAAAATCAGCCTCTAGCCCCCGTCCTTATTGCGCAAGCAGCTAGCAAAACAATAGTAAAGTTATTCCCCATGCAAGCCACCGAACTCTCCCCCGGCCTCGTCCTTCAAGGCTTCACCCCTCCTTTGCGCCTGGCTGACTTCAAACTCATCGCCTTCGACATGGACTCGACCCTGATCAACATCGAGTGTGTGGACGAGATTGCCGATGCGGTCGGCCGCAAGGCGGAAGTAGCGGCCATCACCGAGGCCACCATGCGCGGCGAGATTGCTGATTTCAAGGAAAGCCTGCGTCAGCGCGTAGCGTTGCTCAAAGGCGTCAGCCTGGCCAGCATGGAAGAGGTTTACGCGCAACGTCTGCAGCTCAACCCCGGCGCGGCGGAACTGGTGGCGACCTGCAAAAAAGCCGGCCTGAAAGTGCTGCTGGTGTCGGGCGGCTTCACGTTTTTTGCCGACCGCGTGCGCGACCGGCTGGACATTGATTACACCCGCTCCAACGTGCTGGAGGTCCATGGCGGTGAGTTGACCGGCCGCATGATCGATCAACCCTGGGGCGATATTTGCGACGGCGCCGAAAAACGCAAGATGCTGCTGGAGACCTGCGCCCAGCTCGGTATCACACCGCAACAAACCATCGCCATGGGCGATGGCGCCAATGACCTGCCGATGATGAAAGAAGCCGGCTTGTCCGTGGCCTACCACGCCAAACCCAAAGTACGCGAACAAGCGATGGTCGCCATCAACAGCGGCGGGCTGGACCGGTTGCTTGAAGTGCTCAACTAAGATCCCCTTTTTACTGGAGACAAGACCCATGAGAATCGAAACCCTGGCCGTCCACGCGGGCTACACGCCTGATCCCACCACCAAAGCGGTGGCGGTGCCGATTTACCAGACCGTGGCCTTCGCCTTTGACAGCACCCAGCACGGCGCTGACTTGTTCGACCTGAAAGTGGCCGGCAACATTTACAGCCGCATCATGAACCCGACCAACGCGGTGCTGGAAGCCCGCGTGGCGGCGCTGGAGGGCGGCATTGGCGCGCTGGCCGTGGCCTCCGGCATGTCGGCCATTGCCTACGCCATTCAAACCATCACCGAAGCGGGCGACAACATCGTGTCGGCGTCCACGCTGTATGGCGGCACCTACAACCTGTTTGCCCACACCTTTCCGCAAATGGGCATCGAAGTGCGTTTTGCCGATTACCGCGACCCGGCCTCGTTTGCCAAGCTGATCGACAGCCGCACCAAGGCGGTGTTTTGCGAATCGGTGGGCAACCCGCTGGGCAATATCACCGACCTGGCCGCACTGGCTGAGGTCGCCCATGCCCATGGCGTGCCGCTGATCGTGGACAACACCGTGGCCAGCCCGTATTTGTGCCGCCCGTTCGAGCATGGCGCCGACATCGTGGTGCATTCGCTGACCAAATACCTCGGCGGCCACGGCACAACGATTGGCGGCGCCATTGTGGACTCCGGCAAGTTCCCGTGGGCAGACCACAAAGAACGCTTCAAGCGCTTGAACGAACCCGATGTGAGCTACCACGGCGTGGTCTACACCGAAGCACTGGGCGCCGCAGCCTACATTGGCCGCGCCCGCGTGGTGCCGCTGCGCAACATGGGCGCCGCCTTGAGCGCCATGGCCGCCTTCCAGATTCTGCAAGGCATTGAAACGCTGGCCTTGCGCATGGACCGCATTTGCGACAACGCCCTCAAAGTGGCCCAGCACCTGCAGTCGCACGCCAAAGTGGGTTGGGTCAACTACGCCGGTTTGCCAGACCATGTGGACCATGCGCTGGTGCAAAAATACATGGGCGGTCGCGCCTCGGGCATCATCAGTTTTGGACTCAAAGCCAGCGACAGCCTGGAAGCCGGTGCCCGCTTTCAGGATGCGCTCAAGCTGTTCACCCGGCTGGTCAATATTGGCGACGCCAAATCACTCGCCTGCCATCCAGCCTCCACCACGCACCGCCAACTTAGCCCGGCCGAGCTGGCCAAAGCCGGCGTGAAACCGGACATGGTTCGCCTGTCCGTGGGTATTGAGCACATTGACGACCTGCTGGAAGATCTGGAGCAGGCGCTAGCAGCGGTTTAATTGCCGGGCTCAGGCCCGCTCCACCACAGGCTGTCCGGCCTGCCCGGTAAAGCGGGCCAGGGTTTCAATCTGGGTGTCTTGACGCGTCACGTCATCGACCACACGCAAGGTGGTGGTGAGGTGGCGGGGTGTGAACTCCACCACGCCATAACCTTTGCGCTGAGCGTCGGCAAATACAAAATGCGGATTCTCGGCCAGTCGTTCGGCTAGTTTGGCGCTGCCGCTGGAGCGCGACGTAATGCTGGTGCCGCAAAACTCAACGCCGACGCTGGCACTGCTGGGGTCTGCGTAATCGGCCTTGACGTGGCCGACCCAGTTTTCATGCACATCGCCACCCAGCAACACCGGGTTAGATACCGCATGCTGGCGCAGGGCATCCGTCACCCGGCTGCGCGCGGCGGTGTAGCCATCCCAGCCGTCATTCCAAAGCGACTGTCCGGGACCATTTTTGAAATCTCGTTGCCCAAACAAGGTGGGCTGGCCGAGCACATTCCAGCCCGTCTCCCGCGACTTGGTTTTGGCAAATTCGTCAACCAGCCAACGCTCCTGCTGCCGGCCCAACAAACTGCGTTTCGGGTCGTTCCATGCCGGACACTGGGCCGGATTCAAGGTGCTGGAGCCCAGTGCACCCCCTTTGTTGCAGACCTGCGGGTCTTTGTATTGCCTCGCATCCAACAGATACAACGCCGCCAACTGGCCATACTGCAAACGGGAATAAATGCGCATTTCTGCACCACGCGCCAGTCCCGCAAGGGCTTGGGTCAATACCGCCGCGCGAAGCGGCATGTGTTCGTAATAGGCTTGGTAGGCCGCTGCCCGCCTTGCCAAAAAATCAGTCGGTGAAGCGGGATCCGTAAAACCGCTGTTGCCGGCCTGCAACCAGGCATAGTCGTTCTGCACCTCATGGTCGTCCCACGTCATCAGCCAGGGACAGGCCGCATGCATGGCCTGCAAATCCGCATCGCCCTTGTACAAGGCATAACGCTGGCGGTAGTCATCCAGACTCCGCACCCAACCGCCGGTGGGCGTGCGTACTTTGCTGTATTTGGCCGGGTACTCGTAGATGTAGTCGCCCAGAAACATCACTGCGTCCAGGTTTTCTTGCCGCATATGCCGCCAGGCGGTGAAATAGCCATCCTCCCATTTTTGACAGGAGGCGTAGCCCAGCCGCAGTCGGTTCACCACGGCGTCGGGTTTTGGCAAGGTTCGTGTGCGCCCCACCGGGCTAACGGCATCGCCCGCCATGAAGCGGTAAAAGTACCAGCGATCAGCCTCCAGACCGGCCACCTCTACATGCACCGAATGCGCCAACTCGACGCTTGCCAGCGACTGGCCACTTTGCACGAGGCGGGTGAATTTTTCGTCATGCGCCACCTCCCAGCGTACCGTGACAGCAGTCTGACCGAGGTGGACGCCCGACAAGTCAGGCAGCAATAAGCGTGTCCACAACACCACCGAGTCGTGCAGGGGCGACCCACTGGCTACGCCCAGGGCAAAAGGATTGCTGGAAAAACGGGGCTGGCTGCACGCGCTACGCGGTAACCACAAGGCAACCGCACTGACGCTGGCCAACTGAAGCAGACGGCGGCGGTTCTGCCAATCAGGATCGGTCATGGAGGGGTGAACTGCGCGAATACACTCAGCCCAGCGCAAGTCGCCGGGCAGCGCGCTCACCAACGAAAGTGAAAGCAAACGCCAACCCTTCTTCCATCGATTGTTCTATGGCGTGGCGTTCCTGTTCCGTCAGGTAAAACATCATGTCCACATCGTGCCGGACATAGCGGGCAGGCAAGCGGTTCAGCGCGACGCAGGCCACATCGGCCAGCATGTCAGAAGTGAAATTAGGATGCGCCTCAGACAGTCGGGCGACCTCTTCAAAGACCAGCCGTTCGTAATAGTTGTGAATTTGCTCAAAGTTGAGAACCATAAACTCTCCAAAAAACGCCACCGGCCACATTGGCCAGCGCTTCACCTTAGCAGCCCCGGTGGCCCCTGACAAGGGAAAAAATTAAGAAAAAGAGGCCTGAAACCACTATATTGACGGCTATCACAGCTATGAAACTTGTAGCAAGCACGAAACTGCGCTATAGTTTCGTGCCGTACCGGAAACTGGAAGTATCAAAGACTGATGCAACGTCCAAGTTAAAACGTCCCGGTGATCAATCAATGCTTTCAGGAGAGTCGTTTAATGAGTTCCAAAGAAAATGCCGCAATCGGTCAACTGCTTGGGCTACTGGAGTCGCGTTACGCAATCCGGGTACTGTGGGCTTTGAAAGACGGACACGCCCAGACCTTTCGATTGCTGCAAGACAGTGTCGGAAGCATTACCCCCAACACACTGAACACCCGCATCAAGGAATTGCGCGAAGCGGGTCTGGTCACGCATGGCACCGACGGCTACGTTGTGACCACTTTGGGCGCAGACCTGCTCAAACGGCTCGCTGACCTGCCGGCATTTGCCGCCAAATGGGCCGCCAGTCAGGTCAAAAAGACGCCCTGATTAACCGCCAGTCATCTCGCCTCGAAAACAAGCGGGATGTGGGGTTTAGCGTCCAGAAGACAGGTCAGTCCTGTCTTTTTTTTGACGCCACTTTTAATGCCACAGAACGGCTGCTTGCAACGTTTGGAAACGTTGGCGGCCATGGTCTGCTGGCATAATTTAACGTTTTCTGGGTATAGCCCTTGTCGAACGAGCGCACCCAGCTATCTATTTAATAGCAAACAAGGAATTCAACATGACTACCACCGCCTCCGGCCTGCAATATGAAGATACCGTTATCGGCGCTGGCGTCGAAGCGACCAAGGGCAAAAGCGTCACCGTTCACTACACGGGCTGGCTCTACAACGATGATGTGCAAGGCGCCAAGTTTGACTCCAGCAAAGACCGGGGTGACCCATTTGTCTTTTCGTTGGGCGCTGGCATGGTGATTCGCGGCTGGGACGAAGGTGTGGCGGGCATGTTGGTGGGCGGTGCGCGCACCCTCATCATCCCGGCCGCGCTGGGTTACGGCGCTCGCGGCGCTGGCGGTGTGATTCCACCGAACGCCACCTTGAAATTTGACGTAGAACTGCTGGGCGTATCCCAGTAAGCAACTTGTTGCAATGTGCGTAGCGTATTGCCCGGCGAAACGTCCGGGTAATTTTGGTACGCACTCTTGAATTGTTTGCTAACACCCCCACATAGCGGGCTTAGTACTTGAAATTTGGCTTATACGCATGTCTGAAACCAATCAAAACCAAACTAACCCAACGTCCACCGGCTACAAGAGCACCGAAGAGATGGTCGCCGCCCAGGCTGCATCAGAAACTGACGCTTTGACCCGGGCGCAGGCCGATCTGACTGAACTGCAGGCCAAGAGCGCCGATCTCGCAGATCAGTTCCTTCGGGCCAAGGCCGAGGCCGATAACGCCCGTCGCCGGGCTGAAGAAGAAATCTCCAAAGCCCGCAAGTTTGCGGTGGAAAGCTTCGCCGAAAGCCTGCTGCCCGTCGCGGACAGTCTGGAGGCTGGACTGATCATCAAGGACGCCAGCATCGAGCAGGTTCGCGAAGGCGCCCAGGCGACGCTGCGGCAGTTGCTTGCCGCGCTGGAGCGCAACAAGGTGATTTCCATCAATCCCGCCGCTGGCACCAAATTTGATCCCCACCAGCACCAGGCCATCAGCGTGGTGCCCTCGGAATTGGAAGCCAACACGGTGGTGACGGTGCTGCAAAAAGGCTACTCGATTGCCGATCGCGTGCTGCGTCCGGCACTGGTTACCGTCGCCGCGCCAAAATAATCATTATTGCAACTTGAAAAATTTCGAGTTATCCGCAAGTTAAAAACATCTAAAAACTGGAGTTAATCATGGGAAGAATCATCGGCATCGATCTGGGTACCACCAACAGTTGCGTGGCCATCATGGAGGGCAACACGCCCAAGGTCATCGAGAACTCTGAAGGTGCGCGCACTACGCCGTCCATCATTGCTTACCAGGAAGATGGCGAAGTGCTGGTCGGTGCATCGGCCAAACGCCAGGCCGTGACCAATCCCAGAAATACCCTCTACGCGGTCAAGCGCCTGATTGGTCGCAAGTTTGCTGAAAAAGAAGTGCAAAAAGACATCGATCTGATGCCTTACAAGATTGCGGCCGCTGACAATGGCGACGCATGGGTCGAAGTTCGCGGCAACCGGATGGCCCCCCAGCAGGTCAGCGCCGACGTGCTGCGCAAGATGAAGAAAACGGCCGAAGACTATCTCGGCGAAGAAGTGACCGAAGCCGTCATCACCGTGCCGGCTTACTTCAACGACGCACAACGCCAAGCCACCAAAGATGCCGGTCGCATTGCGGGTCTGGATGTCAAGCGCATCATCAATGAACCCACTGCTGCGGCCCTGGCCTACGGTCTGGACAAAAACGAAAAGGGCGACCGCAAGATTGCTGTTTATGACTTGGGTGGCGGCACGTTTGACGTGTCCATCATCGAGATCGCCGACGTCGATGGCGAAAAGCAATTTGAAGTGCTCTCCACCAACGGCGACACCTTCCTGGGTGGCGAAGATTTCGACCAGCGCATCATCGACTTCATCATCGGTGAGTTCAAGAAAGAACAAGGCGTTGATTTGGGCAAAGACGTGCTCGCCCTGCAGCGCCTGAAAGAAGCCGCTGAAAAGGCCAAGATTGAACTGTCCAGCAGTTCACAAACCGACATCAACCTGCCCTACGTGACCGCTGACGCCTCAGGCCCCAAGCATTTGAGCATCAAGCTTACCCGGGCCAAGCTTGAGTCCCTGGTGGAAGAGTTGATTGAACGCACTATTGCACCTTGCCGCACCGCGATCAAGGACGCCGGCGTGAACGTGGCCGATATCCATGACGTGATTCTGGTTGGCGGCATGACCCGCATGCCCAAGGTGCAGGAAAAGGTCAAGGAATTGTTCGGCAAAGAGCCACGCAAGGACGTGAACCCGGACGAAGCCGTGGCCGTGGGCGCCGCGATTCAAGGTCAGGTGTTGTCGGGTGACCGCAAAGACGTGTTGCTGCTCGACGTGACACCGTTGAGCCTGGGCATTGAAACCATGGGTGGCGTCATGACCAAGATGATCACCAAGAACACGACCATCCCGACCAAGTTTGCGCAGACGTTCTCGACCGCCGAAGACAACCAGCCTGCTGTGACCATCAAAGTGTTCCAGGGCGAGCGTGAAATCGCATCCGGCAACAAGATGCTGGGCGAGTTCAATCTGGAAGGTATTCCTCCTTCATCACGCGGCACGCCTCAAATCGAAGTGTCGTTTGACATCGACGCCAATGGCATCTTGCACGTCGGCGCCAAAGACAAAGGCACCGGCAAAGAAAACAAGATCACCATCAAGGCGAATACTGGCTTGAGTGAAGCAGAGATTCAGCAAATGGTGAAAGACGCTGAACTCAATGCCGCTGACGACAAGAAAAAAGTTGAGTTGGTGCAGGTCAAGAACCAGGCCGATGCCAGCGTGCACAGTGTCAAGAAGAGCTTGACCGAATACGGTGACAAGCTCGATGCGGGCGAAAAGGAAAACATTGAAGCCGCGATCAAGGATCTTGAAGAAGCCCTTAAAGGCGACGACAAGGCTGCGATTGAAGAGAAAAGCACCGCTTTGATGACCGTCAGCCAAAAGCTGGGCGAAAAGATGTACGCCGACATGCAAGCCAAGCAAGCAGCCGAAGCGGCACCCGGTGGCGACGCTGGTGCGGCAGGTGCAGCGGGCGCGCAGGGCGCCTCAACACATGCAGACGACGACAACATCGTCGACGCCGAAGTGAAAGAAGTCAAAAAGGGTTAAGCACTTGCGCTGAACACTGTTAATACGCGCCGCGTTGAACATCCAATATGTTCAACGCGGCGTTTGTATTGAAACCGGGTACTGAAAGAACATGGCTAAAAGAGACTACTACGAAGTTTTAGGCGTTCCCAAAAACGCTTCTGACGAAGAAATCAAAAAGGCATATCGCAAACACGCGATGAAGCATCACCCGGACCGCAATCAGGGTGACGCCTCCAAAGCAGCCGAAGAAAAATTCAAAGAGTCCAAGGAAGCCTACGAAATGCTTTCGGACCCGCAAAAACGCGCGGCCTACGACCAGCATGGCCATGCGGGCGTCGACCCCAATATGCGCGGCCCAGGTGGTGCAGGCGGTGAAGGTTATGGCGGCTTTGCTGAAGCTTTCGGCGATATTTTTGGCGATATGTTTGGCCAGCAGCGCGGCCGTCCGGGCGGCGGACGACAGGTATTCCGTGGCAGCGACCTGAGCTACGCCATGGAAATAACACTGGAAGAAGCTGCGCGGGGCAAGGATGCCCAGATTCGCATTCCCAGTTGGGACGTGTGCGACATTTGCCACGGCAGTGGCGCCAAACCCGGCACCCAAGCCAAGACCTGCGCCACTTGCACGGGCTCGGGCTCGGTGCAGATGCGCCAAGGCTTTTTCAGTGTGCAGCAAACGTGTCCCACGTGCCGTGGCACCGGCAAGGTGATTCCTGAGCCTTGTACGGCCTGCCACGGGCAAGGCAAGCTCAAGAAACAAAAAACACTGGAAGTCAAAATTCCAGCGGGCATTGACGGCGGCATGCGCATTCGCAGCGCGGGTAACGGCGAGCCTGGCACCAATGGCGGCCCGGCCGGTGATCTGTACATCGAAATCCGCCTGAAAAAACACGATATTTTCGAGCGTGATGGCGATGACATTCATTGCTCGGTGCCCATCAGCATCGTCACGGCTTCTTTGGGCGGCGAAATTGATGTACCCACGCTGGCCGGCAAAGCCGCGATTGATATTCCCGAAGGCACGCAAACCGGTAAGCAATTCCGGCTGCGCGGCAAAGGTATCAAGGGCGTGCGCGCCAGCTATCCGGGCGACCTGTACTGCCATATTTCAGTGGAAACGCCCGTCAAGCTGAGCGAACATCAACGCAAACTGCTGCGCGAACTGGATGAATCCTTGAAAAAGGGTGGCAGCAAACATTCGCCCACCGGGGACAGCTGGACCAACCGCTTGAAAAGTTTTTTCAGTTGATGTCTGTCATGTAATGCCAGAATAACTGGCGCCCAAAGAATGCCGCGAAAGATTTAAATATCTGCGCGGCATTTTTTTGTGCATAGTGAGGCGACGGCATCAATCAACAGAGGCGACTTAAATGAGTGTCAACATCACATTTCTGGGCGGTACAGGCACGGTTACCGGCTCCAAATACCTGGTGCGCCACGGGGATGAATGTTTAATGGTGGACTGTGGCTTGTTCCAGGGCTACAAACTGCTTCGCCTGCGCAACTGGACGCCCTTACCGATAGCCGCAGATCAAGTGAGCGCCGTACTCCTGACGCATGCGCATCTGGACCACAGCGGTTATTTGCCGCTGTTGGCGAAACAAGGTTTTTCGCGCCATGTGTATGCCACCAGCGGTACGCGTGACCTGTGCCGCATCCTGCTGCCCGACAGCGGTCACATTCAGGAAGAAGATGCAGAGTTTGCCAACCGCCATGGCTTCTCCAAACACGCCCCCGCCCTGCCCTTGTACACCCGGCAGGATGCGCTGGATTGCCTGCCTTTGCTGAAGACAATTGAGTTTGGCAAGACATTTCAGCCCATTCCCGGCTGGCGGGCCACCTTCACTCCGGCCGGCCACATTCTGGGCGCGGCCAGTGTGCTGCTGGAAGTAGCCGGACGACGCATTCTGTTCTCGGGTGATCTGGGTCGGCCCGATGACCTGATCATGAATCCTCCGGCCAGTGCTCCGGCGGCCGACACCGTATTGATCGAGTCCACCTACGGCGACCGCACGCACCCCAAGGAAGACGTGATTGGTGAGTTGGGGCCGGTCTTGCAAAAACTTGCCAAGCGGGGCGGCGTGGCGGTCATTCCCGTGTTTGCAGTGGGGCGGGCGCAGGCCCTGCTGCACGCCATTCACCAACTCAAGTTGCGGGGCGACCTCCCCACCTCGCTGCCTGTTTTTCTCGACAGTCCGATGGCGGTGAACACAACCCATTTGTTTGAACACCACCCGGGGGAGCACCGCCTCAGCAGCAAAGAGGCGCTCGCATTGACGCACGCGGCCACCATGGTGAGCAGCACCGATGAATCACGCGCCCTGGCCAATCGACATGGACCGATGGTGATTTTGTCAGCCAGCGGCATGGCCACCGGTGGGCGTGTACTGCATCACCTCGCCCTCTACGCGGGCAATCACCGCAACATGATCATCCTGACCGGCTTCCAGGCCCCCGGCACACGCGGCGCCACGCTGGCCAGTGGTGCCAAATCCGTTCGTATTCATGGGCGTGATGTACCGGTGAATGCGGAAGTCGTGCAATTGCAGTCGGCTTCTGCCCATGCCGATGCCAACCAGATTTTGGCGTGGCTGCGCACCATGCCCGAGGCGCCCAACCAGGTCTATGTGGTGCACGGTGAACTGGGGCCATCCGACGAACTGCGCAAGCGCATCAAGCATGAACTGGGCTGGCGCGCCATCGTGCCAGAACATGGGTCGACCTGGCCCACCTGAATGAGTTAGCTCGACCGCAAAAACTCAGCGGTCAGAAGCGCCTGCGCAGTGCATACTGGCAACAGCACCGTCCGCACGCTCCGCATAACATGCGTATTCACACTAAAATTAACACTTATGAATCTGCCCGCTGATTCAGCCTCTCCGCCATCTGGCGATCACCCGCAACGACCGCAGTTTGTCTATGTCAAGATTCCGGTCGTCAAAGATGCGGCGGACCCGTTCCACTGGCGCGAAGATGAAATTGACCAAGTGCTCAATGACAAAGGCATCGGCGCCGTGATCGGCTGGGGCAGTTCTTTGGGTACGGTGTTGCCGGATGGGTCCCGCGAGATTGCATTCACCCGAATCGACATCAATGTGACGGATCTCGCCATGGCAAGAGCATTACTGCAAACCACGTTGCCCGCGCTTGATGCCCCCAGCGGCACCGAGATCCACTACACCATCGAACAGCAGAATCTGGAAGATATTTTGACGCCCTCTGGTTGGTTGCTGGAGCAAGCTGTTTTTGGCTCACGCCACGGCCTCGGAATCAAGCTGCGATGACTGAATTCTTGACCGCTGCGTTTTACAAGTTTGTCGAACTGCCTGATTTTGCCGAGCTCAAAGCGCCACTGCTCGCCTGCTGCGAAGCCAACGACGTCAAAGGCATCATCCTGCTGGCGACCGAAGGTATCAACAGCACAATTGCCGGACCGGCGGCCGGCGTGCAGGCGGTACTGGCCTATTTGCGGAGTGATCCGCGCCTGGCCGATCTGCAGCACAAAGAAGCCTGGTCAGCCAAATCACCGTTCTACCGGATGAAGGTGCGTCTCAAGCGCGAGATCGTCACCATGGGCGTGCCCGGCATCAGCCCGACGCAGATGGCGGGCACCTATGTCAAACCGGAAGACTGGAACGCGCTGCTGGCCGACCCTGACGTGGTGGTGATCGATACGCGCAACGACTACGAGGTCGGCATCGGCACCTTTGCGGGCGCCCTCAACCCGGACATTAAGAGTTTTGCCATGCTGCCGCAATGGGTACAGCAAGCACCCGCGCTGCACCCTGTTTCGGGCAAAAAACCGAAGGTGGCGATGTTTTGTACCGGCGGCATCCGCTGCGAAAAATCCACGGCTTTTATGCGGAGTCAAGGCTTTGACGAGGTGTACCACCTGGAAGGCGGCATCCTGAAATACCTGGAGTCGGTGCCCGAAGCGCAGAGTCTCTGGCAGGGCCAGTGTTTTGTGTTTGACGAGCGCGTGTCGGTCGGTCATGGCCTGGTGCCGGGGCCGCACGGCCTGTGCCGGGCCTGCCGCCAACCGCTGGATGACGCCGACCTCGCATCGTCGCTGTTTGAGGCCGGCGTGAGCTGCCCCAAATGCCACGCCACGACCCGCGAAACCCAAAAAAACAGCGCCCGTGAACGCCAGCGCCAGTGGGAACGGGCCAAGGCCAAGGGCGAGCCAGCCCCGATTGGCGCACGCTTGCCGCCGCCGAAGGTGTCGTAGGTCTGGTGGAAGATCCTCATTGTCATATCCGGCCTGGTCCGACGCTATCGAGATGACGTCAACGCCCTACCCCGTTTTTTACTCCTTTCGCCGCTGCCCTTACGCCATGCGGGCGCGCTTGGCATTGGCCGCCAGCGGACAGGTCTGCGAGTTACGGGAAGTGGTGCTCGGCCACAAACCGGCGGCGTTGCTGGATGCATCCGCCAAGGGCACGGTGCCGGTGCTGATTGAAGGCAGCGGCCAGGTCATCGAGCAAAGCCTCGATATCATGCTGTGGGCTTTGCGCCGCCATGATCCCCATCAGTGGCTGTTGGCCAATGGTGTTCCGTTGCGACAGATGCTGGAATTGGTGGCGCAATGCGACGGTGAATTCAAGTTTCACCTGGACCGCTACAAATACCCGTCTCGCCATGCGGTGCCGGACGCCCTCGGCCACCGGGTGCACGGCGGGGTCTTTTTAGCCGATCTCAACGCGCGATTGTCTGTTCACCTGCATTTGATGGGTGAATTGGAGAGCCTGGCGGACATGGCCATCGCGCCCTTTGTGCGCCAGTTTGCGCACACTGACCCGGTCTGGTTTGCCAGTCAGCCGTGGAACGCGCTGCAATCTTGGCTAAGCAAATTTGAAAACTCGCCGATCTACCAGCAGGTCATGGACAAACATGCCCCGTGGGCGCCCAACCAGCCCGCGGTGCTGTTCCCGGCACCGCTTTAACACCAACTACCGCTAGCATTTAAATAGCGCCTTGCGCATATACAACGGAGGCTACAGCCTGATTAGGCATAATTTTTAGCCAGCAGTCGTTGCCGCGCACTGGCGTACTCGCGCTTGAGCTGGGCCACATAGTCAGCGGTGCTCTGAATCTTGTTGATGGCACCAATGCCTTGACCACAACCCCAGATGTCTTTCCAGGCTTTGGACTTGTCGCCACCAAAGTTCATCTTGCTAGGGTCGCTTTCCGGCAAGTGCTCGGGGTCCATGCCCGCGTTGCGGATGCTGGGCGCCAGGTAGTTGCCGTGGATGCCGGTGAAGAGGTTGCTGTAGACGATATCGTCTGAATCGGAATCCACAATCGCCTGCTTGTAAGCGTCGGCCGCACGCGCTTCTTCCGTGGCGATAAAGGCCGAGCCGATATAGGCAAAGTCAGCGCCCATGGCTTGCGCGGCCAGCACGGCGTCGCCGGTGGAAATGGCGCCGCTCAAGACCAGCGGCCCATCAAACCACTGGCGAATTTCCTGGATCAAGGCAAACGGACTCTTCACCCCGGCGTGGCCCCCGGCCCCGGCCGCGACGGCAATCAGGCCGTCCGCGCCTTTTTCGATAGCCTTGTGGGCATGCTTGTTGTTGATGATGTCATGCAGCACGACACCGCCATACGAGTGGGCGGCGGCGTTGATGTCTTCACGCGCACCCAAGCTGGTGATGATGATCGGCACCTTGTACTTGACGCACATCGCCATATCGTGCTCCAGCCGGTCGTTGCTCTTGTGCACAATCTGGTTGATGGCAAAGGGGGCCGCGGGCTTGTCCGGGTTGGCCTTGTTGTAAGCCGCCAACGCCTCGGTGATTTCAATCAGCCACTCTTCCAGTTGCTCCGCCGGACGCGCATTGAGCGCGGGCATGGCGCCCACCACGCCGGCGATGCACTGGGCAATCACCAACTTGGGGTTGCTGATGATGAACAGCGGTGAGCCGATCACCGGAAAAGGCAAATGATTCAGGGGCGCAGGCAGCTTGGACATGGAGTCTCCGATAAGTATCGAATATTATTGATTAAATAGCCTCTGGCCCTTGTCAAACGGGCGACAGAAGCTATCAAATATATAGCGATCCAGCAGCCAATTAGAACGCGTCGAGGGCCAGCGCCGTCACGCTGTCGGCACCTTCCACAATGGCATCCCGAATGCCCGGCGCTTTGGTCAACAGGTGGTCGGCATAAAAGCGCGTTGTGGTGATCTTGGCTTGCATAAAGCCCGTGTCCACACCTTGCGCCAACTGCTCCTGCGCCACCAGCAGGCCACGGGCCAACTGCCAGCCGGCCATCAAATTACCGGCCAGCATCAGGTAAGGCACACTACCGGCAAAGACCGCGTTGGGGCTGGTCTTGGTGTTGCTTGCCACGAAGTTCACCACATCGACAAACGCTTCGCGCGCAGCTTTCAGCCGCTTGGCGACTGCCTGGGCATCGGCGCTGCCGCTCTTGATCAACAAGGCTTCTGTGGCTTCAATCAGCACGGCCAGGGACTTGGCCATCTGTCCGCCATCACGCGCTGTCTTGCGACCCACCAGGTCATTGGCCTGAATGGCGGTGGTGCCTTCGTAGATGGTGAGAATCTTGGCGTCGCGGTAATACTGCGCCGCACCGGTTTCTTCGATGAAGCCCATGCCGCCATGCACCTGCACGCCCAGCGAGGTCACTTCCAGGCTCATCTCGGTGCTGTAGCCCTTGATCAGCGGCACCAGGAATTCATAGAACGCCAGGCTCTGCTTGCGGACATCCGCGTCAGCATGGTGGTGTGACGTGTCATAGGCGGCGGCCGCCACGGTGGCCATCGCGCGGCAACCTTCGACGTAAGCCCGCATTGTCATGAGCATGCGCTTGACATCAGGGTGGTGAATGATGGCCGCACTGGTCGGGAAAGAGCCGTCGACCGGGCGGCTTTGCACGCGGTCCTTGGCGAAGGACACCGCTTTTTGGTAGGCGCGTTCGGCAATGGCAATGCCCTGCACACCAACGCCAAAGCGGGCGGCATTCATCATGATGAACATGTATTCCAGGCCGCGATTTTCCTGGCCCACCAGGTAACCGATGGCGCCGCCATGGTCACCAAACTGCAGCACGGCGGTCGGGCTGGCCTTGATGCCCATCTTGTGCTCGATGCTGACGCAATGCACGTCGTTGCGGTCGCCCAGTGAACCGTCTTTGTTCACCATGAATTTGGGCACCACGAACAAGCTGATGCCTTTGACGCCTTCCGGTGCGCCGCTGACACGGGCCAGCACCAGATGGACGATGTTTTCGGCCATGTCGTGCTCACCCCAGGTGATGAAAATCTTGGTGCCGAACACCTTGTAGCTGCCATCCGCTTGCGGCTCGGCCCGGCTGCGCACCGCAGCCAGATCGCTACCGGCCTGAGGTTCGGTCAGGTTCATGGTGCCGGTCCACTTGCCGCTCACCAGGTTTTCGAGGTAAGTGGCCTTCAGCTCGTCGGAGCCCGCCGTCAGCAGCGCTTCAATGGCACCGTCGGTCAGCAGCGGACACAGGGCAAAACTCATGTTGGCCGAGTTCTGCATTTCGCCGCAGGCGGCGCCAATGGTCTTGGGCAAGCCCTGGCCACCAAAATCGACCGGGTGTTGCAGGCCTTGCCAGCCACCTTGGGCAAACTGATGGAAGGCTTCCTTGAAACCCGGGGTGGCGGTCACCACGCCATCACGCCAGCTGGAAGGATTTTTGTCACCTTCCCAGTTCAGCGGGCTCAACACACCTTCCGTAAATTTCGCAGCTTCTTCCAGCACGGCTTGTGCGGTCTCAAAGCCAGCATCTTCAAAACCGGGCAACTGAGCGATCTGCTCAATATCAGCCAGATGTTTGATATTGAAAAGCATGTCTTTGAGGGGGGCAACGTAGCTCATGTCGAGTCTCCGGATAGGTAAGGAAAAGTGCGCACAGTGATTGGCGCGAAAAAAAAGGGCATCGCACGCGATGCCCTTTAGCTGTCTGTTTTACAGTGCAGCAACCAATTCGGGCACGGCCACGAACAGGTCAGCTTCCAGGCCGTAGTCGGCCACAGAGAAGATCGGCGCTTCGGGATCTTTGTTGATCGCCACGATCACCTTGGAGTCCTTCATACCGGCCAAGTGCTGGATCGCACCGCTGATGCCGCATGCCACATACAACTGGGGCGCAACGATCTTGCCGGTCTGGCCCACTTGCCAGTCATTAGGGGCGTAACCGGCGTCCACCGCTGCACGGGAAGCACCCATGGCCGCGCCCAGCTTGTCGGCCAGCGGGGTCATGACTTCCATGAACTTATCGTGCGAACCGAGCGCACGGCCACCGCTGACGATGATCTTGGCGGCGGTCAGTTCGGGGCGATCGTTCTTGGCGATTTCGCTGCCGACAAAAACAGCTTTGTCACTGGCCGCGACTGCGGTCAATGTTTCCACCGCAGCCGAACCACCCGTGGCAGGAGCCGCGTCAAAGCCGGTGGTGCGCACGGTGATGACTTTGATGGCGTCCAGACTCTGGACGATGGCAATGGCGTTGCCAGCATAGATCGGGCGCTCAAAGGTATCCGGACTGTCAACCTTGGTCACGTCAGATATCTGCGCGACATCCAGCTTGGCCGCGACGCGCGGGGCAATGTTTTTGCCCGAAGCAGTGGCCGGAAACAGGATGTGGCTGTAGCTGGAAGCGATGGCCAGAATCTGTGCCGTCACGTTTTCAGCCAAACCATGGGCGAAGGCCGCGCTGTCGGCGTGCAAGACCTTGGTCACGCCGGCCACCTGCGCTGCGGCAGCTGCGACAGCAGCGGCGTTGGCACCGGCCACCAGCACATGCACATCGCCGCCGCAGGCCAGGGCCGCCGTCACGGTGTTGAGGGTGGCGACCTTGAGGGTCGCGTTGTCGTGTTCAGCAATTACAAGCGCTGTCATTTAGATCACCTTGGCTTCGTTCTTGAGTTTGTCGACCAGCGTGGCCACATCGGGCACCATGATGCCGGCACTGCGTTTCGGTGGCTCAGTGACCTTCAGGGTCTTGATGCGCGGTGTCACGTCAACACCCAGGTCTTCAGGCTTGAAAATCTCAAGCTGTTTTTTCTTGGCCTTCATAATGTTGGGCAGCGTCACATAACGCGGCTCATTGAGGCGCAAGTCCGCGGTGATGACGGCGGGCAGGCTGATAGAGAGGGTCTCCAGTCCACCGTCGACTTCACGGGTAACCGAGGCTTTGCCGTCGGCCACTTCAACTTTGCTGGCAAAGGTGGCTTGCGGCATGTCCGCCAGGGCGGCCAGCATCTGGCCGGTCTGGTTGCAGTCATCGTCGATGGCCTGCTTGCCCAGAATCACCAAGCCGGGTTGTTCTTTGTCAACCAGCGCCTTGAGCAGCTTGGCAACCGCCAGCGGCTGCAGCTCTTCCGAGGTTTCCACCAGAATGGCGCGGTCGGCACCAATCGCCATGGCCGTGCGCAAGGTTTCCTGGCATTGGGTAACGCCGCAGGAGACAGCGATGATCTCGGTCACCACGCCTTTTTCCTTCAGACGGACAGCTTCTTCAATAGCAATCTCGTCAAAGGGGTTCATGCTCATTTTGACGTTGGCGATATCTACACCCGTGTTGTCCGATTTGACGCGGACCTTTACGTTGTAGTCCACCACGCGCTTGACTGCGACCAGGACTTTCATTGCTTCAACTCCAGATAGTTATGAATACGGCGATTGACTTGTATTTTTTGTCAGATTGATTGACGTGTACGTCAACTCGTTCATTTTATGCCGAGTCATTCATCAGCTTGGTCGTCCACACGACAATCAGGCAATAAAACAAAAATAGTACGACCGTGCTTTTAAAATTATAGCCTCAAGAGCACCAGGTACTTTTACCCGCGGCTTTCCGGCGCCAGCGTATGGATGACACGTTGTGGAAAGGGGATTTCGATTTGGTTCACTCGCAGCGACCTGAGAATATCCAGGTTGATCAGCGATTTGAGGTTGTCACTGCCGTTCTCGGGATCGGCAATCCAGAACCCGACCTTGAACTCCAGCCCATCGGCACCAAAGGAGAAGAGGTTGACGGTGGGCTCGGGGATGCGCATGACGCGGGGCTGGTTCAGGGCCGCTTCTTTCAGCAGGCGCATCACCAGATCCACATCGCTGTCATAGGCGACCGAGACCACCGTAGACTGCCAAACCTGTGCATCGGCCAGCGACAGGTTTTCGACACGGGTGGTGATCAACAGTTCATTCGGCACAATGGACTCTCGCCCACTCAGCGAACGGATCACGGTGTAACGCGCATTGATTTGGGTAATGCAGCCCTCAAAATTATCAACCCGGACGCTGTCGCCAATGCGCATGCTGCGTTCAGCCAGAATGACAAATCCACTCACGTAATTGGCTGCCAGTTTTTGCAAGCCAAAACCGACACCGACCCCGATGGCACCACCCAGCACCGACAACGCTGACAAATTAATCCCCACCGCCGACAGCGTCAAAAACAGGCCGACAAACACCAACAGGGCGCGCGTGGCATTGCTCACCGCCTTGCGCAGCGACAACTCACCGCCCTTGGCATTGCGCAACAGGCGGGCCTCAATGGACGATGAAATCCACAGGGTAAAGATCAGCACGGCGCTTGCGGTCAAGCCCCCTTCCAGCATGGTGCGAACCGACAACGCGGTGCCGCCCACCTTCCAGGTGATCTGATCGAGTTCTTCCAGGACTGCTGGCATCAGCCCACTGACCCACAACACCATCGCCAGCCACGCCACCCAGGAAATGGTGCGTTCCAGCAAACGAACCATCGGCGTGTCATTGAATGCTGCCTGCAACACCTTGACACCCAGACGAATGATCAGGAGAGAGATCAGGACGGGGATCGCCACTTTGAACACCCCCAACGGAACCCAGCGCAGCACCACCGCCTGGGCCAGATAGGCCAGGCACAGCAACAACAAAGGGAACAATACGCCGTCCACGATGCGCTTCCCAAACATGATGGACGATCTGCTGCGCGTCCCCATGACTTGGCAGACCAGCGAGGCGACAGCCCAAGCCGCGATGACGCACAAAGCCAACGCCCCCAGCTCGATCAAGGCGGAAGGTCGGGTCAGTGCCGCCATCCAGCCGTCAAAGTCGGTCATACGGGGATCAAACATCCGCCAGCACCCGGATATGCGCCTCCACACTGCGCGCCAGTGCACTCAAGGTGTAGCCACCTTCCAGGCAAGAGACGATGCGCCCTTTGGAATGGCGGCGGGCTACATCCTTGAGGCGCTGGGTGATCCAGGCGTAGTCGTTTTCGACCAGGCCCATCTGGCCCATGTCGTCTTCCCGGTGGGCGTCAAACCCGGCGCTGATGAAAATCATCTCGGGCTCAAAAGCCTCCAGACGGGGTATCCAGGCGTTCTCGATCAGCTCCCGCACTTCCATGCCCTTGGTGTAGGCCGGTACCGGCAGATTGACCAGGTTGCTGGCATTGGAATGAACGTAGTCCAGCGGATAAAACGGGTGCTGGTAAAAGCTCACCATCAGAATACGCTGGTCGCCCGCCACAATGTCTTCGGTGCCGTTGCCATGGTGCACATCAAAGTCCACAATCGCCACCCGCTTCAAGCCGTGGCGCTCCAGCGCGTATTTGGCGGCAATCGCCACGTTGTTGAAAAAACAGAAACCCATGGCTTTGTCGCGGCAAGCATGGTGACCTGGCGGGCGAACGGCACAAAAAGCGTTCTCCAGCTCTCCCGCAATCACGGCATCGGTTGCGGCCAGCGCGGCACCCGCAGCGCGCAGGGCGGCGTCCCAGGTGTAGATATTGATGGAGGTGTCCGGGTCGACTTGGGCATGGGTGGGGCCACCGGCCTCAATCTCTTCCTTGAGGCCATCGCTCAGACCCCGCAGCGAAGCCACATGCATGCGGCCATGCGCCAACTCGATGTCGCTCAAAGGCGCAATCGGCGCCTCGCGCCGGTCCAGCGCATCGCCCACACCGGTGATCAAAAGACGGTCTTCGATGGCATCAAGCCGCTCGGGACATTCGGGGTGCCCAGCGCCCATTTCATGTTTCCAGCAATCGCGGTGGGTAAAGTATCCGGTCATCGTCATGGTACGGCCCTGTCTCTCAATATTTTTTTGGTAACGTCGTGATATGGATGCACAACAAAAACTTAGATCCCTGGTTGATCAGCTTAACACGGTGATTGTTGGCAAACCTGCCCAAACGCAAGATTGTGTGGCCTGTTTACTGGCCGGCGGACACTTGCTGATTGAAGACGTTCCCGGGGTTGGCAAGACCACCCTGGCCCTCGCGCTGGCCCGGACTTTTGGACTGCAATTTTCGCGCGTCCAGTTCACAGCCGACCTGATGCCCAGCGACCTGTCAGGCGTCTCGGTTTACGAGCGCGGCAAGGAGAGCTTTGTCTTTCATCCCGGCCCTTTGTTTGCGCAGGTTCTATTGGCTGACGAGATCAACCGTGCCAGCCCCAAAACCCAAAGCGCGCTGCTCGAAGCCATGGAAGAAAAGCAGGTCACGGTGGACGGCGAAACCCGCCCCCTGCCCGCCCCGTTCTTTGTGATCGCCACCCAAAACCAGCACGACCAGCTCGGCACCTATGCACTGCCGGAGTCCCAGTTGGACCGGTTTCTGATGCGCATTTCGCTGGGTTACCCCGACCGCGCTGCCGAGCGCAACCTGCTGGCCGGCCACGACCGTCGCGACATGGTGGACGCCCTGCCCAGCCTGCTGAGCGCCGCTGAACTGCAAATACTGCAAAAACAGGTGCTGGAGATTCATGCGGCGGGCCCGCTGCTGGACTACGTGCAGGACCTGATCGCCGCCACCCGCTCTGGGCAATGGTTTTTGCAGGGCCTCAGTCCGCGGGCCGGTATTGCCGTGGTGCGCGCCGCCAAGGCGCAAGCCTTGTTGAACGGACGGGACTACGTGGCGCCCGACGACGTGCAAGCCATCCTGGCACAAACGGTGGCCCATCGCCTGATGCCGGTCGGGGATGCGGGCCGGGGATCGGTTGAACAGGTGCGCGCCATGCTGGACGCTGTGCCTCTGCCATGAAGGCTGGACAGCGCTTGCGCGCCGCTGGGTCGCATCAAGGCGTGAAGGACTCCCCGGAAAACCACAGCGCAAGCGCTGCGACCCACATTGGATTTTTTGATTTACGCGGACGATTCAGGCACTGGTTTGAAGCCAGGTTGCCGCTGTGCGACATCACCACCCTGACGCAGCGCAATGTCTTCATCCTGCCGACCCGGCCCGGCTTCATGCTGGGCGCCACGCTATTGGTTTTATTGCTGGCGTCGATCAACTACCAACTCAACCTGGGCTACCTGCTGACTTTTTTACTGGCCGGCAGCGCCTTGGTCGGCATGCATGTGTGTCACGGCACGCTGCGCGGAATCACTATGCATTTAATAGCGCCTGACGCACAATTTGCGGGGGCTGGTGCCATTATTGGCATAAATCTTCAAAGCAATCGTCGCAGCGTCCGCTACGGCATTGGGATCGCCGTTCTGGGTTCGGATCATTGGGTCTGGACCGATGTACCGGCCCAAGGCATGACCACGGTGCATGTCGCCTTCCAACCGGAACGACGGGGCCTGCACCGGGTGCCGACGCTGACGGCCGAAACACGTTTTCCGCTGGGCACCTTTCGAGTCTGGACGGTGTGGCGGCCCGCTGCCCAGGTGCTGGTTTATCCGGCACCGGAAGCTTTTCCGCCCCCTTTGCCCGCCGGGGAGCCGCGGGCGGGGGGCGCTGCCGCCGTGCACCAGCCCAGCAGTGGCGAATACGATGGCGTGCGCGCCTACCGCCGGGGCGATCCCCTGAAACTGCTGGTCTGGAAAAAAGCCGCCAAATCGGATGAACTGGTGAGCCGGGATGCCCAGCAGGTGCAACGCTATGAACTGTGGCTGGACCAGCACCACACCGGCACCAGCCACCCGGAGCAACAACTGTCCCGCTTGTGCGCCTGGGTGCTGCAGGCCGAGAAGCTGGGGCTGGATTACGGCCTGCGCCTGAGCGGACTTGAAATCCAGCCCGGCCACGGCGAAGCCCATAAACGGCGCTGCCTGCAAGCGCTGGCCCTGCAATGACCAGGGCGCTAAAACCATGCTCACCCAGCTGCTGAATCACCTGCGCCACTTGCCGCGGGACAGCCGCGACACCCTGTTTTTGCTGCTCGTGATTGCCTGGGTGGTGCTGCCGCAAGTCGCCCATCTGCCCCTGTGGTGCAGTTTGCTGGCCGCCGCCGTGTTGCTGTGGCGCGGCGGGCTGGCCGTTACCCTTCGGCCGCTGCCCTCTCGCTGGTGGCTGCTGGCACTGCTGGTGCTGACCGTGGCCGCCACCCTTTTCACGCATAAAACCCTGCTCGGGCGCGATGCCGGCGTGACCCTGATCGTGGTGCTGCTGGCCTTGAAGACGCTGGAACTGCGCGCCAAACGGGATGCCTTTGTGGTGTTTTTTCTCAGCTTCTTCACCATGCTGACCAACTTTTTCTTCTCGCAATCGCTGCTCACGGCCGCCGCCATGCTGGTTGCCCTGTTGGGCTTGCTGACAGCGCTGGTCAATGCCCACATGCCGGTGGGCAAACCGCCCTTGTCCCAAGCCGTCAAGACCGCCGGCTGGATGGCGTTGCTGGGGGCGCCCATCATGGTCGTGCTGTTCGTCTTGTTTCCCCGACTGGCGCCGCTGTGGGGCATTCCCAACGACGCCATGAGCGGGCGCAGCGGCTTGTCCGCCACTATGCAGGTGGGCAATATCGCCCGCCTGGCGCTGGACGACAGCATTGCCATGCGCATCCGCTTTGAAGGGGCGACACCACTCCAGTCCGAGCTGTATTTTCGCGGCCCCGTGCTGTCAACCTTTGATGGCCGCGAGTGGCGGCCCCTGCGCTCGGGTTTCCCGGCTCGTATGCAGCCTCCGGCCAATCTGCAAGTGCTGGGCGCGCCCTTCACCTACCAGGTCACGCTGGAGCCCAACAACCGACCCTGGCTTTTGCTGCTGGATGCCACCCCAGCCCGCCCGGTCTTGAGCGACTTTGACGCCCGCATGACATCCGAACTGCAATGGCTGACAGACCGCCCGATAAGTGATCTGGTGCGCTACACGGCCCAGAGCTATCCCGACTTCTGGCACGGCCCACTGCGTCCGATGGCCGGACTGCAAGACTATGTGGAACTGCCTGCCGGCTACAACCCGCGCACGCTGCAACTGGCGGCTGAACTACGGCGCGACCCGCGTTATGCCAGCGCCGATAAAGCCCAGTTGGTGGCTGCCGTGCTGGAGCGGCTGCGCACCGGAGGCTACACCTACACACTGGACCCCGGCGTGTTTGGCCGCGACAGCGCGGACGAGTTCTGGTTCGACCGCAAAGAAGGATTTTGCGAACACATTGCCGCAAGCTTTGTCATCCTGATGCGGGCACTGGACGTGCCGGCCCGCGTTGTCACCGGCTACCAGGGGGGCGAGCGAAACGCGGTGGACGGCTTCTGGATCGTGCGCCAGAGCGACGCCCACGCCTGGACCGAAGTCTGGCTCGCCAACCGGGGCTGGGTGCGGGTGGACCCGACCTCCGCCGTGGCACCCGGACGCATCGGCGCGCTGCAACGCCTGCAAGCACCGCGCGGTGCCATTGCCGACGCCCTGCTGGGGAATATCAGCGCTGACTTTGCCCTGAATCTGCGCGCCATGTGGGACGCCGTCAACAACAGCTGGAACCAGCGGGTGCTGAATTACACCCAGGGCAAACAACTCAATTTACTCAAGAACCTCGGCTTTGAATCGCCCCGCTGGGAAGACCTGATCTACCTGCTGATCGGTCTCGTGGTGTTGGCCAGCCTGGTTGGCGCCGTTTGGACGCAGTGGGAACGCAGCCGCCAGGACCCCTGGCTGCGGCTGCTGGCGTTGGCGACAACACAGCTGCAAAAAGCAGGCGTCAAACTGGCCGCCAACAGCCCGCCGCGGCGCATGGCGGAGCAGATCATGCAGCAATTCGGTCCGAACAATTCACAGGCGCTGGCCTTGCGTGACTGGCTGCTGCGCCTCGAAGCACAGCGCTATGCGCCACCGGGTGCGCAGCGCACTCGCCTCGTTACACTGGAACGCGAACTCAAACAACTGGTCTGGCCGACGTGAATTACAAACCTCTTTTTATTGCTATTATTTTTATAGCTACTTGCGCACTATCGACGGGGGCTAGCGCCAAAAAAGTCTCTAAAAAGAAGGTTATTGCGGCCAAACTCGCCAGAACGCCGGCCCAGTCCGGCCCACTCTACGCCCAACGTGATGACGCAATGCAGGCCGCCGATGACATTGCGGAGCGCCGTAATCTGGACCGCGAGTGGGTGCGCCAAGCCATCGGGCAGGCGCGCTACTTGTCGCAGGTGGCCAAATACATTCAACCGCCCCCCGTTGGTACGCCCAAAAACTGGCAGCTCTACCGCAGCCGCTTCATTGACGCCACCCGCATCCGCGCTGGCGTCAAATTCTGGCAGGACAACCGGGAAACGCTGGCGCGAGCTGAAGCCGAAACCGGGGTGCCCGCCGAAATCATTGTCGGCGTCATCGGCGTGGAAACCATTTACGGCCAGCAAATGGGCAACTTCCGGGTGATCGACGCGTTGACCACCCTCGCCTTTGATTTTCCGGCCAAGCACCCGCGCGCCAAAGAGCGCAGCCAATTCTTCAAAAACGAACTTGAGCAGTTTCTAAGCCTGAGCAACCGCACCAACATTGACCCGCTGGAATTGCGGGGCAGCTACGCCGGGGCCATGGGCATGCCCCAGTTCATGCCATCCAGCTGGGTGAAATACGCGGTTGATTTCGATGGCGACAGCAAGATCGATCTCTTCAGCAGCCCAGCCGATGTGATTGGCTCGGTGGCCAATTACTTCAAGGCCTTCAACTGGCAGCGCGGCATGCCGACCCATTACCCAGTGAGCTTTGATGCCAAGACAATGGACCTGGACGCACTGCTGGCCCCCGACATCCTGCCCACCTTCAGTGTGACCAGCTTTGGGAGCAAAGGCGCGGTACTGGAAGGCCCCGCCCTGCAACACATTGGCCCGCTGGCGCTGGTGGAACTGCAAAACGGTGATGCATCGCCCAGCTTTGTAGCGGGCACTGAAAACTTCTACGCCATCACGCGCTACAACTGGAGCAGTTACTACGCGATGGCGGTGATTGAATTGGGGCAGGAAGTTACGGCGGCCTTGAACAAGTAAGCGCCTCGACTCAGCTCACCAGCACGCTCTCGAAAGCCGGGTACAGGGCATCCACCCAGGCATCCACCTCAGCCGCGCCGACTTGCAAAAAGGCCAGACATTCGTCGCCATGCCGTTCCCATTCCCGTTGCTCTTGCACGCCTTCGTGCTTGCCGACCAGATGCTCGGCAATGGCGGCAATGGCGACCAGATTGCGCACCTCCAGCGGGATCGCGTCGTCGCGCAGGGCGGTGAAATCATGGTGCAGCCGCACGGCAATGGAAATCACCGCCGGCAAGCGCCAGGTTTTGGCAACCAACGCGCCCACCACCGCGTGATCCGTGCGGTGCGCGGCATTCTCGGTTTGCGTGAACGTGCGGTCTTGCCGCGCCATCGCTTCGGCCAGGGTGCCCGAATAGCCCTTGAGGCCTTGCAACAGGACTGGAATGCCAACGTGGCAAAACAGGCCGCAGGTCTGGGCTACATCGGCATCCACGTCATACAACTGGCGCGCAATGTAGGCCATGGCCAGTGAACGGCGGGTGGACGATTCCCAAAAATGCGCCAGCAAGGGCGAGTTGACGTGAATTGCATTACGCGCCAAAAACCCCGTCAGAACGGACACGGTAGGCCCCACGCCCAGCATGGCCACCGACTCGGCCACGGTGCGCACTGGCTGGCTGCGCGCGTAAAACGAGCTGTTGGAGATACGAATCAGCGAAGCCGCCATCGCTACGTCATTGCCCGCAATACGGGCAATCACGCCGGGGTCAGGGTCGCACTGACTCACTTCAAGCTGCAACTCGGCCAGTAATTCCGGACAGGGCGGGATGATGATGTCTCGCAAAGGTCCTGCGTCCCGAGCTACGTCCAGCTCCCGATTAATCTCTGCCACGTTCATTAAATCGCCTCCTGCCGACGATTATCCTGAATAAACGTCAATGAATTGCCGTCAAGCTTCAGACGGAATTAAAAAATCACGGCTGATGTGAGCGCCCAGATCGTTCACACGGTCCAGAAACTGCGTCAAATAGGCATGCAGACCGGTGGCCAAAATTTCATCAATGCGGCCATACTTGAGTTCAGCGCGCAACTTGCCCGCCCGGCGATGGGTTTCGCTCGACTGGTCATTGACCACCATGGCCAGATTGTTGACCACCTCGTTCAAACTGGCATGCAGCGAACGCGGCATATCGGGACGCAGAATCAGCAACTCGGCCACGCGTTCAGGCCGGATGACATCGCGGTACACCTTGCGGTAGACCTCAAACGCCGACACGCTGCGCAAAATAGCGCTCCAGTGGTAGAAATCGTACTCTTGGTCCTTGCCATTGGCGGTGCCAAAAAAGTCGCTTTGTACGGCGTGGAACTTCACATCGACCAGACGCGCCGTGTTGTCGGCCCGCTCCAGAAAAGTACCCAGCCGCATGAAATACAGCGCTTCGTCCATCAGCATGGTGCCCACCGTCACGCCGCGTGACAGGTGCGAACGAAACTTGACCCATTCAAAAAATTGCGACGGGTCATGTTCAAACTCGCCCGACTTGATCATACGTTTGACCTCCAGCCAGGTCTGGTTCTGCGTCTCCCAGACTTCGGTGGTGAGCGTACCGCGCACGGCCCGCGCGTTCTCGCGGGCTGCGCCCAGGCAGGACACGATGCTGGAGGGATTGCTCTCATCCTTCACCATGAAGTCCATCACGTTGCGGACGTTGATGTCGCCATGCTCGGCGGTGTAGGTGGGCAGCAGTTCGCTGATGCTCAGCAAACCCTGCCAGCCCATCAGCGCGACCGCGTCGGACTGCGGCAAAAGGGAAGTCTGGTAGTTCACATCCAGCATGCGGGCGGTGTTTTCGGCCCGCTCGGTGTAGCGGGACATCCAGAAAAGGTGATCGGCGGTACGTGACAGCATGGGTAACTCCTTGCGCTCAGGATGACTGGGTTTGCGACTGCGATGGGGCGGGTGCCGGCACGGCAGGGTTCACGCCGTTCTCCAGCACCCAGGTATCTTTGGTACCACCGCCTTGTGACGAATTCACCACCAGCGAACCGTCTTTCAGGGCCACGCGGGTCAGGCCACCCGGCACCATCTGCACCGTCTTGCCACTGAGCACGTAGGGCCGCAGGTCAATGTGGCGCGGCGCAATGCCGCTCTCCACGAAGGTGGGGCAGCTCGACAGGCTGAGCGTCGGCTGCGCAATGTAGCCGCTGGGGTTGGCCAACACCGCTTTACGGAAGTCTTCGATCTCGGCTTTGGTGGCGGCCGGGCCGACCAGCATGCCGTAGCCGCCAGCGCCATGCACTTCTTTCACCACCAGGTCTTTCATGTTGGCCAGCGTGTAGGCCAGATCGTCCTTGTTGCGGCACATGTAGGTGGGCACATTGTTGAGGATGGGCTTTTCACCGAGGTAAAACTCGATCATCTTCGGCACATAGGGGTAGATCGATTTGTCGTCGGCCACGCCGGTGCCGACGGCATTGCAAATACTCACATGGCCGGAGCGATACACCTCCAGCAGACCGGCACAGCCCAAGGTGGACGTGGGGCGAAACACCTGAGGGTCCAGAAAATCGTCATCGACCCGGCGGTAGATCACGTCGACCCGCTTGGGGCCGCGCGTGGTGCGCATGTAGACAAAGTTGTCTTTAACAAACAGGTCTTGCCCTTCCACCAGTTCTACACCCATTTGCTGCGCCAGAAACGCGTGCTCAAAATAGGCGCTGTTGTGCATGCCGGGCGTCAGCACCACCACTGTCGGCTCGGCCGTGGTGGCCGGGCTGCTGGCACGCAGGGTTTCCAGCAACAAGTCGGGGTAATGCGCCACGGGGGCCACGCGGTGGGCGTTGAACAAGGCGGGGAACAGCCGCATCATCATCTTGCGGTTTTCCAGCATGTAGCTCACGCCGCTGGGCACGCGCAGGTTGTCTTCCAGCACGTAATATTCGCCCTCACCTTTGGCGTTGGGGGCTCGCACGATGTCGATACCGGAGATGTGCGAGTAAATGTTGTTCGGCACATCAACGCCCATCATCTCAGGGCGGAACTGGGCGTTTTTCTCGATCTGCTCACGCGGCACGATGCCGGCCTTGATGATCTCCTGGTCGTGGTAGACGTCATGGATGAAACGGTTGAGCGCCGTCACCCGCTGCACCAGACCACGCTCCATGCTGGCCCACTCATGCGCCGGAATGATGCGCGGAATCAAATCAAACGGGATGAGCCGCTCGTTGCCGGCGCCCTCTTCGTCTTTCTCGCCGTAAACGGCAAAGGTAATGCCGACGCGGCGGAAGATCATTTCGGCTTCTTCACGTCGCTTGGCCATCATGTCGCCGGGCTGACGGGCCAGCCATTCGTCGTAGATTTTGTAGTGGTCACGGATCTGCGCCCCGTGAGTAAAGAACTCGTAGGGCAACTGGGTGTACATCTCGTCGAATTTCTGCATAAAGAATTACTCTCCTTGATCTAGCTTAGCAAGCTTTACGCCAACCCGAATTGATCCAAGTCTTGTAATTCCAGATGTTACAGATCCAGTAAACCTTTAATTCGCCCGAACAGCACCAAAATGAGGCGCACCAAAACAAGGCGTCAACGCGGCAGGTGAAAGGTGGTGCTTTCCCGGACGCGAGCGGCTTCCTCGCTGCTGGCCAGTTGGGTCAACTCAAACTGGATCGGCAAGGTTTGCCCGGCCAACGCCAACGCCAGCGCACGGCTGCCAGGCAGGCGCACGCTGACCGGCACCGTCCGCTCTTCGATCGGACCCAGTGTGACCTCCACGTCTTGCGCCATCGCCAGCTCCGGCAGTCCAAGCACCACCACCCGGTAACGCTGCACCGCCTCGGTTGCATTCATGATGTGCAGGCGATACACGTTTTCGACGGCACCACCCTTCACCACCCGGGCCATCACGCCCCGGTCGCGGATCACGTCCACCCGAAACGGGCTGCGCAGGTTGATGCTGGCAACAAAGGTGGCGGCCACCAGCAGCAATAACGCGCCGTAAATGAAGACCCGGGGACGCAACACCCGCTTCAGCAAGGTCGCCTTGTCCCAGCCATGCAACAAGCCGTTCTCGGTCGAATAGCGGATCAACCCGCGCGGGTAGTTCATCTTGTCCATGACGGAATCACAGACATCAATACAAGCGGCACAGCCAATGCAGTTGCTTTGCAAGCCGTCGCGAATATCGATGCCGGTCGGGCAAACCTGCACACACAGTTTGCAGTCAATGCAGTCGCCCAGCCCGAGCGCCTGGGCATCGGCGGTACGCGGGCGCGAGCCGCGCGCTTCACCGCGGGCCGGGTCGTAGCCAATGATCAAGGTGTCGCGGTCGAACATGGCACCCTGAAAACGGGCATAGGGGCACATGTGTTTGCACACCTGTTCGCGCAGATAACCCGCGTTGGCGTAAGTGGCCAGGCCATAAAACAGAATCCAGAAGGCCTCCCACGGGCCCATGCCGAGCGTCGGCACCGTGGCCGCCAGCGCCTGAATCGGGGTGAAGTAACCCATGAAGGTAAAGCCGGTCCACAGACTGAGGCCCAGCCACAGTGCTTGCTTGCCGGCCTTGCGAGCCACTTTCTCCGCTGACCAGGCGGCGCCGTCCATGCGTTTGCGGGCGTGGTGATCGCCTTCCACGCGGCGCTCGATCCACAGAAAAATTTGGGTATAGACCGTCTGCGGACAGGCAAAACCGCACCACAGCCGCCCGGCGACAGCGGTAAAGAAAAACAGCGCCAGCGCGCACAACACCAGCAGCACGGTCAGGTAGATCAGGTCTTGCGGGTAGAGCGTCAAGCCAAACAGAAAGAAGCGCTGGCTCTCCAGATTGAACAGCACGGCCTGGCGCCCATTCCACGGCAGCCAGGGCATGGCATAAAACACCAATTGCGTGAGCCAGACCAAGGCCCAGCGCCAGGCGGCAAACCAGCCGCTGACGGCCCGCACATAAATCTTGTTTTTTGACTCGAAAACCAGTAAACGGTTGTCGGCGGAACCCGTAGCGGCCAGGATGGGAATGATTGTTTTAGACATGGCACTGACTGTGCCGCAGACCCATCTGCCATGGTAGATTCAGTTTTACCTAAAAAAACCGGATCAGATGTGAGTCTAAAACGCTACGAGCACTACGCGCAAGAAATTGCGGCGCTCATCCAGGCCCAGACCCTGCGCCCCGGCGACCGACTCCCGTCTGTGCGTCAGGCCAGCGCCAGCCGCAAGATCAGCCCGACCACGGTGTTTGCCGCCTACTACCTGCTGGAGGCCCGGGGCCTGATACAGGCGCGGCCACGTTCCGGCTACTACGTCAATGCCCGACCACGACCCAGGCAGGCCGAACCAGGCACCGCCTTGCCCCGTCCGCAATCGACCGCCGTGGCGATCAGTGATTTGGTGTTTGAGGTGCTGGAATCCACTCGCCAGCTGGAGGTGGTGCCGCTGGGCTCCGCCTTTCCCAGCCCCAGCCTGTTCCCGCTGGACAAACTGGCGCGCTGCCTGACCCCGGCCATGCGCAAGCTGGCGCCCGAGCGCATGGTGGAAGACCTGACCCGCGGCAACGAACGCCTGCGCCGCCAGATTGGCCTGCGTTATGTGCTGGGCGGAGCCGCCGTGGAGGTGGACGAAATCGTCATCACCCACGGCGCACTGGAGGCGCTGAACCTGTGTTTGCAGGCCGTGACCCAGCCGGGTGACGTGGTGGCGGTCGAGTCGCCCACGTTTTACTCTGCCTTGCAGGCGCTGGAGCGGCTGAACCTGCGCGCGGTCGAGGTGGCCACCCATCCGCATGACGGGATTGATCTGGACTCGCTGGCGCAGGTGTTAGAGCGCCATCCGGTCAAGGCCTGCTGGTTCATGCCCAACTTTCAAAACCCGCTGGGCAGCCTGATGCCCGACAGCCGCAAGCAGGCGATGGTCGAACTGCTGGCCCGGCACGCGGTGCCGCTGATTGAGGACGATGTGTATGGCGAGCTGTACTTTGGCTTGCACCGCCCGCTGCCCGCCAAGGCCTATGACCGCCAGGGGCTGGTGATGCACTGCAGCTCTTTTTCAAAATGCCTGGCGCCCGGCTACCGGGTGGGCTGGGTGGCGGCGGGCCGCTTTGCCCAACAGGTGCAGCGCCTGAAGCTGATGACGACGCTGTCCACCGCCATTCCGTCGCAACTGGCGTTGTCCGACTATTTGCAGGGCGGCAGCTATGAGCGCCACCTGCGCCAGTTGCGCCAGACATTGGCCACGCAGCAGGCGTTGGCCCTGCGTCTGATTGCCCAGCATTTCCCGCCCGGCACGCGGGTCACCCGGCCCGAAGGCGGTTACTTTTTATGGCTGGAACTGCCGCGCCAGGTGGACGCCTTGCAACTGCACCGTCTGGCTTTGGCGCAGCGCATCAGCATCGCCCCCGGGCACCTGTTCTCGGCCGACCGGCGCTTTAGCCACTGCCTGCGCCTGAACTACGGCCACCCCGGCGATGCGCGCTTTGAGGCGGCGCTTAAAACCGTCGGACAACTGGCGTGCTCACTCGGGCAGACGATGGTGCCAATAACGTAGGGCTTGCGCGCGCTGGCATTGCACCTCTTGCGGCTGGGCCGATTGCCAGGTGGCGGCACCGCAATGGGGCGAATCAATCACACGAATGTGGCGCTCGGCATAACGCACCAAAACAGGCTCGGCCGGGTGGCCAAAGCGGTTGCGGTAACCGGCCTGCACCAGCGCAAACTGCGGCTGCACCGCATCCAGAAAAACGGCGCTGCTGGAAGTTTTGCTGCCGTGATGGGGCACCAGCAACACGTCGACTTTCAAAGGTGCCCCTTCCCCGACCAGCCGTGCTTCCTGCGCCTGTTCAATATCGCCCGCCAGCAGCGCCGACTGCACGTCATTGGAGATGCGCAGGGTGCAGCTCATGGCATTGGATTTAGTGGCGGCGTCGTAGTCGTCCGCTCGCGGGTGCAGCACGTCAAAATCGACACCGTCCCAGCGCCAGTGCTGCCCCGCCGTGCAGCGGATTGCCCGGCGCACGGACTGCAGTTCATGGTCATCTTCAATCGAACTGAGCAACTCGGCTTGCGGTTGCATCGCCAGCACGGCCAGTGCGCCACCGATGTGATCCGTGTCCCGATGGCTGAGCATCAGCTTATCGACCCGGACATCGAGCGCACGCAACAGCGGCACCAGCACGCGATGGCCGGCGTCACTCTCGCGGCTGAAGCGCGGCCCGGCATCAAACACCAGCGCATGGCTGGCGGTGCGTACAAGGACGGCGTTGCCCTGCCCGATGTCGGCGGCCAGCAGGTCAAACTGGCCCGCTGAAGGCCGCGGCGCCTGCCACAGCAGCACCGGTAGCAACAAGGGCAGCCCAAGCAGTCGCAGGCTCCAGGGCAACTGCATGGCCAGCAACAAGCCGCCAAAAACGCCTGCAGTCCCTGCCCATAAAGGCGCTTGCGCTATGGAAATAGAAGCAAACGGCAAAGTCGCCAGCAGCTGTAAATACCAGGCCAGCGCAGCAATGGCGAATGAGGCCACGTCCCACAGCGGCGGCAGCAACACGCCCAGCATCGCCAGTGGCGTCACCACCAGCGTCACCCACGGAATCGCCAGCGCATTGGCCACCAGACCCACCAAGGAGACCTGGCCAAAGAGCAGCAGGGTCAGTGGCGTCAAGGCCAGCGTGATCACCCATTGCTCACGGAACAGGGCCCGCACGCTGGCGATGGCGTTAATCTCAGTTTTCGCAGGCACCGCGCCTGAATCGGTGGCAAACAACACACCCACCGCCACAAAACTCAACCAGAAGCCGGCCTGCAGCAGCGCCCACGGGTCCAGCGCCACCACCACCGCGCACGCCAGCAACCAGACGTGTGGCCACGGCCATTGCTTGCCCGACAAGCGCAATAAGCCCACCGTGGCCAGCATCAGCACCGTGCGCTGCGAGGGCACGCCCCAGCCGCTGAAGAAGGCATAAGCCGTGGCCAGCAGCACGCCCCCCACCAAAGCGGCGCTGGGTGCCGGTACACGCAGGCAAAGTCGCGCGGAACGGCGCCACAACCAGCCCACCGCCAGGGCCGCCAGCCAGGCGAACATGGTGATGTGCAACCCTGAGATCGACATCAGGTGCGCAACGCCGGTGGCGCGAAAGATATCCCAGTCGGCGCGGTCAATGGCAGCCTGATCCCCCACCACCAGGGCGGCAATCAGGCCCGCGTATTTGCGCTCGGCCACCCGCTCAAAAATCTGGTCACGCACTTGCTGGCGGGCATGCTCCACCGGATGCCAGCCGGACTGATTCAGCCGCAGCGGTGCCGGGTCTTTGGGTCCGGCACGCACATAGCCGGTGGCTTGCAAGCCCTGCTCCCACAACCACAGCTCAAAGTCAAAACCAAAAGGGTTACTGCCACCATGCGGCGCCTTCAGACGCACCGTCATTTGCCAGCGCTCACCGGCCTCGATCGCGGCGGGCTGACGCTGCAATTCGCCAACCAGGCCAGCGCCGCCAAACACACCGGAATACCAGCCCAGATAAAGGCTGGGCGGCAAGTGCACCGGCTTGTCCAGTAACTGCGCCGACTCCACCTCCAGGCGAAAGCGCAGCCCAGTCTCGTTGTGCTGCGGCATGGCGGCCACCACCCCGGTCACCACCACGTCGCGCCCTTCGAGCGCGGCATCCAGGGTCTGCTCTAAAAATGCCGAAGCACGCAGCCCGGTCAACCCAAATGCCAGCAGGCCAAAGGCCAGGGCAACCAGCACGGTTCGCCAACGATTAGCTATAAATTTAATAGCTTGAAGCGAATACAGGACAAGGGCTAGAAGGCTAAAACACACATAAACAGGCCAGGAATACAGCGCCACCTGCTGCAACTGCAAAGCGGTCCCCAGCACAAAACCCAACAGCACCGGAAAAATCAGCCGAGCCATCCCGGGGCTGTAGGTCGGGGCGGTATGCAGGCGACCTACCTTCGAGGCATCTCGCGCGTGGGCAGGCTGATGTGAAATCCCTGGGCGTAATTGATGCCCATGTCCTTGAGCGCATCAAAGATCGCCTGGTTTTCAACAAACTCTGCCACGGTCTGGATGCCAATGTCTTGACACAAGCGCGAAAGATTGTGAACCAAGGCGTAATCAACTTTGGAATTGAGAATGTTGCGCACGAAAGCGCCGTCGATCTTGACGTATTCAAATTGCAGTTCGCGCAGGTAATGAAAGGAGTTGTAGCCGCTGCCAAAATCGTCCAGTGCAAAGGCAAAACCCTTCTTGCGCAGATTGGTCAAAAACTTGCGCATATTGGTCATGTCGCCAATCGCGTCGCGCTCCAGGATTTCGAACACGATGTATTCCGGCGGAATCTGCAGCGAATTGCACAACTCCTCGGCGTAGCCCAGGATGCCGCGCCCCTGGATTTCCTGCGCCGACAGGTTGAGAAATAGCTTGATACGATGCGAATCCGACTTCATCCGCTCGTGCTTCGCCTGGAAAGCCTTGCTGATAATGACCCGGTCAAGTTCGCGCCCCATGCCGTACTTTTCCATGGTCTCGATGAACATGCCGGCGGAGAGGATTTCGCCACTCGGCTCGACCAGCCGTGCCAGCGTTTCGCAGGCGACCAATTCGCCCGTCTGGCAATCGACGATGCTGTGGTAATAAGGAATGATGCGATCCTGCTGCAGTGCCTCGCGCAATTTTTCTGCCTGGTCGCGCGTATTGCGGCTGCCCTCGACCCGCCCTTGCAGGGAATCGAGCGTGCAAGCACCATTTTTGCCCATCTCCTTGGCACGGTACATCGCGACATCCGCTCCGGCCAACAGGTCGGTTTCGTTCTGCGCATCGATCGGGTACGTGGCGATGCCGATCGAGACGGTCAGGTGAAAGTGCTTGCCGTCCGGGGCCGTGAAGACGCGCTCGCGCAAGGCGCGACCCAGGTTCGCCGCCACCGTCGTCGCGCCGTTGCGGCCGGTTTCCATCAGGATGACAGCAAATTCGTCGCCACCGATGCGGGCGGCCAGGTCGCCCTTGCGGGTATGTTCACGCAGGATTTCTGCCACCCCGCACAAGGCCTCGTCGCCGGTTGGGTGACCATAGGAATCGTTGATGTCCTTGAAATCGTCCAGATCGAGCATGAGCAAGGAGAACTCGTGGTTGTGCCGCTCCGAGCGCCCGATTTCATATTCCAGGATATTGTTGAAATGCCGCCGGTTGTAAAGACCCGTCAGCGGATCGTGCATGGCATAGTATTCAAGCTCGGTCAGCGTGCGCGACAACAACTTGCTGGAGCCGACCACCATCACCATCACCGAAAGGATGGAGCGCACCACGCTTTCTTCCTGCACGCTCAGCTCGCCGCTGGAGACATAGGCCACGCCCAGCAGACCGGCCAGCTTGGGCGTGTGCTCCGGCACCGCGACCGTGATCATGCGGACCGCATCGATGCTGTGGATGGGGCCATTCACCTTGACGACAAACTCTTCGACGTCAAGCGGCGCATCGCTGGGCAGCTTCAGGCTGGCAAGCATTTGCTTGGACAGCATGTCGCGCGCGGTTTTCTTCAAGTCATCGGAATAGTCACCGAGGTAGTAGAGGAACAGCGAGAGCCCGTGCTCCTCGGCAAACGCGATGTAAAAGAAATTGAACGGAAAAATGGCGTGAAAATCGGCCAGGATTTCCTGCACGAACTCCTTCCACTGCGAGATGTGTTCGTGCGACAGGATGATGCGTTCCAGCACCTTGCTCTGGCGCTCGAACAAATCCTTTTCGATCAAGGTCGAGGCCAGGTCGGTCAAGGTCTCGTTGAACTCCTGCATCGTCGCCTGCACGTAGTTGCCGTTGCGGTGCCACTGCCGTTGCCGCTCGTCAACCAGCAGGTCGAGCGTGGCGTCCAGGCGCACACAAGCTTCCACCGCGCGCTCCAGTCTCTGGCTAAGTTCCGGCACGTCCGAATTGTCGGCAATGCTGCGCAGGTCGGCAATCACTTCACGGTGAACATCTTTCACCAGCGCATTCAGGTTGCCGGCAAAAATTTTGGTACGCGTCTGACTTTCCAGCAAGGCCGCCATGCGGTCGATCACCCGCAGGCGTACCCCCTCCAGTTGACTGGGGAGAATATCGCTCATTCTGAGAACCGCCCGCCGCTGTGCATCAGGTCAACACCACATTGCAGGTCGCGCAGCCAGTCCAGAAATTCACGTACCGCCGCACCGCGATAAACCGGCCCGTGCTGCGGCGCGATCATGTCGATTTCAAGGTCGGCGATGGTTTCCAGCCAGCAGCGGATGGCCTTGTTGGAGCCCATGTAGCGACGGTGGAAGCCGTCGATGAAGGGCAAATGGCTTTTGAAATCATCCACATAGGCATCGTCCTTGTGCATGGGCATCATGGCCGCGCCGATATCGCCGGTGAACAGGATTTTCGACACCGGATCGTAGACATTGATCTGCCCTTCGGAATGCAGAAAATGCGCGGGAACGATTTTGAGCGTGAAGCCCGGCGCCACTTCGCAATCCATGCCTTCATCCGGCACGCCGACAAATTGCGACATGTCCTTCAAACCGTAATGCGGCAGAAAGCGCATCCAGATGCTAGAGATATACACCGGCGCCTTGATCAGCTCCAGCCAGGTGGCAATGCCGCCGACGATGTCGGGGTCCTGGTGGGACAGAAAAATGCCGCGAATTTTATCGGGCGGGAGATAGCGCAACATCTCGGCCAGCACACGCGGCATCACACCGAAGCCGCCCGGATCCAGCAACACGCCGGCGCCCTCATGCACGACCAGATACTGGTTGGAACGAACACCGTCTTCTTCCCCGGGTTCGCTTTCATTGAGCAGGATGAACTTGTGCGTTTCAGATTCGAACAACTGGATATTGCGCATTGTTTCTTTTCGTTGTGTCAGTCAAAACGCACTGTGAAGTCGCTTCTTGCGTAACTTTTTTTAAATCGGAACGTTTGACACCGCATGCAAAAAAATTCGACATTGAAGTGGCTGCGCTTTCCCCCTGTTTTGAGCAGGGTTTTGAATATAGCGCATTTTATTTCCGCCCTTGGGGACGATTGACAGCCTGCTTCTGGCTGAAAATGAACGACTCGCCACACGCTAAAGGTCTGAATCCATGAAAAAAGTACTCTCCCTTCCCCTGTGGACCATCGTGGTCCCGGTTTTAGCCTGGGGGCTATTCGCCGGGACCACGCTGGGTTTGGGTGGTGCGTATTTGTTCCTGGTGGCGGCGGGATTGATTGGGGGCGTGCTGGCAGCCGTGCACCATGCCGAGGTGGTGGCGCACCGCGTGGGCGAGCCTTTTGGCACGCTGTTGCTGGCGGTGGCGGTCACGGTGATTGAAGTGGCGCTGATCGTTTCGCTGATGCTGGCCGGCGGGCCCAACGTCTCGGCGCTGGCCCGCGATACGGTGTTTGCCGCCGTCATGATCATTCTCAACGGCATCGTCGGGCTCTGTCTGCTGGCGGGAGGGGTTCGATTCAGGGAGCAGTCATTTGGCTTGCATGGCGTCAGCGCCTCGCTGGCCACCCTCGCGGCGATTGTTGTGCTGACCCTCATCCTGCCCAACTACACCATCAGCGACCCCAGCCCTGTTTACGTCCCCAGTCAGTTGGCGTTTATCGCCATCGTGTCACTGGTCATCTACGGAACGTTCGTGTTCGTGCAGGCCATTCGGCACCGCGATTATTTCTTGCCGGAGGACGCCCCCGACAACGAGGAGGTGCATGCGCCCGCCCCCAGTCTGCAAACCGCGTCGTTGAGCGCCTTTCTGCTGATGACGTGTCTGGGTGCGGTTGTGTTGTTGGCCAAAGCGCTGGCCCCCAGCATTGAAGCGGGCGTCGCCGCCGCCGGAGCGCCCAAGGCGCTGGTCGGGATCATCATCGCCGCCGTCGTGTTGCTGCCGGAGGGCCTTGCCGCCTTGCGTGCAGCCCGTGCCAACCGGTTGCAGACCAGCCTGAATCTGGCGCTGGGCTCAGCCCTGGCCAGCATTGGGCTGACGATTCCCGCCGTGGCCATCGTGTCCCTGTCCACGGGACTGACACTCACACTGGGCATCGACATGAAATCGTCGGTCTTGCTGCTGCTGTCGCTGTTCGTGACCTCGCAATCGCTGGGCACCGGTCGCACGACCGTGCTGCAGGGCGTGGTGCTGCTGGTGATCTTTGCGGTTTACCTGTTCACCACCATCGTGCCTTGACCGCCAACCTCGGTTAAAGCGGCTGCACCTGCCCCAGATCGGGCTGCCGCAGCCAGGCCTCAAACTCCTCCGCCAACTGGGCACTGGCGGCGATGGCGGCGGACCAGGCGGTCACGCGGCCGGCCAGATCCTGGCCGTAGTGGGTGAAATCGGTCCGGTCTGGCAGCTTGCCGTTGGGCAGGCGTTTGACCCAGTCCGGATTCGGCGCCAGCAGCACCATGTTGTCCAAAAAAGGCGTCGCTTTGTGGCGCCAGCCCAGACTTTTGTCCAGCCAGCCCGGCACCACCGATTGCTGGAAATGCGGGTAGAGTACCAAGCCATTCAGGCCGTCAGCCCCCGTCGAATAAGCGGTATCAGCTATCAATTCAGGAGTACCTTGAGCGGCGGCATAGTTCAGATGCAGGTGGTAGTCGGTCATGCCGCCATCCCAGTAGGCACCGGGCGGCGCGCCGGGAATGTTGTGCACGGCTTGCAACACCAGGGGAATGGAGCAACTGGCCTGCAGGGCTTTCTGGAAGTTGGCCTCACTCAGATGCACCTGCCGCGTCCGGTAATCATTACTGGCAAAAGGCAAGGCGGCCTGCGGCGTTGAAAAAACCACCCGTTCCAGCCACGCCCCCAGCGCTTTGCGCTGCAGCAGGTTGGTCGCATACGCGCCCAGATAACCCAAGGGGGTGCGCCAGCGGTGTTCGCGCTGCAACACATGCCGCCCGCGTGCGGTCACGATGTGCAGCTTGTAGCGAGGATGCTTCAAGACCTCGTCCACCCGGCCGCCATAAAAAGACTGCAGGGTCTGGCCAAACAGCTCGCTCACGCTGGCGGCGCTGGGTCGATTGGCCCCGGGCAGCAAGTGGTAATGCTGGTGCAGGTAAACCTGTTCCAGCTGCTGCAACGCCGCCACCGGATCAGTCAAACACGCCGTTGCCATGCGCCACGCGCCCATGGACGCGCCGACCAGATGCACCGGCTGCGCTGACTGCGGCAGCCACTGGCCAAAGATGAAGCGATCCAGCGGTCCGAGAATCAAGCCCTTGGGGCCACCGGCAGCGCCCGGGATGGTGCAGATGTCGCGGGCTTGCAGACCGTTTTTTTCAAGATGCCGCCTGGCCGCAGGACCGGCATGAATGTGCAAAGCGCGCATGGGGGTCAGAGCAGGGAACGGCCCGAGGTCTGGGACGACCAGTCAATCGGGTCTTGCTGCAGCACCATGTCAATGTCGAGCCCGAGCACCTCGCCCACCGAACCCGGAAATGTCACCGCCAGTGCCTTGTCGGACAGGCCGGCCTCTTTGGCACGGGCACGCCAGGCGGCGAGATGGATCACGCCGGCCAGCGGTTCATAAACCTCGTTGTCAAAAGGCGCGTACTGGTGCTCCAGGGCGTCCACAATTGGCTGCGGAAAATGCCATTGCCGGGCAAAACCGGCCCCCACCTGGGCATAGCAAAAACCAAAAGCCCAGCTTTCGACCTTGGCCCGCTGCAGATCCAGCGGCGGGACTTGAAGGTCCAGCGCGGCCACTTCCTTGGGCATGCCCATGTGCATGGCCAGTTCGCCCACCGCGTGGATCAGGCCGCACGTAAAAGCGGCCTGCTGGTTTTGCCGTACCACACCCGCCAGCGAGCGAGCCAGCTTGGCCACGTTCAGGCTGTAAGTCCAAAACTGCTGCAGGTTGATGCCCGGCACGGCCTTGAACGACGCGCCGGAAGCGGCCGCCGCCGCCATGGTGCGCACATGGCCCAACCCCAGAATCGCCAGCGCTTCGGTGACGCTACTGACCTTGCCCGACAGCTTGAAAAAGCCCGAGTTGGACAGCTGCAGCAGACGCGTGGTCAAGGCCGGATCGGTGCTGATGAGCTGGGTCACTGTTTTCAGATCGGGCTCGTCCCGGTCCAGCTCGCTCAACAAGAGCGCCACCACCTTCGGGATGCTGGGCAGGACGAACTGCAACGCCAGCAGGTCATTCAGTTTCATGGTCAGTTGCCTGTGCCCTTGAGCTTGGCAAAAGCAGATGACATGGCGTTGGATTGCGGCACATTATTGGCCTGGTAAGCGCCCTGGCCGCCGGGTCGGCCGCGCTGGTTATTGGCCACGCCCTGAAAGCGGTTGTCGCCGGGCGCGTCGCGCCGGCTTGGCGCCGCGCCCAGTTTCATGGTCAGGGCGATGCGTTTGCGCGCCACGTCCACCTCCACCACCTGCACCTTGACGATGTCGCCGGTTTTGACAATCTCGCGGGCGTCGGTGACAAACTTGTGCGCCAGCTGGCTGACGTGGACCAGACCGTCCTGGTGCACACCCAAGTCAACGAACGCGCCAAAGGCGGCCACATTGCTCACGGTGCCCTCCAGAATCATGCCCTCTTTCAGGTCCTTGATGTCTTCCACGCCATCATTGAAACGCGCCACCTTGAAGTCCGGGCGCGGGTCACGGCCGGGTTTTTCCAGCTCGCCCAGAATGTCCTTGACGGTGATGACGCCGAACTGGGCATTGGCAAACAGCTCCGGCTTCAGCACTTTCAGCATGTCGGCCCGGCCCATCAGCTCGGCCACCGGTTTGGCAATGTGTGCCATGATTTTTTCCACCACCGGGTAGGTCTCGGGGTGGACGCCGGTCATGTCCAGCGGATTGTCGCCACCACGAATGCGCAAGAAGCCGGCACTTTGCTCAAAGGTCTTGGCGCCCAGACCGGTCACCTGCATCAGCTGCTGGCGGTTGTTGAACGCACCATTGGCCTCGCGCCAGCGCACCACCGCCTTGGCGACGCTGCCGCTCAGGCCCGACACGCGCGACAGCAGCGGCACGCTGGCGGTGTTGAGGTCGACACCGACCGAGTTCACGCAGTCCTCCACCACCGCTTCCAGTGTCTTGGCCAACTCGCTCTGGTTCACATCGTGCTGGTACTGGCCGACGCCAATCGATTTGGGGTCGATCTTGACCAGCTCGGCCAACGGGTCTTGCAGCCGGCGCGCAATGCTGGCGGCGCCGCGCAGGCTGACGTCCACATCCGGCATTTCTTGCGAGGCAAATTCGCTGGCGGAGTAGACGGAAGCACCGGCTTCACTCACCACCACTTTTTCAATCAGGCGGTCCGATACTTTGGCCATCAGCTTGATCAGGTCAGCCGCCAACTTGTCGGTCTCGCGGCTGGCGGTGCCATTGCCGATGGCGATCAGGTTGATGCCATGCTTCTCGCACAGCTTGCCCAGGATGTGCAGCGAGCCTTCCCAGTCCTTGCGCGGCTCATGCGGAAAGACGGTCGCGGTTTCCACCAGCTTGCCGGTGGTATCGACCACCGCCACTTTGACGCCGGTGCGAATGCCGGGGTCCAGCCCCAGCACGACGCGCGGCCCGGCCGGTGCTGCCAGCAGCAAATCGCGCAGATTGTCGGCAAACACCTTGATCGCCACCTTCTCCGCGTCTTCGCGCAGGCGGGTGAACAGGTCGCGCTCGGTGGAGAGGCTGAGTTTGACGCGCCAGGTCCAGGCCACACATTTGCGAATCAAATCGTCGGCGGCACGCGCCTTGTGGCTCCAGCCCAGGCGCAACGCGATCCGGCCTTCGGCCAGCGAGACCACCGGGGCTGCTCTTGTTTTAATAGCTGCTTGCGCAGATGCGACGGGGGCTAGAGGCGTATTTAGCTCTGGAACAACAAGCTTGGCGTCCAAAATCTCCAACCCACGGCCGCGAAACACCGCCAGCGCCCGGTGCGACGGCACCCGGCCAATCGGTTCGTCATAGTCAAAATAATCGCGAAATTTCGCCACATCGGCGTTGTTCTCGTCCTTCCCAATCATCAGCTTGCTTTGGAACAGGCCTTCGGTCCACAGCCATTCGCGCAAGTCCTGCACCACGCTGGCGTCTTCGGCCCAGCGCTCGCTCAGCAAATCGCGCACGCCGTCCAGCACGGCTTGTACGGTGGAGAAGTCGGGCTGCTTGTCCTCGCCCTCCACCACCGGTCGCATCGGAATCACATAGGGCACCGCCTCGTCCGCTGGCACCAGCGTCGGGTTGGCAAACAGGGCATCGGCCAATGGCTCCAGCCCGGCCTCGCGTGCCAGTTGACCCTTGGTGCGGCGTTTCAATTTGAACGGAAGGTACAGGTCTTCCAGCTCCTGCTTGGTGGCGGCGGACACCAGCGCCGCCAGCAACGCAGGCGTCATCTTGCCCTGCTCTTCGATGTTTTTAATGACGGTTTGCAGCCGATCGCGCAACTCGCGCAGGTAGCTCAAGCGGGCTTCGAGCTCGCGCAACTGAATATCGTCCAGCCCATCGGTCACTTCCTTGCGGTAGCGGGCGATGAAGGGCACGGTGGCGCCCCCATCGAGCAATTCGACGGCGGCTAGCACCTGTTTAGGTTGAACCCGGATTTCCTGCGCAATTTGCGCGATGATTTTCTGCATGAGGGTGTGAGCCGTCAGCCTGGCGCTGACTAAAACTATATGAAGAGGAAGAGTTTGCCACAGGCGAGGTCAAGCGCCCGGGCGGTGATTCACCGTTGCGCCACCCGCCAATGGCGGGATCAACGGCCAAAAGAAGCAGCGCACCATTGACCGCCCAATGGACCAAGGCCAAACGTGGGCCAACGTGGCCGTCAACGGATCGAACCCTCTGCCGTGGCATCGCTGCGATGTATTCACAATTTCTTACAGAAAATCCAGCCGACCCGCTGCAACGCCAATCACGGCGCAACGCAGTCCTGCATATCTTTCGCCAAGCGCAGGCCGGAGAACTGCCAGCGTGCCGCCGGCGGGAAAAAGTTGCGGTAACTCGCTCGCACATGGCCGGCGGGCGTGGCACGGCTGCCGCCGCGCAGCACCTGCTGCCCGACCATGAACTTGCCGTTGTATTCACTGACGGCGCCGCTCAGCGGCCGAAAGCCGGGGTAAGGTTCGTAGGACGAGCGCGTCCACTGCCAGACTTGGCCCGTCATCTGCGTGAGGCCCGGCGCGCCAAACGCGGCCTCCCACTCAAATTCGGTCGGCAGGCGCGCGCCGGCCCACTCCGCATAGGCGGCGGCTTCAAAGAAGCTGAGATGGGCCACCGGTGCCGCGGCATCCAGCGGCTGCACACCGCGCAATCCAAACACCTGCCAGTGCGCCGATGGTGCGCGTGGGTCAGCGGGCGCCATCCAGTAGGCGGGCGCTTTCCAGTTATGGGCCTGCACCGCAGCCCAACCGTCCGACAGCCAAAACGCAGGCCGCTCATAACCGCCATCCGCCATGAACAAGGCATAGTCGCCGCAACTCACCAGGCGGTCGGCGATCTCGTACGGCTGCAGCAGCACCGCGTGCCGTGGCGTTTCGTTGTCGAAGGCAAAGCCTGCGCCTTCATGACCCACCTGCGTCACGCCGCCTGGTAAGTCAAGCCAGCGCAGTGCCGGCGATACCGTGGACAGCGGCAGCCCAGTTGTGGCCGCCGTTTGGTAGGCCGGCAACAGGGGATTGCTGGACAGCGCATGCAGGATGTCGGTAAGGATCAGTTCTTGGTGCTGCTGCTCGTGGTTCAGGCCCAACGCGATCAGTGGCGCGGCCACTTCCCAGACGCTGGCGTCGGCCTGGGCCATAAAGGACTGCATGGCGTCGTTCACATGGTCGCGATACACATGGATTTCTGCCAGTGACGGACGCGTCAGCAGACCGCGCTGCGGCCGCGGGTGGCGTGGGCCCAGCGACTCATAGTAGGAATTGAACAGGTGGAAGAACCGGCTGTTAAAAGGCGCGTAGCCAGCGGCATGCGGCTGCAGCACGACAACTTCAAAAAACCAACTGGTGTGTGCCAGATGCCATTTGGTCGGGCTGGCATCGGGCATGGACTGAACGCACTGATCCTCGGCCGACAGCGGCGCTGCCAGCGCCAGGGTTTGCGCACGCACTTGGGTAAAGTGTTGCGCGATACGCGCGCGCTGATCCGGGCAGGAAGAATCCACGGGTCGGTTAGACAATGTCATCTCGGTCATTCAGCAAGCTTCCTTAGTAAGGCCGGAACGCACAGCGGGGTCCTTAGTGTTGTGCGCTTACGCGCCAGACCACATTACCCACATCGTCAGCCACGAGCAAAGCACCTTGTTTATCCAGCGCCACACCGACGGGCCGACCCAAAGCCTGGCCGTCCTCGCTGAGGAAGCCGGTCAGCACATCCAGGGGTGCACCAACCGGTTTGCCGCCCTCAAACGGCACGAAGATCACCTTGTAGCCGCTGTGCGGCCGGCGATTCCAGGAACCATGCTGACCGATGAACATGCCGTTGGCAAAAAGTGCGGGCAGCGCGGTGCCCACGGAAGACACCAGACCCAGCGAGGCGGTGTGCGGCCCCAAGGCGTAGTCCGGCGCAATCGCTTTGGCCACCAGATCGGGCCGCTGCGGCGTCACACGCTGGTCGATATGTTGGCCGTAGTAGCTGTAGGGCCAGCCGTAAAAAGCACCGTCGCGCACCGACGTCATGTAGTCGGGAACCAGGTCGCTGCCAAGTTCGTCGCGCTCGTTCACCACCGTCCACAACACGCCGCTCTGAGGCTCCCACGCCATGCCATTCGCGTTGCGCAAGCCGGAAGCAAAGAGGCGGTGTGCCCCGCTTTGGGGGTCAACCTCCCATATGGCGGCTCGTTCCGCCTCCGCCGCCATGCCGCGTTCGGCCACGTTGCTGTTCGAGCCCACGGTCACGTAAAGCTTGCTTCCGTCAGGCGTCGCAATCAGGTTCTTGGTCCAGTGGTGATTGATCGGGCCGGCCGGCAAATCCACCACCTTGGTCCCGGGCGCCGTGATGTGCGTGGCACCGAGGGTGTAGGGGAAGCGCAGCACGGCGTCGGAGTTGGCAACAAAGAGATTATTGCCCACCAGCGCCATGCCGAATGGCGAGTTCAATCCTTCGAGCAGCACCGAGCGCACATCCGCCACGCCGTCACCATCGGTGTCACGCAGCAAGGTGATGCGGTTGGCACTGGGCACGGCGGCACCGGCCTGCTTCATCACCAGGCCCATCACCCAACCCTTGATGCCCCGGCCGTCGTCGGGCTTGGGTGGCGCATTGGTCTCGGCCACCAGCACATCGCCATTGGGCAATACATAGAGCCAGCGCGGATGGTCCAGGCCGCTGGCGAACGCGGCGACGCGGGTTCCCGGGGCTGCCAGCGGTGTCGCACCAGGCGGCCAGCCTTTGGCCGGCGCAATGTTCACCGTCGGAATCAGGGTGGTTTGGGGTGGCGGCAGCACCGGCTGCGGACCGGTACCCGCCGATACCGGCAACTTGGCCATCTCGCCGCAGGCAGCAAGTGCCAAGGCCAGCAAACTGAACAGCAGCGCGGTTGCGGGGCGTCTCATGCGTTTCTCCTTGACGGTGGGCACTTGTAAATCACAGTTCAGTGCCCGCCTGAACTGTCGTGATCTAACGCGGATCGAACCTCGGCGAGAATTTTTTCAGAAATGGCTTCATCAACATATCTTCCTTGATGACATGGTTAAGCAGCCAGTTTCGCAAAAAACTGCTGAAATTGACAGCCGCTGCTTCAGTCCAGACTTCACCAATTTCCGCTTTAAGCTGCTCCAGATTCTCAAGCAATCCCGCGTGGGACTCTTGCAAATGAGAAACCTCCCCATACCCCACAGCATTGGCAATCAGTTCTTCTCTGGAAAAATGCATTTTCGAATACTTGGAGAGACTGTCAAGTGCCGCCGTTAATTCAGTCCGATTCCGGGTAGTCAGACCATGCTTGGCCAAATTGATAATCTCAAAGAGATGCTTGTGATCGGAGTCGATCAGATCATTGCCCACGCTCAACTGTTCCCGCCATTCCAGACTCATTAAATCCTCCCAGATTCATATCGGTATTTATACCTTGTCAATATAACTTAACGACATGGCCTGGAAAGTGAGGGTCGTCATGTTGGACATCATTCAGCTCTCAATGCCTGCTTCAACGCCACACCGAGTTCCGGCTTGTGGCTGAACGGATCGGTCGGATTGCGCCCCTGCAAAATATCGTCCAGCCGAACCTGCACCGAGCCAATGGCTTGGGGGTGGCTGTAAATGTAGAACTGGTTGGCGGCTATTGCATCAAACACCTTTTGCGCCACGTCCGCAGCACTGACCTTGCCGGCACCCACGGCCTTGTCGCTCATGGCCTGACCGATGAGCTGGCTTTTTGTGGGGTGGACTGGCTGCGCCTCAAGGGGGCGATTGCGGTGGCTCTGGCTGATGCCGGTGGGCACAAAAAACGGGCACAAGACCGAGGCACTGACCTGATCCGTGACCAGCGCCAGATCCTGGTACAGCGTCTCGCTGATGCTGACCACCGCGTGTTTGCTGGCGCTGTAAATGCCCATGTTGGTGGCATTGAGCAGGCCGGCCATGCTGGCAGTATTGACGATATGCCCCTGGTAAGCCGGGTCTGCTTTGGCGGCTTCCAACATCATGGGTGTGAAGACGCGCACGCCATGGGCGACGCCCATTAAGTTGACGCCAATCACCCATTCCCAGTCTTGGGCAGTGTTCTCCCAGATCAGGCCGCCGGCCCCGACACCGGCGTTGTTGAAGACAAAATGCGGCGCACCAAAACGCTGCTGCACGGCACGGCCCAAAGCCTCCACTTCGAGGGCCTTGGACACATCCAGTTGAACCGCCAGCACTTGCGCACCAGCTGCCAGCAGCTCGGCCGCCGCCTGGTCGAGCGCGTCTTGCTGCACATCGGCCAACACCAGATTCATGCCCAGTTTGGCGCCGATACGCGCACATTCCAGGCCCAAGCCCGAACCTGCGCCAGTCAGAACCGCGGTTTTACCTTTGAAATTCGTGATCATGAGGTTCCTGTCAATACCAGTGCCGGCCGCTCAGGCCTCGGCTTTTTTCAAAACGTAGCCGATGCGCGGAAAATGCACTTGCACCGTTCCGGCGCGCTCGTCCACGCGGCGCAGGGTGTAATGCATTCGGGTCGCAGCGATGAGTTCGCCCTCGGTCGCCTCGGACCCAAAACTCTCAGCCGCCACCGTGACCCGACTGCCCAGCGGTATGCCGTGTTCATCCTGAAACGTAGTGTCATTTAGGACGCTAGCCCCCGTCGATGCTGCGCAAACAGCTATCGCTTCTGTAGCAGAATATTTTTCCATCTGGCCATGGCCCAGTGCGGCCATGCGGTCCATCCAGTTCAATACAACCGGCGTGGCATCCAGAATGTCCGCCAGCACCGGCACCCTGACGCGCGAGAACCACAGCGGGTGATAGGCGGCAAAGTCGGCCACCGTGGGTACGGCGTCCAGCAAAAAGGTGTTGCTTTCTAGCATGTTGGCGAGGCGGCGCAAATAACTCTTGTAGGCGGCAGTGGCGTCCGCCGGACGCAGCCGCGTCATGCCTGCACTCATCTTGCCGCGATCTTCCGCAAAGGCTTTGGCGAACTCGGGCGGTGCACCGGCAAACGCCTGCGCGACCCCCTGGGCGCTGAAGTTGTAGGCCATTGCCGCCCAGAACAATGTCGTGTCGGCCCACTGCGCGGTGATGCGCGCCACGCCTTTGATGCCTTCGGGGTACAGCGTGGGCTCAGGCTGCAGGTGTTCCAGCACATCACAAATCAACGCACTGTCGCAGTACACATCGGCGCCAATTTGCAGAATCGGTGTCTTGCGGTAGCCGCCGGTGAGCGCCAGCACCTCCGGCTTCGGGCTAATGGCCGGGATGATGACCGACTTCCAGGCCAGCTTTTTGTAGCCCAGCACCAACCGTATTTTTTCGGAAAACGGCGAGGTGGCATAGTGATGAAGAATGATGTCCGTCATGGAGGGGCCTCGTGTGGGTTGGGGACAGAGCTGCGCGTCGCGCTGTCCCGCCAGGTTTCAGGAGAGTTTGACCAGTTGCTTGCCAAAGTTGCGGCCTTTGAGCAAGCCTAAAAAGGCTTCCGGCGCGGCTTCCAGTCCGATGGCAATCGACTCGCGGGGTTTGAGCTTGCCGGTCGCCACCAGCGTGCCTAATTCTTTAAGCGCCTCGGGCCAGACCTCCATGTGCTCGCTCACGATGAACCCCTGCACCTTGAGCCGGTTGATCAGAATCAGCGCCGGATAGGTGATCGGCAGCGGCGCGCCGTTGTAGCCGGCAATCATGCCGCACACGGCGATGCGGCCAAAGGCATTCATGCGGGACAGAACGGCGTCCAGCACCATGCCACCCACGTTTTCAAAATGACCATCGATGCCATTGGGGCAGGCTTCCTTGAGGGCTTTGGACAGCGATGCCGCGTCCTGGTGCAGCTTGTAGTCGATGCAGGCGTCAAAACCCAGTTCGTCGACCGCGTACTTGCATTTATCCGGGCCACCGGCAATGCCGACGGTGCGGCAACCGCGCGCTTTCGACAAGGCGGCAAAGGCACTGCCCACGGCGCCAGTGGCAGCGCTCACCACCATGGTTTCGCCCGCTTTGGGCTCGATAATTTTGACCAGACCATACCAGGCGGTGACGCCGGGCATGCCGACCGCGCCCAAGTAGGCGCTCAGCGGAATGTGGGTGGTATCGACCTTGCGCAGGGCGCCGGGCAAGTCGGCATCCACCACGCTGTACTGCTGCCAGCCGCCCATGCCAACGACCTTGTCACCGGCCGCGAACTTGGCATTTTTCGACTCCACCACTTCACCCACGGTGCCGCCGCCCATGGTCTCGCCCAGCGGTTGAGGCACGGCGTAGCTTTTGGCATCGTTCATGCGGCCACGCATGTAGGGGTCCAGACTCAGGAAGTGGTGGCGCACCAGCACCTGGCCGTCTTGCAGCGCGGGTGTGTCGCTGATAACCAGCTTGAAATTGCTGGCAACGGCTTCACCCTCGGGGCGGTTGTCCAGCAGAATTTGTTTGTTTTGTGGCATCGGGAACTCCTGAAAAATATCAATCGGTCGAAATGGCCGTGGCCGTGATGTTCAAGGCATTGACGCTTTTGGGACCGGTGGCCAAGCGCTTCACAAACTTGAACGTACCAGTGGCGTGGGCACAGGCGCGCCCTGCTTCGTCAAAAACCGTGCCTTCGGTGAAGGCCATGGTGGCGGTGCGGTGCATCAAATGGCCTTTGCTGGTGAGCTTGCCACGCGCAGGTTGCATGAAGCTGGTCTTCATTTCGATGGTGACCGCTCCCATGTCTTTTTGCACACTGCGCGCCGCCACTGCCATGGTGACGTCCAGCAGGGTCATGAGGGCGCCGCCGTGGGTGACGGCAAACGAATTGAGGTGCTCGGGTTTTGGTGTGTAGAAAAGTTCAGAAAACCCGCCGTCAAAGCGCTTGAGCTCAAAGCCCAGATGATCGACAAAGGGAATGCCAACACCAAAGCTGATCTCCTCATTCACCACGGTATCCACATCTTTGTTCATATCCTTGTCGTTGCCCATATTCAATTCAACCACCCGTCACCACGCTGACGCCGCCGTCCACCGCCAGCCACTGGCCGGTGATGTGTTTGCCGGCGTCGGACGCGTACAGCACACACAGACCTTTCAGGTCCTCGTCATCGCCCAGACGTTTGAGCGGCGCATGCGCGGCCAACTTCTCCTCGCCCATGGCCTCCAGCGTGCCCATGGTCATCTTGCTTGGAAAGAAGCCGGGGCAAATGGCGTTGACAGTGATGTTGTACTTGCCCCACTCCGCGCCCAGGGTGCGGGTGAAGTTGATGACGGCGCCTTTGGAGGTGTTGTAAGCAATGGTGTTCATGCCTTCAGGGTTACCACCCAGACCGGCGATGGAGGCGATGTTGATGATGCGGCCCGAGCGTCGCGCAATCATGCTCTTTTTGGCGATGATCTGGCTCAGGATAAAGTAGCCACGCACGTTGAGGTTCATCACCTTGTCCCAGGCGTCAATCGGATGATCTTCCGCCGGCGCACCCCAGGCGGCGCCCGCGTTGTTGACCAGGATGTCCACATCGCCCATGCGCTGCAGGGTCTCGTCTGCCAGGCGCTGAATATCGGCGTCTTTGGCACAGTCGGCGGCAATCCAGCGGGCATCGATACCGGCGGCCTGCAGTTCGGCAACCGCCCGCTCCAAGTCTTCGGCTTTGCGCGAGCTGATCATGACTTTGGCGCCGGCTTCGCCCAGGGCGTGCGCCATCTGCAGGCCCAAGCCGCGCGAGCCACCGGTCACCAGGGCGGTCTTGCCGGTGAGATCAAAAAGTTGCTGAATGGTACGAGCCATGGGGGAAGTCTCCTGAATGCGCTGATGTTGAGGCGGTTTGTGGTGCTGCTGCTCGCACGCCAAACGTGAAATTCCATTGTGCAGGAATTTACGGGTTTCGCTATGTTGCGACTGTCTCACTGGCGATAGCACGAAATAAATGCCGGCAGTCACCCGACGGAAAATGGCAAACCTGGCGGGGCCTGTCAAACACCGAGGTGCGAGGCTCTTTTATGCGCGTGCACGTCGGTGACGCAAGTGACGCCCGGCACCAGTCCGTCTTCAGCGGGCCTACTGAATCAAACCGCTTTTCAGCGCGTAATAGGTCAAATCGCTGTTGGATTCAAGTTTCATTTTCTCCATCACCCGAGTACGGTAGGTGCTCACGGTTTTGACGCTGAGTGACATGCTAACGGCCATCTGACCAATGATCTCGCCCTTGGCGAGCCGCAGGAATACTTGGAACTCACGCTCCGACAATTGTTCATGAGGCGGCTTGTCGTAACCCTCATTTAATCCGTCGGCAAGGCATTCAGCCACGCCCGGGGTGATGTACTTGCGCCCACAGTAAACGGTGCGGATCGCCTTGACAATTTCTTCCGGGTCGCAGTCCTTGTTCAAATAACCACTGGCCCCCTGGCGCAGCAGTGCGGTGGCGTAACGCTCTTCCGGAAAACCGCTCAGGATCAACACGGGCAGCGTAGGTGCTCGTGCCTTGATGGCTGCCAGCGCCTCAACACCGCTTTGATCCGGCAGGGAGATGTCCAACACGATCACATCGGTCTCGGCCTTGCGCACAATATCGAGCGCTTGGCGACCATTCGCCGCTTCGGCGACAACGACAAAGTCCAACTGGTCGGCAAAAAACTGGCGCAGTCCGGCGCGAACAATCGCGTGGTCATCAATAATGGCAATTCGAATCATGATCTCTCCATGTCGACACGCCCACAAGATTGGAATTCATTGCTTGCAAGTCCATGTCAGCCGCATCCTACGAAAGTTTGCGCCGTCCCCCGTCATCCTTACAGCATTGCAGCCTATCGCAAGAATCAGGATGTCAATTGACACTTGTCACTCCATTCAACAATTAAGGATGCGTTATGAATTCAATTAAGCCCTTTGAACAATCCAATAATTTTTCGGGCGAGGCAGTGCAGTCGGCTGATCAAGCCAAAAAATCGACGGCGAGCCTTGCCAATGACGGGATCGGCAGTTTGAGCGATACCCTCAAGGATATTCGCCAGCAAGCGGCCCCGATGCTAAACCGCACCACCGAGCAGGCCAGTGAGTTGGCACAGCGCGGCGTCGATTCCGTTCTCGATACTTCGCACCAGTTGAAAGAAAAGGCACTTCGTGCTTCTCACAATTCCGTGAACTACATCAAGGAGGAACCTGTTAAGTCCATGTTGATCGCGGCGGCAACCGGCGCCGCATTGATGGCTCTGGTCAGTCTGGTGAGCCGTTCACGTGACCATAGGTAGAGTACAGCCGCACCGCCCTAAAGGCCGCCCCCTGCGGAAGAAATGAAGGTAGAGATTTAAAAAAACTTCGCTTCTGCATCCTCGCTTCAGGGTTGCGATAACTGAGCGCTCTATGCGATGAACCCTTGCCAGCGGGGGCGATACGAACGTGTCGGCCGTGGCTGACAATTGAACGGAACCTTGTGACAATTTTTATGCGACGTATAGGAATAGCGTTAGGCAATTGGCTCATGTAAGCTCTGATTGCCATTGCCAAATTCAGCAATGAAACCTGAACCGCAAGTCCATCAACTTTTTAAGGAGTATGTAGCCATGAACTTCATTATCTGGCTGATTGTAGGGGGCGTCATAGGCTGGCTTGCCAGCATTGTCATGAAAACAAACGGACAGCAAGGCATGTTCCTGAATGTCGTTGTCGGCGTTATAGGTGCAATGCTTGGCGGCTGGCTGATTTCACCGCTGGTCGGCGTGGGCACCATCAATCAGGACAATTTCAGTCTGCCCGCACTGCTCGTCTCGTTTGTCGGTGCCGTGATCCTTCTAGCCATCGTCAATCTAATTCGAGGGCGCAGCGTCCGTTGATGTGGGCACCCGGGACTTTCTCACAACGATGCAAGAGAAAAAGCATACGTGCCACGTCGCGTGAGGATGCGTCCATCCCGGATGTTGATTTTCAATTGAAGGAAAGCGATGGCAATTTCCAACCAAGATGGCTTGTCTGCTCCTATTAATAATCAGCATCCGCCGTCAACGAATCCCCTTCCGCGTACGTCCGCGGACGATTTAACGGACAAGAACATACGCATGATTGTCGAGCTCGAGAATGCCAAGAAAGCCTCGGTCAGTGCGAGCGAACGAGTGGCAATGTACGTTGCAGAATTTTGCGGTAGCATGACCTTTGTGTGGCTCCACGTGGCCTGGTTCAGTATGTGGATTCTTTTCAACACATCCTTCGGGTTTACCCATCATCCGGATCCTTTTCCATTCACATTCCTGACCTTTCTGGTCTCGTTGGAAGCCATATTTCTGTCGGCATTCATCTTGATCAGCCAGAACCAGGAAACGCGTCTGACGGAGCAGCGCAGCCACCTCGATCTGCAGATTAACCTGATGACTGAGCGCGAAAACACCCTAATGTTGAAAATGCTGCAGAGCATCGCCGTCAAAATTGGCGCCGAGTTCCAGGAAGATCCTGAACTGGTCGCTTTGCAAGAGGCCACACGCCCGGAAAAGTTAATGGAGCAAATCAATAAAGCGACCCAACCACCCCATAAACAGCAAACTCCTTAACGAGGGAATAAAGGTGCACGCCCTGACTCCCGTCAAGGCGTGGACTCTCAGCGCGACGGTAGTGCTGCACCCTGTCGTACGATGTTCACGTCCAACGACCGGTCAGCGATAGACGTCATTTGCCCGATGGGTCTTCCATGCATTCTCGACGTATGCAGCGTCCTCGTCGTTGCGGGGTCGCACGCCCATCAGGATGCCTCCGTTGCGGATACCTTCATCGTATTTTTTGACACGCTCTTCGGGAATGTTCCAGCCCACCAGCGCGCCTACTATCCCGCCGGTCGCCGCGCCAGCCCCGGCGCCGGCAATTGCCGCCGCGAGCGGGCCGGCAATCACCAGTCCAAGTCCCGGCAATGCGATCGTCGTACCCACGGCAGCTATCGCGGCGGCCACGGCGCCCAGCGTACCGCCGATGGCGCCACCGACCCCCGCGCCTTCAGCAGCTTTACTGCCCAGTTCCGTCTCGGTGCCGGCCGCCGTGAAATGGCGCTTTTTGGTCTCCTCCGACATCACCACATTGACGTCGTCTTTCGTATAGCCCCTTTCTGACAGCGTGTTGTAGCCCAATTCAGCACTTTCCCGGTCCGGGAACAACCCGGTCATCAAAGGTTTTTCGTTACTCATGTTGCATTCCCTCTCACAAGCAGATTTGAATCAACACGTCAGGTCTGGTCAGCTTAGTGCCTACCCGACGTACTAACCGTCAAGTGACGGCTACAGGAAGTTTGCCAACATGAACGAATTGGCGCTGTCGGACGGCAAGCCTTAGGTTAAAGAAGTGAGCCCCAAATGGGCGTCAGAGGTGTCCTACATGCGTCATTATTTCGCAGCCTGCGCCATATTCCTAAATTGAACAAAGCGCCAATTTCGGCAATGTCACCCCAATTTGAGTGCCTTGTCCAGGCGCTGCCACGACCGCCAACGAGCCACCTTCCGCCTCGACCCGAAAACGCATACCGGTTAGGCCATGCGCAGAACCAGGCCGCATGGTTGTGTCGAACCCGGCACCATCATCTCGAACGCTAAGGTGCGCATAGCCATCTTGGGACCTCAAGGTTATCCAGACGTTGCGTGCATGCGCATATTTCGTGATGTTTGTAAGGGATTCTTGTACTGCCCTGTAAATCACCAGCCCTGCTGTCGCCTCTAGTCCCACAGGTTCCAACTCACAGTGCACCTCGATGCCGGTCTGATCGGCGAACTCGCGCGCCAGAATATCGAGGGTCGCCACCAGTCCCAAGTGGCTCAATGACGACGGTTGCAATCCTTTGATGATGCGGCTTTTCAGTGCAACACAACTATTAAGTGTGTCCACCAAATGGGTCAGCAAGCCAACGGTTGCCGGCGCCGTCTCGATCAGGCGAGACTTGACACGCGCCACATCCAGTTTGGCAGATGTAAGCAATGCGCCCAACTCGTCGTGCAAGTCGCGTGCAATGCGACTTCGCTCGTCTTCGAGGGTAGTTTGAAGATGGTGCGTCAATTGCGTTAACGCCGCTGTGCGCCGGGTGACTTCAATCTCAAGTCGATCACGTTCAGACAGCGCCAGTCCATGCTGTTTCAATTGCTGTTGCAACAAAGACGAGTTCTGCCGCAAATACATAAAAATAGCCAGCACTCCGATGATGCAAAGAGAGGCAAGACCGATCCGGCTAATCAACAGCATGTTGTAGATGTTTTTTCGGTCTTCTGAAACTCTGGAGGACTCATGCTGCAAGAGATCAGCGCTGAGTGCAAGCGTGTCCGTCATCTGCTCCCGGCCAATACCGCTTAAAAGCATTTCTCTGGCTGCCTCAGTTTTACCCTCATCGTGCAGGCGGGTCGTAAGATTGAGCTCCGAAAGCTTGGAATCGGTCAACGCGTGTAATTTTCCAAGTAGCTCTTTTGCTTCCAGGTCTTCCGCAAAGTGTTGATCCAGATAATGGAGCCGCTCTCCAATCGTTCTGACAGCTTCTCCATACGGCTCAAGGTACTCATGACGGGTGGTCAATAAATAACCCCGCTCGCCCGCCTCCGCCTCAAGAAGGCCGCGTTCAAAACGCTGGATACTCGTACGTGCCAGACTTTTCGTTTCCAGTTCATCAAGGTTTTTTACCGCCTTACGATAAGAATATTCACTAACGAATACGATCGCTAACGCCGTGACGCAGACCAACCAGAAGACAAGGTGATTTTTTCTGACTATCCCAAGATTGTCCATGGACAGTCCTCATTCGAAATGCCCTGCATTTTTGTATGTGTTCGATGGACCTCTATTGATGGATATCAAGCGTGGATGCCCTGCATGGCACGAATCAAGTTTGCAGCTAGCCCCGACACTAGGCCTTCCCAGAGCCAAAGAGAACATGGGTCCGTCCCTTGGGAATTCTCCGTAACGCCACCTTGAGGTCCTCAATCGGCCAATTTTCTGGCAATCGCATTTTGATGAGATTGCATTCTCCAACGCTTCTCGCGAAATAGCATCCGCTCCGAATCAAACGTTGCAAGGCCAACGGATGTGAAACAAACAAGTCTTTCTCCTACAGCAGGTCCAACAGGCGTCCGACAGAATCCTTTTAAAGGGTGAGTAATTATTTGGGCACTCACTTCAGGACGATGCCATGAGTTTTACTGATGCCGAAACTGCGGACCGAGCTGCAAAAACCGGGTCCCCAATAGCCGCTAATTCCGCCGCCCCACTAGCCAACGTCAGCGCGGTGTCGTGGGGTGCGATAGTAGCGGGGGCAGCAGCCGCAGCAGCGCTGTCGCTGATCCTGGTCATGCTGGGCGTTGGATTGGGCCTGTCCTCGATCTCGCCTTGGGCACACGACGGCGCAAGCGCAGTGACCTTCGGCGTATCAACCATCCTTTGGATTACTCTTACCCAAGTTCTTGCTTCCGCCATGGGGGGGTACCTGGCCGGCAGGCTGAGAACGAAGTGGGTGGCGATTCACACTGACGAGGTCTATTTCCGAGACACGGCGCACGGATTTCTTGCCTGGGCGGTTGCGTCGCTTGCGACTGCGGCGTTGCTGACCTCGGTGATCGGATCAATCGTGGGTGGGGGGGTGCAGGCTGGGGCCTCGGTGGCTGGGGGTGTCGCCACCACCGCGATGGCGGCCACTGCAGGCGATGTCACAGGGGCTGGACCCGATATGGCAAAGTCTGACGGTGGCAATGGCCCGATGGGCTACTTCGTGGACTCCCTGTTCCGGAAAAACATTGACGCAACTGCACCAGGAACTACCCCCGCGCCGGAGGCCGCAGCCGAAGTCACGCGCATCTTCCTGACTAACCTAGTGACAGGAAATTTGCCGGCAGAAGACCTTCAATATACCGGGCAAATCGTTGCACAACGCACCGGTCTGTCACAACCGGAGGCAGAAAAGCGGGTGACTGATACCTATGCACATCTACAAGCCAAGCTGACCGACGCACAAACCGCGGCCAAAAATGCGGCCGAGAAGGCGCGCAAGGCGTCCGCCTATGCCTCGCTCTGGCTCTTTATTTCGTTGCTGATGGGTGCATTTATTGCCAGCTACAGTGCAACATATGGTGGCCGACAACGCGACGCGTGACCCCCGACCCAAGCTTTCATCTTCAGGAGGTATCTATGCGTTCATTACTTCTTTTATTTCTCGGCGTTCCCATCCCCATCATTATTCTGGTTGCATTGTTTCTGCACTAGTAGTGCCTCACACCCTAACAAATCTAAAGGAAATTTATTATGGAAACCACCAAAAAAAATACAACAACCCGCACCAATCCACCTAAAACTCAGGATGCGACCGCGTTGCTGCATGCTGATCATGAGCTGGTCAGCGGCTTGTTTGCCCAATACGACAAGACGCGATCGCCGACTAAAAAAATGCAACTGGTGTCCCAAATCTGTGCCGAACTGACAGTGCATGCCCAGGTCGAAGAGGAGATTTTCTATCCCGCAGTCAAGCAGGCCTTGAAAGACAAGGTTCTGGTACCCGAGGCCACGGTAGAGCACGCAACCTTGAAAGAACTTATTTCGCAGATCGAAGGTGTGCAGCCCGATGGGGAAATGTTCGACGCGAAGATCAAGGTACTTTCCGAGTACGTGAAACACCACGTCAAGGAAGAGGAAAACGAGATTTTCCCGAAGGCGAAGTCCACCAAATTGGACATGGCCGAGCTGGGTGCCCAGCTTGCAGGGCGCAAGCAGGATTTGGTCGCCCAGCGCTCGTAGCCTTCAAGTTTGAGAAAAGCTGGCACGCAGCACAGCTGTTGAAGGCTGCATGAGGAAGTGTCCAAAAGGCATGTCTCACTGGAGCAATCTCACTTATCCCCTCTGAGATGTGCACCACACTGCTTTGTGCCCTGGCTTTCGGTCGTAGCGCCAGACTGTGCGCTCCTGATCGATTCCGTTAACTCAAGCAACCAACGCGCCAACGCCATCTCCAGCCAGATCCAGGCCAGCACGGTGTGACCAAAAGCCTGCATGTAAGGCACGGCATTGGCCAGGGCATCACCGGGCGTGCGCCGACAATTTCGGCAAGTTCTCCGCCCGCGCTACGGTCGCCCCCATTCGTTCAGCCAGCAATGCCAGCCCACGCCTGTTCTCCATCAGCACTTTGCGGCCCAGCAAATCCATGGCCTGAATGCCGTGCGTGCTCTCGTGAATCATGTTCAGGCGGTTGTCGCGCCAATACTGCTTCACCGGAAAGTCGCGGGTGTAGCCATAACCGCCGTGGATCTGGATCGCCAATGAAATGGCCTCCAGACACCATTCGCTCGGCCAGAGCTTGGCGATGGGCGTCAGCACTTCGAGCAACCGGCGAGCCATCAGCCGCTTGTGCATCGCCCGTGTGCTGCTCATCGACCAGACGGGCACAGTACAACTCCAACGCCAGCGCACCTTCGCAGTAGGACTTTTGCGCCAACAGCATGCACTTGACGTCCGCGTGTTTGATGATGCGCACTGGCGGCTGCGATGCGTCTTTGCCCCCCTGCGCCGACCCGTCGTCCTTGAGGCCGATTCTTGGCATAGTCCAGCGAGGCGTAATAACCGGCCATGCCCAGCATGGTGGCCGCAATGCCCACGTCGATGCGGGCTTCGTTCATCATGTGGAACATGCAATGCAAGCCCTCACCTGGTCGGCCGACCAGGTAAGCCACGGCACCGGCGCCGTGGCCGTCAAGGCCACGTCTGTGCTTAACACCGAGTATTTGCCTTCGCCAAAATTCAGCAGTGTGTTGGTGGTGCCGCGCCAGTCCAGTTTGTGATTCAGACCGACCAGCGCCACGTCGTTGCGTTCGCGGCACCAGCAAGGATTCCGAACCAACCTTGATTAAGGATGCCTAATAGATCCATCACACGTATCCTTACTCAATTTTTTTCTTTCAAAGCACTTCAAAAATTCCTGCAGCCCCCATGCCGCCGCCAATGCACATGGAAATGCACACCCGCTTGGCGCCGCGGCGTTTGCCTTCGATCAGGGCATGGCCGGTCAGGCGCTGGCCGCTGACGCCGTAGGGATGACCGACGGCGATGGCGCCGCCATTGACATTGAGTTGATCCATCGGGATACCCAGTTTGTCGCGGCAGTAAAGCACCTGCACGGCGAACGCTTCATTGAGTTCCCACAGGTCGATGTCGCTGACTTTCAGACCCAAGCGCGCCAACACCTTGGGAATGGCAAACACCGGGCCAATGCCCATCTCGTCTGGCTCACACCCGGCCACGGCAAAACCGAGGAAGCGACCCAGCGGCTGCAAGCCTTTTTTCTCGGCCGTGGCCTCACTCATGACCACCACGGCCCCGCCGCCGTCGGAGAACTGGCTGGCATTGCCGGCCGTAATCAGGCCGCCCGGCATGGCCGAACGCAAGCCGCTGATGCCTTCCTTGGTGGTACCGTCCCGGATGCCTTCGTCCTGGCTGACCGTGACCTGCTTGGTGGTCAGGCCCATGACCTTGTCGGCCACTCCCATAGTGACCGTGATCGGGGCGATTTCTGCATTGAACAGGCCGGAGGCCAAAGCGGCTGAGGCGCGTTGCTGGCTGGCCGCGCCGTACTCGTCCATGGCGTCGCGGCTGATGTTGTAGCGCTTGGCCACGTTCTCAGCAGTTTGCAGCATGTTCCAGTAAATTTCGGGCTTGTTCTTGACCAGCCACGGGTCGGCGATCATGTGGGTGTTCATTTCCTGCTGCACGCAGGAAATACTTTCCACGCCGCCAGCCACAAAAATGTCGCCTTCACCGGCGATCACGCGCTGCGAAGCCAGGGCAATGGTTTGCAGGCCGGACGAGCAAAAGCGGTTGACGGTCATGCCGGACACGGTGACCGGGCAACCCGCGCGCAGGGCGATCTGGCGAGCGATGTTGAAGCCGGTGGCGCCTTCAGGATTGGCGCAACCCATGATGACGTCTTCTACTTCGGCGGCTTCAATACCGGCGCGGGCAATGGCGTGTTCGACGGCGTGGCCACCCAGCGTGGCGCCATGGGTCATATTGAAAGAACCCTTCCAGCTCTTGGCGAGCGGGGTGCGGGCGGTGGAAACGATTACGGCTGAGGTCATGGTGTTATCTCTCTGAAGTCTATTTTCAATTGAAGGTCTTGCCTTCGGCGGCCAGCCGGGCCAGCAGGGGCGCGGGCTGCCAGAATTTGGCGTCGTCCAGTGGGTTTTTGGCAAAGCGGTTCATCGCTTGCACTACGTTGAACAGGCCGACCTGATCGGCATAGTTCATCGGACCACCGCGGTAAACCGGGAAGCCGTAACCCATGATGTAGACCATGTCGATGTCGCCGGCCTTGGAGGCAATGCCTTCCTCCAGAATGTGCGCCGCTTCGTTCACCAGGGAGTACACCAGGCGCTGCACGATCTCTTCGTCCGAAATCTTGCGCGGCGTGATGCCCAGTGATTGGCGGTGCGCCTCGATCATCTGCACGACTTCGGCATTCGGCACCGCATCGCGCTTGCCGGCCACATAGTCGTACCAGCCGGCGCCGGTCTTCTGGCCAAAGCGGCCTTTTTCACACAGCAGATCAGCGGTCTTGCTGTACTTCATGTCGGGTTTTTCGCTGTAGCGGCGCTTGCGGATCGCCCAGCCAATGTCGTTCCCGGCCAGATCGCCCATGCGAAACGGGCCCATGGCAAAACCAAACTTCTCGACGGCTTTGTCCACCTGTGCCGGTGTGCAGCCCTCGTCCAGCAAAAAGCCGGCCTGACGGCCATACTGCTCGATCATGCGGTTGCCAATAAAACCGTCGCACACGCCCGACACCACGGCTGTCTTCTTGATCTTCTTGGCCAACGCCATCACCGTCGCCAGCACGTCTTTGGCGGTTTTCTCGCCGCGCACCACCTCCAGCAGCCTCATCACGTTGGCCGGGCTGAAGAAATGCAGGCCGACCACGTCTTGCGGCCGTTGCGTGAACGCGGCAATTTTGTTCAGGTCCAGCGTGGAGGTGTTGGACGCCAGAATCGTGCCGGGCTTCATCACCCGGTCCAGCTCCTTGAACACCGCTTCTTTCACACCGAACTCTTCAAACACAGCCTCAATCACCATGTCTGCGTCCTTGAGGTCGTCGTAGCTCAGCGTGGTGCTCAGCAGACTCATGCGCTGCTCGTACTTGTCTTGCTTGAGCTTGCCTTTTTTGACCTGCGACTCGTAGTTTTTGCGGATCGTGGCGATACCACGGTCCAGCGCGTCCTGCTTCATCTCCAGCATCTTCACCGGGATGCCGGCGTTCAGGAAGTTCATGGCGATGCCACCACCCATGGTGCCGGCGCCAATGACAGCTACAGAATTAATAGCACGCTGCGAAGTATCGGCGGGCACATCGGGCACTTTTGATGCTGCGCGCTCAGCCACGAAGAGGTGGCGCAGGGCACGGCATTCCGGCGTCCACATCAGGTTGATGAAAGCGTCGCGCTCAAACACCATGCCATCGTCGAACTTTTTCTTGGTGGCCGCCTCTACCGCGTCCACGCACTTGGCCGGGGCCGGGAAGTTTTTGGACATACCCTTGACCATGTTGCGTGCGAACTGGAAATAGGCGTCGCCCAAGGGGTGTTTGCATGGCAAATTGCGCACCAGCGGCAAGGGCCGGGCATCAGCGACTTCGGCCGCATAAGCCAAGGCTTCATCAAGCAGGGACTCGGCTGAAGCCGTCATTTTGTTGAACAGTTTCTGTCCGGGCAACATGGCCAGCATTTCGCTTTTGACCGACTCGCCACTCACAATCATGTTCAGTGCCGGCTCCACCCCGAGCGCTCGGGGCAAACGCTGCGTGCCACCGGCGCCAGGAATCAGTCCGAGCTTGACCTCGGGCAGTGCCACACTGCAGCCCGGTGCGGCGATGCGGTAGTGGCAGCCCAGCGCCAGCTCCAGCCCGCCGCCCATGCAAACCGTGTGAACCGCCGCGATAACGGGCTTGTCTGAGTTTTCAACCGCCAAGATCACGCTCAATAAATGGGGCTCCTGCAGCGCTTTGGGGCTGCCAAACTCCTTGATGTCAGCGCCTCCCGAAAATGCTTTGCCAGCGCCGGTGAGGACGATGGCTTTGACCTTGGCATCGGCATTCGCTTTGTTCAAGCCCTCGGTAAGGGCCACCCGCGTGGCATAGCCCAAGCCATTGACGGGCGGGTTGTTGAGCGTAATCACGGCGATGTCGCCCTGTACTTTGTATTCAGCGGTCATGCTTGCATTCCTCAGAAGTTAAAATAGAACGATCGTTCGTTTTTTATTGTAAGAGCGATACCGGGTGCGACCTCTCGGGTGTGTACCGAATTTGTCGCGCGTGGGACAAGGGGCTTAGACCTCCAGCCATTCTTTGCGGGTGCCGCTGTCTGCGCGCAGCGCATCTGGGGTGCCGGTGAACACGATACTGCCGTGTCCCATGACCAGGCAGCGATCAGAAATCGCCATGGCAATGGTAAGTTTCTGTTCAATCAGCAACACCGAAATGCCACGGTTTTTGAGTTCCTTCAGATAGTGCGCCACCAGCTCGACAATCTTGGGCGCCAGGCCCTCCGTGGGCTCGTCAATGATGATGAGATCCGGGTCGCCCATCAGCGTGCGGCACAGGGTGAGCATCTGCTGCTCGCCACCCGACATGACACCTGCGGGCGTGTGCTGCCGTTCTTTCAGCCGCGGAAACATCTGGTACATATCATCCAGCGACCAGCGCCCGGCTTTGCGCGCGCTTTTTTGTCCCAAATACAAATTCTGCTCAACCGTCAGATTGGGGAATATATCGCGGCTTTCCGGCACATAGCCAATGCCCAAGTGCGCAATCTCGAACGTTTTTTTACCCAGAATCTCCTGCCCTTTCCAGTTCAGGGAACCCTGGCAATTAACCAGCCCCATGATGGCTTTGGCGGTGGTCGAGCGGCCCGAGCCATTGCGTCCCAACAGCGCCACAATCTCACCCGGCTGCACGCTCAAGTGAACGCCATGCAGTACATGACTCTTGCCGTAATAGGCGTGCAGGTTGTCAATCTTCAACATGCTCAGTGCCCCCCGGCTGCCGCTTGTGAATCGGCCACCGAAGAACCCAGGTAGGCCTCCTGCACTTGTTGGCTGGCACGCACAGCATCCGGCACATCGTAGG
>Ga0209100_1000160_pt1 | contig 75072 bp, 75 predicted proteins | sample lystaG_FD_185480 | JGI IMG/M metagenome (GOLD analysis project Ga0209100, IMG submission 185480) | Glacier valley bacterial and archeal communities from Borup Fiord, Nunavut, Canada, to study Microbial Dark Matter (Phase II) -... | ecosystem: Environmental > Aquatic > Freshwater > Ice > Glacier ...
CGCGGATCTTTTTCCGACATTGAAGATCGATCAGGTCCTTAAGGGTGTGCAGAAGGATTTTCCGGACGAAATATACAGCCTGGATATTCTGTATAATAAATTATTCACATTTCATAAAGACGATATGCTTGAGATGGATAAGCTGTCGATGCTGATTAAGGCTGCAGTAGAACTGACTATGCAGGAAGCTCCCGCGTGGGAATTTATTGCATCCAGACTCCTGATGCATCAGTTTTCGTATTCTCTTTCTGAAGAGATGATAAAGCATCAGATTCATTCTTTCTATGAGAAGATCTGCTATCTTGAGGAAGAGAATCTCTATGGGCGCTACATAAAAGAGAATTATTCAAAACAGGAACTGGACGAAGCCGGGACGTTTCTCGATGATACGCGCAACGACTTATTTACCTACAGCGGCCTCGATCTTCTGCTGAAACGCTATGTCATTAAGACAAGGCACCACACGCCGATGGAATCACCGCAGGAGATGTACCTTGGAATCGCGCTCCATCTGGCCATGCCCGAGAAGACAGACCGTCTCCACTGGGTAAGGTCTTTCTACGATATGCTCAGTAAGCTTCAGGTGACGATGGCAACCCCTACACTTTCGAATGCCAGAAAGCCTTATCATCAGCTGTCCTCGTGCTTTATTGACACAGTACCCGACTCGCTCGACGGCATTTACCGCAGTATTGATAATTTCGCACAGGTATCCAAATTCGGCGGCGGCATGGGTCTCTATTTTGGTAAAGTGCGTGCAGCGGGCGCTCCGATCCGGGGCTTTAAGGGATCTGCAGGAGGTATCATTCGTTGGATAAAGCTGGCAAATGATACGGCTGTCGCAGTCGACCAGCTTGGCGTCAGACAAGGCGCCCTGGCCGTGTACCTGGATATCTGGCATAAGGATGTTCCGGAATTTCTGCAGCTAAGGACGAATAACGGCGACGACAGAATGAAGGCGCATGATATTTTCCCGGCTGTCTGCTATCCGGACCTTTTCTGGAAAATGGCAAAAGAAGATATCGGAGGAACATGGTATCTGATGTGTCCGCATGAAATCCTGACGACAAAAGGCTACGCACTGGAAGACAGTTTTGGAGAAGACTGGGAAAAGAAATATAAAGAATGTGTGGAAGACAACCGGATCAGCAAAAGAGCTATTCCGATTAAGGATCTTATACGCTTAATAATTAAGTCAGCCGTCGAGACGGGGACTCCTTTTACCTTCAACCGGGATCATGTCAACCGCATGAACCCCAACAGTCATAAAGGAATTATTTACTCTTCGAATCTTTGCACGGAGATCGCGCAGAATATGAGTGCGATAGAATCCGTAAGTAAGGAAATCAAAGAGATTGACGGCGAGACTGTCGTTGTGACGACAACTAAGCCAGGTGATCTGGTCGTGTGCAATCTCGCGTCCCTTTCACTTGGAAATATTGATGTCGAGAGTGAAGAAGAGATCATGAACATAACAAGGAGTGTGGTTCGCGCCCTTGATAACGTGATTGACCTGAATTTCTACCCGATACCCTATGCGCAGATTACAAACCGCAAATACCGGGCTATCGGACTGGGCGTCAGCGGCTACCATCACATGCTCGCAAAGCATTTTATTAAATGGGAGAGCGAGGAACACCTCCAGTTTGTCGACCGCGTTTTTGAGCGGATAAATTATGGCGCGATTACCGCCAGCAGTGCGCTGGCTAAAGAGAAAGGCAGTTACAGCTATTTTGAGGGATCAGACTGGCAGACCGGCCTGTATTTTGAGAAGCGCGGCTATTCATCGGATAAATGGCGGAAGCTTCGGACTGATGTAGCTGCAAACGGTTTGCGGAACGCGTATATCATGGCCATTGCCCCGACGAGTTCCACATCGATCCTCGCAGGGACAACCGCCGGCGTAGATCCGATTATGAGCCGGTATTTCCTGGAAGAGAAGAAGAACAGCCTGGTGCCGAGAGTGGCCCCGGAGCTTAGTCCGGCAACCTTCTGGTATTACAAGAACGCCCATACCATTGACCAGACGTGGGTGATCCGGGCTGCCGGGGTAAGACAGCTGCACCTTGACCAATCCCAGTCTGTTAACTTGTACATCACTAACGAATATACTTTCAGACAGGTCCTGGACCTGCTGATCCTGGCCTGGGAAAAGCAGGTTAAGACTATTTACTATACCAGGAGTAAAGCACTGGAAGTTGAAGAGTGCGACGTCTGTTCTTCTTAAGAGGGGAGGCAGCACATATTGGATCAAAAAGGAGTACCGGCATGACAAAAATGACGATGAAACCGCTTTTTAATCCCCAGGGGGATATTGATGTCCAGAATCGCCGCATGATCGGCGGAAATACGACAAACCTCAATGACTTCAATAATATGAAATATAACTGGGTCAGCGACTGGTACAGACAGGCGATGAACAATTTCTGGATTCCTGAGGAAATCAATATGAACTCAGATATTCATGATTATCCCAGACTGTCTCCGGCTGAGCGAAGAGCTTATGACAAGATCTTATCGTTTTTAGTGTTTCTCGACAGCATTCAGACAGCCAATCTGCCGTTTGTAGGGGAATATATTACGGCAAATGAGATTAACCTGTGCCTTTGCATTCAGACTTTTCAAGAGGCCGTGCACTCTCAGAGCTACGGATACATGCTTGATACAATCTGCTCTCCGCACGAACGCACAGAAATCCTGTACCAGTGGAAGAGCGACGAACATCTTCTTGCACGCAACAGCTTTATCGGGGATCAGTACAATGAGTTCCAGGTAAATAAGGATAGGAAGACCTTCCTCAAAGTTTTGATTGCCAACTACATACTGGAGGGCGTGTATTTCTATTCCGGATTCATGTTTTTCTATAATTTGGGAAGAAATGGAAAAATGTCCGGATCCGCACAGGAGATTCGATATATTAACAGGGATGAGAACACACATCTCTGGCTGTTTCGATCCATACTGCTGGAACTTAAAAAGGAAGAGCCGGATCTTTTTTCGCAAGAGAACATCGCCATGTGCAGAGACATGATTAAAGAGGGCGTTGAACAGGAAATTCTCTGGGGACACTACGTAATCGGCGATGATATTCCCGGTCTGAACAAATCGATGATCACGGATTACATACGGTATCTGGGCAACCTGCGGTGCACAAACCTGGGGTTTGAACCGCTCTATGAGGGCTATGACCAGGAACCAAAGTCGATGTCGTGGGTAAGCCAGTACAGTAACGCCAATATGATTAAGACAGACTTTTTTGAGGCAAGAAGCACGGCATACGCGAAGTCAACGGCCCTTGTTGATGACTTATAAGATCTTTCCCGGGCTGATTTCCAATCGGAAGTCAGCCCTTTTTTGTATTCCTGGTATTTCTTAAAACAAAGGATATGGCAACAAGAGCCATTGCGCCGGTATCCGATCCGTGCTACTTTAATAAGGAACAAACGTTCTTTATGGAGGCGCGGGAATGGACCGGAAGATTTTGCATATCGATCAGAACTGTTTCTTTGCTTCTGTGGAGATGAAGAATAATCCGGAGCTCAGGAATGTACCGATGGCTGTCTGCGGTGATCAGGAGCAGCGCCACGGAATCGTGCTGACCAAGAACCCTCTTGCCAAAAAAGCCGGAATCCAAACCGGTGAAGTTATCTGGGAAGCAAAGCAGAAGTGCCCGGAGCTTGTCATAGTGAAGGCGCACTATGATGCGTATTCATACTATTCACAGAAAGCTTTTGAGATGTACTGCCAGTACACCGACCGGGTGGAGCCTTACGGCATGGATGAGTGCTGGCTCGATTTGACGGATATCCATGATGTTGATGATATGAAAGTGACGGCAGACGAGATCAGGAACCGTATTAAGAATGAACTTGGGCTGACATGCTCTGTCGGCGCCAGCTTCAATAAGTCCTTTGCGAAGCTTGGCTCCGACTATAGAAACCCGATGCAACGACGCTTATCACGAAGGAGAATTTTCGAAGGATTGTCTGGCCTCTTCCTGCCGGAGACCTGCTGTATGTCGGACGCTCGACGAAAAAGAGGCTTGCAAGAATAAACGTCCATACAATCGGTGACCTGGCGGCCCTTCCGCATGAATATATCAAGTCTTACCTTGGCAAGAATGGCACAACCCTCTGGATTTTTGCCAATGGACTCGACGAAAGTCCGGTAAGCCTTGCGACAGACCAGCGAATTATTAAGTCTGTCGGCAACAGTGCGACGACCGCAAGGGATATGATCTGTGATGAGGACATATGGAAGACAATTGTGGCACTGTCCGACCAGATAGCTGCCAGGATGCGCAAATACGGTCTTGTTGGAAATACGATACAGATCTATGTCCGTGACAGTCAGCTGCAGGATTTCCAGCGCCAGCAGCACCTCTTTGTTCCAACCAATCATGATGTCGAAATAGCGCGCGTTGCCATGGACCTGTTCAGGCGCAACTATATATGGGAAAAATCCGTAAGGAGTATTGGTGTACGTGTTATGCAGCTCAGTTCGGCGGATGCCCGTCGCCAGATCTCCTTTTTTGACCCGGACTATCGGACTGATGAGAAAGGTGCCATTGCAGGCGTTATTGATAATCTGCGTCTGCGGTTCGGAAGCGGCGTCATCTGCCGCGGCATACTTTTGGACACGAAAACTGATTTGCTGCCGGAAGGCCAGTTCGGCTGGAACAACGGCGGTTTTTCCAAGTCGATGAATGACAAGTGAAAGTTTCGGGTAAAAAAGAGGGCGAATATGAGCAGATAAAAAGCGCCGCCGCAGCCTTAATTATCGGCTGCAGCGGCGCTTTACGTATGAATCGGTAAGAACAGATTCACTAAAACCTGTTTACAATGAATCGATTATCTGCTGTGAAGCTGGTAGCAATCCTTGCAATAGACAGGTTTTTCGGGATTTGGCTTGAACGGCACTGTTGTTTCTTTGCCGCATTCTGCACAGGTAGCAGGGAACATCTCGCGATCTGCCCCGTTGCCTTGGTTGGATCTTGCTTTCTTCTTTGCTGCCCTGCATGTCGGGCATCTCTGTGGCTCGTTCTCAAAGCCTTTCTCTTTATAAAAGGCCTGTTCGGTTTCCGTAAAAGTAAAACTTGATCCACAGTCTTTGCATACGATTGATTTGTCTGCCATGTTCATTCTCCTCTTTGACCTACTTTAGGTCTGACTCGTGATCCGGGTATCGACTGTTCCGGCTGCAACGATCTGAAGATTATCATGAATATACAATCTTACATACCGGTGTGCAGCATGGAACTACCTATGAGCATAGCATTGTTTGCCTTGTACTTCAAATGAAACACGTTTTTTTCTGAATTCCGGATAAGACAATCCGGTTGAATTACTTTGCCAGCTCATCTGCCTGCTTTCCTGAGCAGACGGAGAAGGTAAGGTCCGTGTCAATAATTTCTCCGGCAGCAAGGTAACGAAGCGTACCATTTTCAGCCTCTTTTCCGAGTCCCTCGGGGAAACAGTTTGAGGGCTCGATTCCAGTGACATAGTTGCCGGAGTCCCTGCATTTCCACTGGATGAGATTGGGAAGCTCACGGTTGTCGTAGCTGATGGTCAGCGCAACATGTGCGTCAGGGTTGACCATGGTGGCGGTGCATCGATGCTGGTCGGATTTCAGCTTGTGGTAGAATACCTGTTCGTCATATCCGTTGACAGGCTTGCCGAAGACATAGGGAGATTCCTCGCGCATGCCGTCCTCCGCTATTTTGTCACGCGTACCGGTACTGACCGGTTCGATGATGAGTTTCGAATTTTCGCTTAGGAGGGGAAATCCCGCATTGCAGTGGTACATCAGCATTAATGGCACCTGATCGGTACTGCTTTCGTTCTCGATCTGGTCGTGAATCCTGATAAATGCCTCGCCGAGCTTTGTCGTGATGGTGCGGCGCAGAACAAGGTTCGTTCCGAAAAGACTGGATTCGCGCATCACGCCGTTCAATTCAATGTAGTAGTCATCATCAAGCCAATAGGTCCTCGCCCCGTGTGTCTCTGCAGGCGTGTTGCGGATAAAGCCGTGCTGAGGCTGTGTCTGTCCGTTCGGAAGGGTTTGGATCGGACCTACGTTGCCCAGGCCGCACGTAAACATCATGCCGCCCATGATGCTTCTGGGAGCATTGGGGCCATCGTTCCACCATTTTCCGTTCATCACGCCGGGGCGCGCATGGAAATGAAGAGGGAAGCCGTTGTAATAGAACTGGTCAATATCCATACATTTGTCGATGTGGACTGTGAAGCGGATCGCTCCGTTTACGACTTCGTAAGCGCGAAGACCCTGTGCGAAACCGTCTTTATATTCGATGCAGTGAACCCCCGCAAGTGTGTCAATATTACCGACGTAATCGTGTAGTTCCTGTTTTGTATATTTTTTGCCGAAAATATCAGCCATAAAAAATCTCCTTGTATTTCTTTTTTAGGTATCAGGACCGTGAAATGTCTTTGATTTCTGCCGGCGTGCTGCTGGCCAAAAAAGTATCAAGATCCTTTTTGAAAGTATTACCCTCCATTGGACCTCTTGTCTGCACGGCCAGGGCTCCGGCTGCATTGGCATAATTGACAGCGGTTTTGAGATCTGAACCCTTGCAGATCATAGAAAGGAAAGTCGCGTCAAAGCAATCTCCGGCGCCGGTGGGATCCACTTCAACTGCCGGATAAGTAGCCATAGAGAATGCTTCGGCACGGGTATAGAGCGCTGTGCCTCTGGATCCGTCTTTAACAACGACGATACGGTCCTTTTTCTTCAGAAGCTGATTGACTGCGTCAGACGGGTCGCCGAAAAGAATCCGGAGTTCGCTTTTGCCGGTGAGCAGTACATCGCAGGCTTCAATAATTTCATTGTAATAGTCCATAATCTGGCCGTTTAAGAGCTCGGGCCGGATATTAGGATCAAAGCTTATTTTGACTCCGCTGTCTTTAGCAACGCGGACGGCCTGGATGATAGCGTCGCCCATTGAGGGACTTCCGGTTATGGAACAGCCCATAATATGTAGATAACGCGAGCTGCGGACGGCTTCTTCATCGATATCTGACGCAGACAGCTCGCCGCAGGCCGCGTGTGTGAAGTGAAAAATGAACTGGCGTTCCCCGTTCTCGAAATAAGTTACAAAAGCTGTGCCGGTGCTGTTTTGGGTAGTCTGGATTACGAGGGATACATCTACGCCGTCGGCGGAGAGCCGGTCAAGATTGAGTTTGCCGAAGTCGTCGCTTCCCACCTTGGCAATAATGGCTGCCCTGACGCCCATCCGGCCTGCCTGGTCAATGGCAATGGCCGGCGCTCCGCTTGGGTAGGGACCCAGGAGCTTCCCGGGCTCGCTCAGCTTTTGTCCCACGTGATCTGTCAGTATTTCAACAAGAATTTCACCGATAGTAATGATGTCGTACATTTTTTTAACCTCTCCTTCAATTAATAGAATACTTCATTTGTTAAAATCAATCATAAACGAAACCGATCATAAACAAAAGCAAATGGTGGACAACACGCACAAATAACAACGGAATGATCGAAATTATGTTGACACTATGTCCTGTTGATGTTATTGTAACGACAAGAACGTAACTAAGCAAGCAAAAAATGAAAGCAAACGTAAACGGAACGAACATTTTTTAGACTTTAGCTGTGAGTTTGATAAGATGCACAGCATTTCCTAAGTACGTAGCAGCAAACGCTGTTATGATATAAAAAATCTATGGAGGTAAAGAAATGAAGAAAACACTCGCCGTTCTCCTGTCACTTGCCATGGTATCTGCTGTCTTAACAGGTTGCGCCAAAACTGCAACTGAGACAACTGCTGCCGCTGCTACCACCGCTGCTGAGGCTACCGCTGCTGCTGAAGAAACTACTGCTGCCGCTGCTGAGGTGACGGAAGCTAAGACATTAAAGCTCGGCTTCGTTCTCGGATCCCGTGAACATGCTTTCTATCTTGCTATTGAAGACGGCATTAATGCTGCTGCTGCAGAAATGGGATTTGAAGCAGTCGTTCTTGAAAGTGATCTTGACGGAGCAATCGCTTCCGAGCGCATCGAGACATTGGTTGTTGATGGCTGCGATGCTATCTCTTTGTCTGTAAATGATCCTACAGGCAGCACACCTGCTATCGAAGCTGCTGACGCTGAAGGCGTTCCGATGTTCGCCTTTGACTGTACTTCAAGTGAGACAGACGTAATTAAGAGCTTTGTCGGAACTGATAACTATCAGGGCGGCGTTGTTGGCGGCGAAGCTGTCATCAAGTACCTGGAAGACAATGGCATGACCGACGGAGCAACTATCGGTATCATTGGATATCCTGAGCCACAGTCCTGTATCGATCGTGAAGACGGCTTCTACAGCGTTGTTAACGAATTCAAAGATACATACAACCTGAACATTGTTGCTATCGGCAACTACAAGGGCGATGCTTCCACAGCTGAGAGCCTGATGAATGATGCCCTGACTCAGTATCCTGATATGGCTGCTATCTTTACTGTTGGCGATCCTGCCTGTGTCGGCGCTCTTGCTGCTATCAAGGCTACCGGCGCTTCCACAGTAATGGTTGGATTTGACGCTAATCCGGAAGCTCATGAAGCTATTCTTGATGCAACAAACGGCAAGATCTGGATTTCAGACGTTGCCCAGGATCCATACCAGATTGGTTACCAGATTGCTCAGCAGATGGTACAGTACTGCACAGCCGGTACTGTTGACGATGCCAAAATCCTCATCGCACCATATCTTGTTGACGCTTCAAATGCAAAAGTATCCTGATCATACTTAAAACCTGATAAAATGTAGTATAAATGTTTCTTGAAGCAATGTGTCCGGATATACGTCCGGACACATTGTGGATGAGATTTTTCAGATTATTCTTTGTAAGGAGTTTGCGATGGAACCTACACTACAAGCTGTAAATATTTCGAAACTCTTTCCGGGTGTCCGGGCGTTGGATAAAGTCTCTTTGGATTTTTATCCAGGTGAAGTTCATGCTCTCATTGGTGAGAATGGCGCCGGAAAGTCTACCTTGATAAAGATTCTATCCGGTGTATACACGCCGACGGAGGGTCAAATTATTCTCGACGGAGAAACAATTGAATTTAATAGTCCGCACGACGCAATCCATAATGGCATTGCGGTAATTCATCAGGAATTGAGTATCGCCAATGATCTGACCGTAGCAGAAAACATTTTCCTTGGCCTTGAACCTACTAAAGGAAAATTCCTTGACAGGTCTCATATGAACAATACGTCGCAGGCTGTTTTAGACTTCATGCAAGTCAATATTAAAGCCACCAGCCTGGCGAGAGACCTGACTGTTGCTCAGCAGCAGATGGTTGAAATTGCTAAGGTGATTAATAGAAAGGCCAAAGTTGTATTTATGGATGAGCCTACCTCATCCTTGTCAAAGCATGAAATCAAAGCGTTGTTTGAGCAGATCAACAACCTGCGCAGCAACAACGTTACTGTTATATACATCTCCCACCGTATGGCTGAGATTTTTGAAATGTGCGACAGAGCAACTGTACTTCGTGACGGTCAGAAGATTGTCACGCGGATGGTAAAGGAAATTTCTGAAAGCGATCTGGTGGCCAGTATGGTCGGACGCGACATCGGCGATTATTACAACCGGCAGGCTCATACACGCGGCAAGGAAATGCTCCGGGTAGAAGGCCTCTGCAGAAACAGAGAGTTCAGTGATATTTCTTTCACGGCATACGCCGGAGAGATTCTGGGCGTCTCCGGTCTGGTCGGCGCCGGACGTACTGAAGTAATGGAAACCATTTTCGGTGCCCGTAAAGCTGATTCAGGCAAAGTTTTCATTGAGGGTAAAGAAGTTAAATTCAACAGCCCCAAAGATGCGATTGATGCAAGAATCGGACTGGTAACAGAGGACCGCCGTAGAACCGGACTGATGCTCAAGACAACGATCAAGCGAAACATGGTTTTGCCCAGCCTGAACAAGCATAAAAAAGGTTTCGGTTTTGTGAATCATGTCTGGGAAAATCAGATTGCCAAGGAAATGGTGAGCAAGCTGAGGGTAAAAACCCCGTCGACAGAGACGATTATCGGGAACCTGTCCGGCGGTAATCAGCAAAAGGTCATTTTGGCCAAATGGCTGGTAGCCGATTCCGACATCCTGATTTTGGATGAACCGACCCGAGGTATCGACGTTAATGCAAAGTCAGAATTCTATTCGCTGATGAATGACTTCGTAGCTAAGGGCGGCTGTATTATTATGGTGTCTTCCGAAATGCCGGAAATTATTGGAATCAGCGATCGTGTGATTGTCATGCGTGAGGGATACATAAGCGGCGAACTTTCAGCAGAAGAGGCGAATGAGCAGAGTATCATAGAACTTGCAAGTATAGTAAGCGGTTCGAGTGGCTCATAACAGAAATTGAGAAAGGAAAATCGTACTTATGGGAACTATTCAAGAAGGTGTAAACCTTGGAGCTGACGATAAGTTTAAGTCATTTGTCAAAAAGAACATTATTGTATTTGTGCTGATTCTACTTTGTATCGGCTTTGCGATCGGTAACTCCGCATTCTTAAAAGCTGCGAACCTGATCAACCTTACAACACAGATGGCTATTAACGCCATGCTGTCGATTGGCCTGACCTATGTAATTATTTTGGGCGGCATCGATATTTCAGTAGGTGCAGTAGGTGCATTATCCGGTGTTATAACGGCTCTGGTTTGCAGAAACCTTCCCGTGAGTACCCCATTACCCCTTTTAGTCCTTGCGCAGTTGGGTACAGGTTTACTGGTTGGCGTTATTTTCGGATCCTTCATCGGTTTTATTATCTCAAAATTAAAGGTTGTGCCCATGATCGCAACCCTGGCCGCTCTCACAATAGCCCGAGGTCTTTGCTATATCTTTTCGGGTGGATCATCTGTCTCGGGGCTGACCGATGCCTATTCATGGATTGGCGCCGGCCGCTTATTTAAGACGGCTGACAAGCCTACCGGCTGGCTTCCTATTATAAGCATTGTTGTTATCATCTTTGTATTCCTTATGCATTCACTTCTTTCAAAAACCGTATTCGGCCGTCATATATATGCTACTGGCTCCAACATCAATGTTGCGCATCTGGCCGGTGTAAATACGACAAGAATTACTTTCGTTTCTCATGTTCTTTGCTCTGTTATGGCAGCTTTGGGAGGAGTCCTGAATTCCTCAAAACTCCAGAATGGACAGCCGGGCGCTATGGAAGGTTATGAAATGTATGCAATCGCAGCAACAGTCCTGGGCGGTACAAGCTTGACGGGCGGCAGCGGTTCTGTTGCAAGAGCGCTCATCGGATGCGCTGTTATCGCTGTTATCAATAACGGAATGAACTTGCTGCATATCAATTCTTACTGGCAGAAAGCGGTTATCGGCTTCATTATCCTGTTGGCAGTTGTTCTGGATATGGCTCAGAAAAAGAAAAAGGCATGATATCTCCAGGTAAAGGGTAATGGTGTAATTATGATTTGGAATTCTGACCGGATTGACTATTTTGCAGCCGATTGCTTCTCTGGAATGGAGACGGCATATCCGGAATGCTGGCAAAGCTTTGGTGCAACGAAAAACAGCGGTATCCTGATGAAAAGAAAGCCTACGCTGGACCAAGTTGCCGTTATCGTCAGCGGAGGAGCCGGAAATGGCCCGCTTTTTCAGGGGTATGTTGGAGACGGATTAGCCGACGCAGCTGTCGTTGGAGCAACTTTTGCAGCGCCGAATGCCTATGCAATATATGAGGCTGGAAAATATCTCGGGCGCGAAAAAGGTGTATTATTGCTATATAATAACTTTGCAGGTGATTATCTCAATAATGATATGGCAAAGGAATTGCTGGAGATGGACGGCATCCAGGTAGAATCAGTGATTTGTACCGACGATGTGGCCAGCGCCCTGGGTGAATCCAGAAATAATAGAAGCGGAGGCTGCGGCATTGCTCTTTTGATCAAGTTGGCCGGATCCTGCGCCAATCTTGGAATGTCTTTGGATGAAACTGCATCCCTGCTGCGTCAGACTAACCTCAGGTTGGGAACGATCAGCATGCATGTGGATTTTAAAGGCAAGCAGATCGTGTTTGGAGCCGGGTTTTCCGGTGAACCGGGTGTGAAGACGACAGAACTCATTGAAATGCGTCCTGCTGCTCAGGAAGCGGTGACACTACTGATTGAGGATCTCAAGCCGGCACCGGGTGAAAAGCTCTTTTTGCTGGTCAATCGCCTTCGTCTGACTAGTTACTCGGACAACTATATTATGGCAAATGCTGTCTATAGCATCTTGTCTGAAAAGTACACTGTACAAAAGATGCGTGTCGGTGCTTTCTCGAACATTGTTGATACATACGGGTTTGATTTTTCAATATTATGCATGGATGAAAAGCTGGAAGAGCTGCTGAAAAACAATGTAGCAACGGATTGCTTTATCATCTAAGGGGAGGGCCTATGTTTGCCGAAGAAAGACAAGAACAGATCTTTAATATTATCTGTCAGCAGCATTCAGCTAAGGTGACAGAATTGAGCCAGCTGTTGGATATTTCGGAGGTAACAATCAGGCGTGACTTAGATGAACTGCAGCGCCAGAACAAGGTCCTGCGTACCCATGGCGGGGCGGTAGTTGCTTATTCCGTAGGGCGTGCAGTCAGCGCCGACGAACTGATGGCTAAGGACAACGAGATAAAGCGCCTGATCGCATTAGACGCCTACGAGTATATTAATGACTACGATACTCTTTTACTGGATAGTTCCAGTACGATTCATGAACTCGTTCGTCTGATTGCGACAGAACAGAAGACACATCTTCGGATTATCACAACATCGCTTCTGACCGTGCAGACACTGTCAAACTGCAAGACTTTAAAAGTCATGATTGTGGGCGGTGAAGTAAATTATGATCATAACACGGTTGAGGGTTACATTGCATCTCAATTTATCAAAAATATCAGGGTGGACAAGAGCTTCATCGGTATTAACGGAATAGATGAGAACTTCGGTTTTTCTACCCCCCGTTATGAGGATGCGGAGATTAAATCCCTGATGATCGCTTCAGCGGTTGAACCCTTTATTTTGGCTGACCACACCAAATTCGGTAAAGTCTACCTGGCCAAAGTTGATCCCAGCAGCTGCCTGATCACAGACAGACAGGTACCGGGGTTCTCATATGACATGTTGGATGATGATTTGACTATTATTTTTGCAGACAAAAAACAAGATTCAAATATTGTGTGATTTATAGGAGCATTTATGGAATTCGTTACACATCAAGAACTTAAGACGGCTCTTATTCATGTCTGTGACCTGCTGATAGCCAGCGAGCCCTACCTCACCGAATTGGATACGATCATCGGTGACGGAGATCACGGGATAGGCATGAAACTCGGTTTTTCTGAACTTCGAAGTGTCCTTCTCAGCCAGGAATTTACTGATGTATATGATCTCACACGTGAATCCGGCGTTGTTCTGGTAAAAACTATGGGCGGAGCTTCCGGCGTAATCTTCGGCACGCTGTTTATCGGCGGCCATGATGCGGTTGAAGGCAAAGATCAGATAAATGCAGACGACCTAATCAGCTTTTTTGATGAAGGCGCCAAGACGATTTCACGAAGAGGCCGTTCAAAGGCAGGCGACATGACAATGCTCGATGCGCTTATACCAGCCGTTGATGCCATGAAACAAGCCCGGCTTCATACAAGTGATGTTCTGGAAATTATGGCTGCCGCTTATGAAGGCGCAAAAGAAGGCGTGGAAGCGACAAAGGATATGACACCCAAACTCGGCCGGGCCAAGAACTTCCGCGAAAAAGCCCTTGGTTACGCAGATCCCGGAGCTGTATCCACTTCAATTATTTTCAAGGGCATTCTTGAAGGTCTGACAAATACTAAGAACTAAATTCAAAGAATTTCGAAAAATTCAAAAAAATTCGAAAAAACTGAACACAGCAAATAGAAGACATAAATAGAAAGCGAGATAAATATTATGACATTAGTAAAATCAAGTACAATTCTTAAACTGGCCGATGAGGCAAACACTTCCGCAATTGCATTCAACTGCTTTGATTACAGCACAGTCAAATCCGTTATCGAAGTTGCCGAGGAGCTGCAGAAGCCTGTAATCGTCATGCTTTATCCTGATCACTGCAGAGTACATAACTGGACGACTCCGGCGATCTTTGCAACGATGGTCAGAACGGAAGCAGAGAAGGTCAAAGTACCTGTCGCCATCCATCTTGATCACTGCAGCGAGTTTGATTATATTATCCAGGCTATCCAGGCTGGATTTACTTCCGTAATGTACGATGGTTCCATGCTTCCTCTTGAAGAGAATATTGCAAATACCCGCGAGATTACCAAAATTGCTCATGTCATGGGCGCAGAAGTAGAAGCCGAGCTTGGCCGCGTCGGATTTGCCAGCACAGTTACAGACCAGAGCGATACAGACCTGTATACCAGACCTGAAATTGCAGCAGCTTTCTGCGAGCAGACACAGTGCGACTGTGTAGCCGTTGCTATCGGCAGCGCACATGGTTTTTATACAGAGACACCGAAGCTCGACCTCGAGCGCCTCAAGGAAATCAATGCAGCAACAAATGTTCCCCTTGCCCTTCACGGCGGCAGTGGAATTCCTGATGACCAGCTTGAAGTTGCTTTCCGCCTGGGTGTAAATAAGTTCAATGTAGGAACAGAGTTCCTTTATAACTATTATCAAACAGTTAAGAAATTTGATGAACCGGAAATTCACGGCATGCAGAACGCAGTACAGGCTAACCTCAAGGCTTACCTTAGAGTAAAAATGCAGTTGTCCAAATTTTAATCAGCAGTAATTGATCTAAGAAATACGATAAAAATAACGTCGGAACGCATCGTTTTTGGGTGCTCTAATAACTGCACCCAAAAACGATGCCCGGACGGCGTGAAGGAGGAGAACCTGGTCATGGATATTGCAAGCGTTGGTGAAATGGTAATTGATTTTCTTCCGGGTTCGGAAGCAGGCGTATACATACGAAAAGCAGGCGGTGCTCCGGCTAATGTCGTCATTGCAGCAGCCAGAAACGGTCTGGACTGCGGTTTTTTGGGCAGAGTCGGGAACGATGATTTTGGCCGGTTTTTGATAGATACCTTAAAGGATAACAACGTACAGGTATTGTGCCCGGAATTGGTCAGGGAAGCTATCACGACGATGGCTTTTGTTACCCTGAATGAACAGGGCGACAGGAGCTTTACATTTGCCAGAAAGCCGGGCGCTGATATGTTCCTCAGCAGAGAAGATGTGGAGCGCGCCGGAATTACCAGCGCCAAAATTGTCCATGCCGGTTCGTGTTCACTATCCAAAATGCCCGCTTCCGATGCTACGGTGTACGCCATGGAAAAAGGCCTGAAAGCAGGTTCTCTGGTAAGCTTCGACGTAAATTATAGAAATCTCCTTTGGGATGATGACCGGACAGCCGCGGCGGATGCTGTAAAAAAGATCCTGCATCTGGTTGACCTTCTCAAGATCTCAGAGGAAGAGATAGATATGGTGGGCGGTGAAGACGCTGTCGCCGCAATGGCTAAAGTAAATGGTATCTCTGTTGTGGTAGAGACATTAGGTGCCCACGGCGCCCGCTGTTTCTGGAATGACAGAATCATATCAATCGCTGGAGGCAAGTCCGTTTGTATTGACGCAACCGGAGCAGGGGATGCTTTCTGGGGGAGCTTTCTGGCTACACTGATTAAGACCGGGGTTCAAAAGCCTGAGGACCTGACAGAGGTTATCCTGACAAAGGCGCTCCAATTCGGCAATGTTGCAGGAGACCTTTGTGTACAGAAAAAAGGTGCGATCGAATCTCTGCCGAAAACAGAGGAAATCGAGGCTGCGTGGAAGGAGCTATATCAATGAAAAGTGAAGTCTGGAATAAAAAATGTATGATCTCCCCGTCGCTTATTACCCTGGACATGTGTAATCTTGAGTCTCAGGTTAAAGAGATGGAAGACGCCGGTATTGAGATGCTGCATGTGGATCTGCTTGACGGATATTTCAGCCCCAGTATGCCGCTTGGTCTGGAAGCTGTCCGCCAGCTGAGAAAAAAGACAAATCTGGAATTTGATGTCCATCTGATGGCAAACTCTCATGATTATTTTGTGAATGAACTTCTTGATATCGGCGTTCAGCAGCTTGTGTTTCACGCTGAGACGGAACCGCATATCGATAACAGGCTCAATATGATCCATGCACGGGGTGTCCGCGCGGGTGTCGCGCTTAAGCCTGCAACATCGCTCAGCACACTCGATTATGTTTTGGAAAAATGCGACGTAGTCCTTCTGATGCTTATTAATCCCGGTTATGCCAGCAGCGCAGCTGAACAGCAGGTGCCTTTCGGGGCCCGCAAAATCAAGGAATTACGCGCTTTAATTAACGATCGGGGTCTTTCTACCAAAATTGAAATTGACGGCCGCATCTCCAAGGCAAATATGATGGAATATGCGCTGCGGGATGTGGATATTTTCGTAGCCGGAAGTACCTGTATAAAGCGCGATGACATCAGCAGAAGCGTCGGGGAACTTCTTGCACTGCGCGATACGATCATAATTGGGAGGGAGGCATAAGCAGATGGAGAAATCACAGTATATTGAAATCAGGGAACTGGTCCTTAAGGAACTTGAGACATCTCTCGGAAGTATTGGTGAAGATAAAGTCGAGCAGCTCATTGAAATCGTACTCAGTTCAAGAAAAGTATTTTTCGTGGGCGTTGGCAGAGTTCTATTATCCCTTGAGGCCATGGCAAAGCGGTGGGCACATCTGGGTATTGATACCCATATTGTCGGTGAAATCACTGAGCCGGCTATCACAGCGGAGGATGTGCTTATCGTAGGTTCCGGAAGCGGAACGACGCTTTTCCCGGCAGGCATTGCAAAAAAGGCACACGCCATCGGTGCAAAGGTGGTTCATATCGGATCCAACCCCAACAGCGACCTGAAGGATATCGTGGCTCTCATGGTCCGTATTCCGGTCCGGACGAAGAATTATCTGGATGACGAGATTGATTCTGAACAGCCGATGACCTCTCTATTTGAGCAGACACTGCTTCTTTTGGGCGATATCATCGCCAAAATGATCATCGACCGCAAGCAGTTGGATATGAAGAGCCTTTGGCAGTATCATGCCAATCTGGAGTAGGAATATGGACAAAAAGGAATTGCTTCAATATGTCGGCAGCATGCAGCAGATGGCATATACGAGATCCACTGCGATATGTGAAGGCCGGGCAAATAATCTGCGTGCTGTTGAAGTCAAGAACGCCGATATGAAGTTTCTTGTTGCCGCGGATAAAGGCCTGGATATCGCATCCCTCGAATATAAAGGCATGAACCTGAATTTTACGGCCAAGCCCGGTTTGAATGGCCGAAATGCCTATGATACACATGGCGATGAAGCTCTCCGGAGCATAACAGGGGGTTTGTTTTTTACCTGCGGCCTTGAAAATATCTGCGCCCCATGTGAAACAGAAGGAAAAGAATACCCGATGCACGGACGGATGCGCACAACCCCGGCCGAGCATGTATGTGCCGATGCATTCTGGCAGGACGGGGAATACATACTTAAAATAAGCGGTGAGATGCGGGAAGCTGAACTTTTCGGTGAAAATATGCTCATGCGCCGCACGATCACATCTTCTTTTAACTCAGGAAAGATCAATATCTGCGATCAGGTTGAGAATCAGACGCCAAGGGAAGAGACCATGATGCTGATGTATCACTGCAACTTCGGATACCCTTTTCTCGAAAACGGGAGCCGTCTGATCCTCCCCACCAGGAAGGTTACACCCCGCGATCCATGGTCAGCTAAACACTTGGACAAGTGGAACGTCATGGAAAAGCCGTCGGATAATGAGCAGGAGTATGTGTTCATCCATGAGTTGGCTGCAGATGAAAATGGTGATACCTTTGCTGCAATAGTCAACGACCGCCTGGGAATAGGTGTCAAAATCAGCTTTAACCGCAGAGCCCTTCCTTACTTTATGGAGTGGAAATCAATCGCCAGCGGTGACTATGTCATTGGCCTGGAGCCTTCGAATTCTTCCGTATATGGAAGAAAGTACCACGAAGCGCAAAAAACACTTCACACACTGGCGCCCTTCGGCTCGGAAATCATTGAATGGTCGTTTATGGTTCTGAAAGATGAAGCAGAAATCAAAGAGATCGAACAGGAATGTGAATCATTATTAAAAGGATATGTGGAGGATGTATTATGAAACGTTCAGAAATTAATGCAATCATCAGACGATTTGAAAAACTAATGGCAGATCACTCTTTCGCACTGCCGCCGTTTCTGGCCTTTACGCCGGAGGAATGGGAAGAGAAGGGTCACGAGTATGACGAGATCCGTGACAATATGCTAGGCTGGGATGTCACCGATTATGGTATGGGCGATTATGCGCATCTCGGATTGGCGCTGATTACTTTGCGTAACGGAAATATACACAACCCCAAATATACCAAGGCATATGCAGAGAAGATCATGATGTGCGAGCCCGGACAGGTCTCTCCGATGCATTTTCACTGGAACAAGATGGAAGACATCATCAACCGCGGCGGCGGCGATATCGAGTACACGCTCTACAATGCCACACCTGATGAAAAGCTTGCTGATACGGATGTTGAGATTTTCCAGGACGGTCGCAGGTATACCGTACCGGCCGGACAGAAAATTCTGATCCACCCGGGCGAGAGCCTGTCCCTCTATCCCTATTATTATCATGAGTTTATCATCCCTCTGGATTCCAGCCCGGTGCTGATCGGTGAAGTATCCATGTGCAATGATGACAATACTGACAATCGATTCCTCGAGCCGCTGGGAAGATTCCCCAAAATAGAAGAGGACGAGCCCGCATACCGTCTGCTCTGCACAGAGTATCCTATAGCAAAAGACTGAATTTTTAATTGTCATTTTCAAGTGTGACGGTCCTCCTTCTCCGTCGCGCGAAGTATCATACGGGGACTGCTGCAACCGGATTGGTTATCTTGCTGCTGCAGTCCCCTTTACATTTAATATATTGCAATTCAAATGTATCTGATGATATTCTCATTAGTGCATAAGCCAGTATAAAAATTCTGCTCCACAGGAGACAAAATGAAAGCTGTTATTTTTGATTTTAACGGGACCATGATTTTTGATACCAGGATGAATGAAGTAGCCTGGCGGGAATTTATTGAAAAATACTGCCATAGGACGGCTACGGATGAAGAAATGAATGCTTATGTACACGGGCAGCCGAATTCGAATACAATCAGGCATTACATTAGTAGAGAACTGACAGATGAAGAAGTTGCTGTCTATTCGGAAGAGAAAGAAGAACTGTATCAGGCGCTGTGTCTTAAAGAACATAGCTTGTTTAAGCTTGTAAAAGGATTGGAACCTCTTCTTGACAGGCTTAAGGAGAAGGGAATACCATTTACTATCGCAACGGCAGCTATCGGGAAGAATGTAGAATTCTATTTTGATCAGCTGGGACTGGCCAGGTGGTTTTCTATGGATAAAGTCGTATTTGACGACGGAACACTGCCCGGGAAACCGGAACCGGATGTCTATCTGCGTGCCTGTAAAATTCTTAAAGCAAAGCCCGGGGAGTGCATTGTTGTGGAAGATTCCCTGCCTGGATTAAAGGCGGCAGAACGTGCCGGCGTTGGCAGAATTATAGCCATCGTTTCAACTTTGGATGAAATAACCCTTCAAAATCAGCCGGGGGTAGATGCAATAATTAAGGATTATGAGGGGTTTGAACAAGCTGCCGGACTGATCATGTAAATTATGTCGTATCAGGTCCATTAAAAAAGTATCTTCAGCAGGGAAGCTGGGGATACTCTTTTTTGTATCAAGGGGCTGCATAAAACGGCGAATTATTGGAAGTAACGCTCCAGAAGACCCTTGAAAGCCTTGCCGTGGCGGGCTTCATCCCTGGCCATCTCGTGTACGGTGTCGTGGATTGCGTCATAACCCAACTGCTTGGCCAGTGTGGCGATCTCAACTTTGCCCTGGGTGGCGCCGTATTCAGCTGCTACGCGCACGGTAAGATTCTCTTTGGTGTCTGCAGATACAACTTCACCGAGAAGTTCTGCAAAGCGCGCTGCATGCTCTGCTTCTTCAAAAGCAATACGCTTGTAAGCTTCGGCTACTTCGGGGTAACCCTGGCGGTCAGCAGCTCTGGACATGGCCAGATACATACCAACTTCCGTGCATTCACCCGTGAAATTCATTCTGAGACCTTCTACGATACGGGGATCAACATCCTTGGCTGTTCCGACGATATGTTCAGCTGCCCATACCATATCTTCTTCAACAACTTCGATGAACTTCGTGCCGGGCGCTCCGCATTGAGGACACTTTTCAGGGGCTGATTTACCTTCGTGAATATAACCGCAAACAGGACATCTGTATTTCATAAATTTTCCTCCGTAATATTTATTTATTGAAATAATTATACCATATGCAGACGGATTGTAAAGAGTATAACATTGAAAAGATAACAATAGGGAGGAGAAATACCTTCGGATTTTCGCCCCTGCAGAAAATCTTTCAGAGGTATTCATATATCCTATTCATCAGCTTGAACAGGCAGCGACAATGGATCCCAATCCATTGCCCCTGTTGACATTAGTACTAACTAGTAGTAACCTTGATTTATGGAAAAACATATGTATGGAAAATTGAATAGTTTGAATTTGCGGCTTTTGATTGCCTTGAGCAGGACTAACAAAAAAATCCACAAGCGGTCGGCCGGAATCTTTAATTCCGGCGGTCTGACGACAGCGCAGTTTGCCGTGCTCGATGTTCTTTACCATAAGGGCAGCCTGAACATCAACGAGATTACGAAATCGGTCCTTTCGACCGGCGGCAACATGACGGTAGTGATCAGCAATATGGAAAAAATCAAACTGATTTCGAGATGTATTGATCCGGAGGACAAAAGGTCCAATATGATTTCCATAACAGAAGAAGGAAGATGCAGGTTTGAAGAGATTTTTCCTAACCATCTCAAAGACATTGAAATGTGTTTCAGCACGCTGACAGATGAGGAAAAGAACAGTCTTATTACCCTTTTGAAAAAAATTGGATCAGGAGATTAATTTATTTAGAAAAATAGTGCTAGTTAGTACATAATTTACTGCTGCTTCGAATGAAAATGAATGTGAAGCAGAAGATAATAAAGTGAAAGAAGGTATAACATATGAAAAACGAAGCCGTTCTTACCGTTCAAAAAATCGGATTTCAGTGAGAGATGGAGAATTCATTTCTATTCTGCGCGCATCATCAGGATGTTTATCCGAAAGGTAATAATAATCAGGGGATAGATAAAGATCAGCTGAAGGGCAGAAATATTGGCAGCGATTTTGTCAAATCGAACATTCTTGATAAGAGAATAGATATGGGATACAATAAATAGTCAAGTTAACAAACAATTAGAATCTGCAGAGGAGACCTATGAGATTAGTGAACCAGCAATTAATAAAAGATGCAAATTTAAAGATGCTCTATAATTATATTTATTTGGAGGATGGAATTTCCAGGACAAAACTGGCCAGGCAATCCGCTTTAAGTAAAACGACTGTGTCCACGCTGATTGATGAACTGATCAACAGGAATTTCATATATGATTCAGGGGTTACTGTGTCTGAGCTGGTTGGCAGGAAGCCAAATAGTCTACATGTAAAAAAGAACAGTTATTATGTAATTGATATTGTCTGGATAGATGACAACATTGATGTCTATTTAATTGATATAGCAGGCCAATCCGTGTATGAAGAGCATATGCTGTTAGAAGCTAAGGACACGTATGTCTCTCTTTCACAGAAATGTATCTTTGAATCTATTCTTACTAAAGTATCACAGGATAGAATTCTGGGGATATGTGTAATAGTCTCAGCCATGATAGACAAAAAAAACAAAGAATTTTATACCACTACTTTAAGAATATCTGAAAATGATCAGGCTAACCTGATAAAAGAATTAGGATCAGTATTTAAAATTTTTTCTGTTGCACTGCTGAATGATACGGCTTGTTATGCCTATGCCGAAAAAGCCTATGTCAAAATTCCTGAAGCAGATTTTGCATTTATTAACTTTGGACACGGTATTGGTGCGACCTTGTTTATCGACAGTGAAATGGTTGGGAATGCAGGCGGAGGATCAACACAATTCGGGCATTATTCAGTAAATCCCGAAGGCAGATTATGTGTGTGCGGTAATAGAGGATGTCTGGAAGCTGAAATGGGAGAGATTGTATTAAAGGAAAGGATTTCGGCAGAAGGACACAGCGTTTTTCTCGATAACCGGGATAACATAACATTTGTTGAGCTTGGGGAAGCTGCTCAGCAAGGAGATATTATCGCTCAGACGGTCATTAAATCAATGGCAAAAGAACTGGCGTATGCACTTAGCAATCTGATTAGTATAGTAAATCCTAAAGTAATTATTTTAGGAGGGAAGAGCAAGCATCTCGGAGACCTGTTTATAGGCGAGATCAGAAATCAGTTAAAGCATTATGGTTTCCGTAGAATGGTTGATCATGTTGAAATATGCTATTCCAAACTTAATTATGATTCGTATCTTATTGGAGCTGCGAAGTATTTTTTTGACACCTATTATCAATTTACAGATAACACATCTGACAAATTATTTATTGGTTAATCACCTCATTTGGATGGATTGGACTGAACATACATATTTTTCGAAGACAGCCAAAAAATAATTACTAATTTGGCTTGACCGGATATGCTTGGCATGTTAGAATCTCAATTAGTAAGGTGGGTGGACAAACTAACTCCCGAAAAAATCTTCTTGATATATGGACCGGATAGAAAATAGTTATTAATTTCTATATGCCGCGCTGATTGTTACAAAGGAGGACTTTTATGAACAACTATCCAAATCTGTTTTCCCCAATCAAAATCGGCAATATGGTTTTAAAGAATCGTATTGTACATGTGCCGACAGACAGCAGCTCGTCCAATGCAGATGGTTCGGTCAGTGAAAGGGATATACATCATCATGCTGAAATTGCTAAAGGCGGTGTAGGCATGTTAATAGTCGGGGCAACAACACCGGACAGCAAAACTGGAAGGCCTACAGTTACGGGTCTTGTTGCTGACAGCGACAATTATATTCCCGGTCTTGCAAGGCTTGCTAAATGTATACAGCGCTATGGCTCTAAAGCTGTATGTCAGCTGCAGCATCCCGGGAGACAGGCAGCACTGCCCAGACACAACTACATGTCTGCAAATGACAGAGTAATCAAACTCCCGTGGTCTGCCGGACACGAAATTGTATATGAGAATGCATCTGAAAAGGGCAAAGCTGTCCGTGCGATGAATACGGATGAAGTACTCGATATGATCGAATTATTTGCGGAGGCTGCCTGGCGTGTAAAAGCTGCCGGCTTTGATGCTGTCGAGCTTCATGCAGCGCATGGATATCTTATCTCAGACTTTATGAGCCCTTATCTTAATTATAGAACAGATCGCTTTGGCGGAAGTTACGAAAACAGAATGCGTTTTTTGCTGGCAATCATATCCAAAATACAAGACAAATGCGGCAGGGATTTCCCGATCCTGGTTCGCTATTCCGTTGATGAGTGGGTGCAGGGCGGACGTGATCTGGAAGAAAGCAAACGTGTTGCCAGGACGCTGGAAGATGCAGGGATTGCAGCCCTTGATCTTAGCCAATGCCTTCAGGAAACACCGGGTGCAGGCTTTGATCCGATGCAATACCCTGAAGGTTGGACCATGTATGCATCCGAAGCTATTAAAAAAATTGTTAATATTCCCGTTATTAACAGTCACTCATTAAGAAACCCCGATTTTTGCGAGCAGATGATTGCTGAGGATAAGACCGATATGGTAGGCCTCTCAAGGCAACTGTTGGCGGATCCGTACTGGCCGCTTAAAGCACAGATGGGAAAAACAAAAGATATCCGCAGATGTATATCCTGTCTGACAGGATGCTGGCAGGAATCTATGATGGCTAAAAAAGAAATAACGTGTGCGATTAATCCGGCTTGCGGGCGCAAAGAGTTTGATGAGATGAAAAAAACAGAGAACCCTTTGACAATCGCAGTCATTGGCGGCGGACCTGCCGGTATGGAAGCCGCAAGACGTGCTGCGGTCATAGGACATAATGTTACACTGTTCGAAAAAAGCAAAGAACTGGGCGGTGCGATCTTAGGCTGCTGTATGGTACAGGGCAAAGAAAAAATGAAATGGTATGCAGACTGGCTTAGAGAGCAAATCGTCAAATTACCGGTAACAGTGCGTATGGAGACATCTCCGTCTGTTGATGACCTGCGCAATTTTGATTGTGTTGTAAATGCAACAGGAGCCAGTTCATATGTTCCTGAGGGTGTTTACGGCAACGTGGAAACAATCCTTAGCTTTGAAGAAGTCATTGCCTGTCCTAAGGTGAATTGTGAATATAATCCCGGCGGTCGTGAGCCGGTTAAGATGGGTGAAAATGTTGTTGTCTGGGGGGACGGATACCCGGCAATCGACACAGCAACGTATCTTGCTTCCATTGGAAAAAATGTCACAGTAATAACTGACAAAAAAGAATTTGGAATCGGGACCGAGGTTATTCATATGTATGTGACAAGAAAACGCTTTCAACAAACGGATGCTGAGGCACTAAGCAGTAAGCCATATAAATATCCTGTAACGGTTATTGAAAACAGCCGTATAAGGGAAGTGTCGGATAAAGGGGTCCTGGTTGAGAATAAGAATTTCGAGACGAAAGTAATCGAGTGTGATGATGTTGTCACCTGCCATGTCCGGTCAAATAATAAATTCTATCAGGAACTGCAGTCTGTCGGTATAACATCTTTTAACATCGGTGATTCATCTATACCAAGTAACCTCTCCCATGCGGTCCGGGAAGGGGCAGAATTTGTCCTGAATATTGATAATACATTTATTGTAAATGCCAACGGCGCAGTGGTTAATGATTTGCCGCTGGAGGTTCTGGGATTACTGAAATGACTTCGTCCTTACGTTGTAAAGAGTCGACTGACTTTTACATATAGGAATCTGTTAATCTCAAAATTAAACGAGGAGGAAAAAAATGAAAAAACGTTTTGGAACAGGTTTGATTGCCGCCATGCTTGCAAGTGCCCTGCTGTTGGGAGGCTGTACTTCTGCAGAGGCTGTCAAAACCACAAGTGCTGACACAACAAAAGCCGCCACACAAGAAACCAGCAGCTTAAAAGACGAAACTACTCAAACCTCTGCTCCCCAAGAGATTGAAATTGTATTCCTTGAGGGTACGGATGGCAATTCATGGAGAACACAGTGTGAAAATTCCATGCAGACACTCGCTGATCAATATCTGGCTGACGGAACGATTACCAAGTACAAATTATTGGTTGCCAATAATGATCCCACCGTTCAGATCCAGCAGATGGAGCAGGCCATCCAGGACAATGTTGATTTGATTCTTATTAATCCGGTTACAACGACTGGATTAACAGCTACGATTGATAAAGCAGTTGCCAATGGGATACTTGTCATGTCGCTTGATCAGCACATCACTCATCCGAATGTCATAAGTGTAACAAATGACCAGTACAAATGGGCAAAGATTCAGGTGGACTGGTTTGTTGAGCAGCTCGGTGGTGAGGGAAGAATATATAGAATGGACGCAATAAAAGGTGCCCCTGCGAGTGACATTCGTGAACAGGCCTACAATGATGTTCTTGCAAATTTCCCTGAAATAGAGACCATTGCCCAGGATTATGGTTTCTGGGATGAAGGCAAGGGCAAACAGATCATGACACAATGGCTTTCTACAGATGCCGATTATGATGGTATATTGTGTCAGGATGGATTGGCTGTCGGTATTCTCGAAGCTATTGAGGATGCAGGAGCTGAGTATCCTAAAGCAATTACATCTGACGAGTATATTCAATATTTGAAGAAATGGAAATCGATAAATGATAAAAACCCGGACAGCCCTTTGAATGCAATTATTGTTGAAAATCCGCCGGCTATTGGAACATTGGCTATGAAGATTGGTGTCCGTCTGCTTTCCGGCGATCTTTTAAAGGAGGATGCACTTGTTGCCGATCCGATTGACCCACAGAGTAAGAATGCCATTCTTTACAATCCCACGGTAGTTATTACATTAGACAACCTGGATGAATATGTGGAAATGTACAAGGATGCGCCTGATTCTGCCTATATTGATACGGAAATGACAGATGAAATGGTTGATCAATATTTCAATTAAAGTTCAGAATATTTACATGAATGGGCTGTCTCGGGCAGTATGACCTACTGTACAGCGACAGCCCATTCTTCATTGCAGAATAAACCGGGTGGAGGGATTCTGATTGTTAGAGGCAAGAAATATCAGTAAACGTTATGGCCAGACAACTGCTCTGGATAAAGCAGAATTATCAATGAGACCTGGCGAAATTCGTGCTCTATTGGGATCCAACGGCTCAGGGAAAAGTACTGTCGCCAAGATACTTGGCGGGCTTGTAAGCATGAACAGCGGCGATATTGTCATTGACGGCAAGCCTCTTTCCATCCATTCAGCTAAAGATGCTTTAACGAATGGAATCGCCCTGGCCTATCAGGACTACAGTTTAGTGGATGAATTAACGGTTGAAGAAAATCTGTTTTTGAACCATGCAAATGTCACAAAACTGGGCTTTATTGATCATAAAAGACGTTATTCCCTTGCCCTTGAAATTCTTGAGCGATTTCATCTGGCAGTTAAACCGCATACTCTTGTAAAATCACTGGATGAATCTGATAAGAGCTTATTGGAAGTTGCAAAAGCGTTGGTCTTTCATCCCCAATACCTGATTCTCGATGAAGTTACTGCCTGTCTGCACAGAGACCAGGTGCTGGTATTATTTGACATTTTGAAGGATGAAAAAGCAAAAGGATTATCCATTCTTTTTATATCCCACAGGTTTGATGAAGTGTTTGAATTATGTGAAACCGTAACAATATTTAGAAATGGATGTACAGAATATTCCTCTATTTTGAATAATCTTACTAATGACGATATTGTGTTTTATATGACAGGGCAACGTGAAAAAGCTTGCCGGCATCATACCAATATAAATAAGAATAATGAGACCGAGCCTGTCCTTTCGATACAGCATCTATCTGTTAGAAATCAAGTGGATGATGTCTCGCTAGATCTCTTCCCAGGAGAAATCCTTGGTGTCTGCGGCCTTCAGGGGCAGGGACAAGGTGCGTTCCTGCGGGCTATTTACGGTGCAAAGAAAATCACACAGGGAAGTATTGTATATAAAGGCAAGAAACAATTGAAGTTAACACCTGAAATTTCACTTAAATCCGGAGTGGCTTTTATTTCCGGCGACCGTGATTCCGAGGGTATATTTCCTGATAGAAGTATTTTTGAAAATATGAATATTAGCCGATCTGCATTACGATTTATTTTTAGTGGTATCAGGTTTAAACAAAGCATATCAAAAGCAGAAAAAATGATAAAAATGCTGAATATTGTTACTGGCGGGATGTCACTGCCGGCCAGCAGTCTTTCCGGAGGAAACCAGCAGAAATTGATTTTTGCACGGAATTTATTATTGGATATTTCTGTTCTTATCCTTGATGATCCGACAAAGGGCGTAGACATTCATGCTAGAAACGAAATCCAGGAGATTTTGCGGAATCTAGCCGCAGAAGGGCTGGCTTGTATCTATTATTCGAGTGATTATAAAGAACTTTCTGCTATTTCAGATAGAATCGTTGTGTTTTACGAAGGGACTATCACGAAAGAGTTCAATGATGTATGTGATGAAATTGAAAGTGATCTGGCAGCAGCCATGCTTGGAGCATCCAGGGTGGAGGCCATATGAAAAAGAGAATCAAATCACTCGTACATAAAGTCAGAAACTCCCAGGCATTTGGTCCTTATCTAATGCTTTTTATACTTACAGTATTTAATATTGCCCTTCAAGGCAGGAACTTTGCCAATGTATCCAGCATAAATTCCTTGTTTTTAGTCAATACTCCACTGATACTTGCGACAATCGCACAGGCCGTCATTATTTTCAGCGGAGGAGTAGATTTGTCTATCGGGGCAACTCTCTCTGTAGTAAATGCTTCTGCTATTGCACTTGGTACGTTTTTTCCGGTACCTCTGGCTTGGGCGTGCGCCTTCTTAGCAGCGGTTTTAATTGGTGTGGTTAAGGGAAGTATTGTTGCATACTTGCGTGTTCCTGCTATCCTGGTAACATTTGCCCTGTCTTTTGTACTTGAGGGAGTCGCACTTCTTATTTTGCCGCAGCCGGGCGGAACAATCCCGTCTTCTATTTATAGTGTATACGGCGGAGTCTTTGCTTCTGTCATTCCGATTTCTGCGCTTGTGATTATTTGTGTTTTGATTTTCTGGGGCATCCTGAATAAGCGGCCGATAGGCGCGCAGATGAAAGCGGCCGGATCGAATCCCAGAAGTCTATATATCGCGGGAGTAAATGTCCAAAGAACCAAGATGACAGCATACATCGCAGCAGGTGTGATTACGGGTATAGCAGGGTTGTGCCTGACAATCCTGGCATCTTCCGGTGACCCGAAAATCGGCAATGAAGTGTCGCTAAACACAATAGCTGCTTCTATTTTAGGCGGTGTTAATTTGAGCGGGGGGTGGGGCACTGTAGGCGGTGCGGCATCCGGTGCTTTATTTCTGGGAGTTTTGAATAACCTGATTTTCTATATTTTCAATAATGTTATTAAAAGCTCTACAATCGCCGGAATCAAATTGAGCTATCTTCAACAACTCCTGACAAATCTAATTATCATTCTGGGCCTTTGCAGTTCTCTTTTGGCGTATGTAAAGAAAAATAATAAGAGGAAGGAGCAAAAGAATGATCATGAAAACAAATGACAATAAGATTCGTATAGCAGAGATTGCTCATAACAACACTTTTATTGGGGTAATGATGGTTATTGTTATGTTTCTTATAGGTCTCTCCCTTAACCGGAATTTCATTTCACCAAATAGTGTAGGTAATATTTTTACCAATGCATCTTTACTGGCATTTGCATCATTAGGACAAACATTGGTGGTCATTTCCGGAGGCGTCGACCTGTCTATTGCAGCATGTATATCGTATGGAGCTGTTTCATCTGCGCTCATTATGAAAGGAGACAACAGCAACATTCCACAGGCGTTTCTTGTACTCATTATCGTAGGGGTACTTGTCGGTGCCGTCAATGCAGTCGGTATCATATATGCAAGGATACCTCCACTGGTAATGACGCTGGCCGTTGCTAATGCCCTTAATGTAATACAACTCATTTCCTGTAATGGTTCACCGACGGGAAGCCCTGCACCTGCGATAAAGTATCTGGGAAAATTCAAGTTGACATCGTCTTTTTCTTTCATTACGATTTTGCTCATTTTCGCTGCTGTTCTGGTGTATTTTATTCTCAAGCACAATGGATATGCCAAACAACTATATGCTGTTGGTAATAATCGGCAGGCAGCATCACTGGCAGGGATCAATACGAATCGGGTGTTATTAATTACATATATTATTTCAGCTGTTTTAGCTTGCTTCACAGGGATGCTGCTGCTGGGGTTTATTAATTTTCCTTACATAAATATGGGATCGTCCTATGGAATGCAGACGGTTGCCGCTGTTGTAATAGGCGGCGCATCATTTGCCGGAGGCAGAGGCCGTTTTACGGGAACCATTATCGGTGCGCTTGTGCTCATTATATTGTCCAATATTCTAATTGCAGTTCAACTTGATGATGCTGTGAAGAGTGTTATAAATGGATTGGTATTGCTGGCTATTCTGATTTTCTATACAAGAGAAAAATCAATTCGGCAGTAATTGATCCTATTGTAATAAATCATGATGCAATAAACAAATACGGGAGGATATTAAAATGAAAAGAATAATAGGTGTAAATTCAAATTGTTATCATGGGTACACTATCGATGAAGCAATAGATGGTATTAAAGAAGCTGGATTCCACTACATTGAACTGACAGCCACAAAAGGCTGGACGGAGCATGTATTCCCAACACAAAGCTTTGCTGAACTTCTGCGCATTAAGAATCGCCTTGAAGAAGCAGAACTAATACCTTTCGCTCTGAGCGGGCATTGTAACCTGATGGATAAAGACCGGCTGCAAGATTTTATTTCCAATATTGAACTGGCATCCTTCTTCAAATGCAACTATATAGTATCGTCTGTCGGCGAGGCGCATATGGAGGATAAGTCCCAGGTATCCAATGCTGAAGCTGCAGAAAATATTAAGATCCTTATTCCAATATTGGAAAAATACAGGATGAAACTGGTGCTCGAAACGCATGGGGATCACTCAATGGGAGTGGTTCTGAAGGAAATCGTTGACTTGATACATTCTGAATGGGTGTCGATAAATTATGATACCGCGAATGTTGTTTTTTATGCAGATGCAAATATACGGGAAGATTTATCAGCTTGTGTAGATCAGGTAGGATATCTGCATCTCAAAGACAAGAGTGGAGCGGCAGATGAATGGAATTTCCCTGCATTAGGGACCGGACGCATCGATTTTCCGATGATATTTGATGTGCTGGAGCAACATCATAATATGTCTCCGTTCAGTGTTGAAATTGAATTTACAAAAGCCGGCGCGAAAAATGTACAGGAAGTCAATCAAGCAGTTAAGACATCTTCAGAATTTCTGAAGTCCTGTGGTTTTGAAATATGAGTAAGACCGCAGCTGTCAATATAGGGGAGGTCCATCATGATTAATATTTGCCTTGTGGGTCTTGGGGGCATGGGAACGGTGCACTGGAATAACTATAAATACATAGAAGACTGTAAAGTTGTTGCTTCAGTGGGCTGCTCGGAGAATGACAGAAAAAATGCCGGGGAATGGGGTATTCCTCTTTTTTCTGATATTGAAGAAATGCTGGATGCAGTACACGTTGACATAATAGACATTTGTACACCTACATTCATGCATTATGAACAGGCAATGAAGTCTTTGTCGAAAGGTGTACATACTTTTGTAGAGAAACCAATTTCACTGCACAAGGATCAGGCAATCAGTCTCTATGAGACGGCAGAGAAAAACGGTGTTATTCTTTTTGTTGGTCAGGCAGTGCGTTTTACAAAGGAATATAACACGTTGAAGGATTTAGTCATATCTGAAAAATACGGTAAAATATTGGATGCTTCCTTTGAACGGTTATCTGCATTACCCCGCTGGGCGGTTGGCGGTTGGATGTTTGACAAAGAAAAAAGCGGGCATCTTCCCTTTGATCTTCATATCCATGACCTGGATCAGATTATCAGTATTTTTGGAACACCAGCCGAATACTCCTATACGAGTGCCGGAAATGAAGACAAAGAATATAAGGAACAATACCGTTTCACATATAAATATGATGACTTCAATATTTCAGCAGAGGCTGCCTGGTTTAATGCTGACATCCCGTTCACAGCCAGGTGGCGTGTGTATTTTGAAAATGCTGTCGTCATTAATAATGGAACAGATGTAACAGCATATCAGTTTGACCACGACCCGTTTGTATTTGATACAACGGAAAACAGAAAAATAACGACCGGTATTAATGTGCCTCCCACGGCCATGTACCTTAACGAGCTGAATCATTTTATTTTGTGTGTTCGCGGCAATAGGTATTCAAATATTATTCAAAAAAATGAAATATTTGCCGTTTTAGAAATTCTGGAAAATGTTTCGTTTTGTCTGTGAATTTTGTAGGAGGAGGTTGTTGAAATGAAAATTTATGGTATCGATATTATCTGTCAAAACGCACCCAAGCTTGATCTGGGGTTTGCGTTGATAAATAATTTAATGACGAATTTCTTAAAACCGCGAAAGTGTCTTTTGCGTTCGCCATTGAGCGTAATGACAGGCAAACCAGCGTATACTTTACGTTTATTCATGGTACCTCCGAAAGGAGGGAGCAGATATTTACTATATTGACCACTTAATTAAAAATGCCCTATGGATGAAAGGCGATTTTCAAATTTATATAAGCGGTGATGATATCGTGTTTCGCAACATTAAGAATGCATACGTATCCGACGGTTCCCCTGCATTTAATTATGCGTTCATGTCACGGGTCTTTGAGAAGGAAATGGAAGTCTTCCAGGTGCCTCGAATTCCTGTTGCCGATGAAACGTCGTACGCAATCGGCCGCCATCTTGTCGGCTGCCGGATAGGGTTTGATGCAGGAGGCAGCGATCGCAAAGTATTGGCTGTCATAGATGGCATTGTGGTTTACAGTGAAAAAGTCGTATGGCATCCGAAAGTAACGGCAGATCCCAATTATCACTACAATGAAATCGTATCTGCTTTCCGTACCGTAGCGTACCATATACCGCGAGTCGATGCAATCGGCGTCTCGTCAGCATGTGTCTATGCTGCCAACCGCACCATGCTGGCATGACTTTTTTTAAAAGTGCCTGAGAATCTTTTTGATTCAAAAGTAAAAGACATTTTTATTATGGCTGGAAGGGAGATCGAAGATGTCCCTGTTGTTGTATGTAATGACGGCGATGTAACAGCTCTAGCCGGTGCAATGAGTATGAATGCCTACAATGTCTTCGGCATTGCTATGGAGACAAGTGAAGCTGCCGGATATCTTGATAACAAGGAATTTATAATACGCTGGTTGAATGAGCTTGCTTTTTCACCGGTTGATACCTGACCTCAAACGATGGAAGATGAATGGTCCGGTGATATTAGGTACGGAGTCAAGTATTTTTCACATGATTCAATTATCAAGCTGGCTGCATCTACCCACATTGAACTTGACGGTGCCCGGACAGCTGCAGAAAAGCTCAAGGTCGTTTAGGAACTGCAGGAAAAAGGAGACCGCCGCGCAAAAGATATATATGTATCCCTCGGAGTGTACTTAGGACATACCCTTCCTTTATATTATAAAATGTACAGCTTTGACAGAGTTCTTTTGATAGGTCATGTCATGGGAGGGAAAGGCGGCAATATGATTCTGGATACCGTACTCAAAGTGCTTCAAGAGGAATACCCGGATATTGCAGCAGTGATTTCGGTTTCACTCCCCGATGAACAATCAAGAAGGGTTGGACAATCAGTAGCCGCTGCAAGCCTTCCGGAAAATTTAAAGAAAGTTCGCAGGGATAATCAGTAATTTTTCGAGATGTTAATTGAGTAATTAGACAAAAAAGGAAAATATAATGAAAATTATTAAGGCAAATGATTATGCAGACATGAGCCGAAAGGCTGCAAACATTATTTCAGCTCAGGTTATTTTATTTCCTCAAAGTGTGTTGGGACTGGCTACCGGATCCACGCCCGTTGGAGTGTACCGTCAATTGGTTGAATGGTACAGGAAAGGTGACCTTGATTTTTCAAGAATCCATACAATTAATTTGGATGAGTATTGCGAAATTTCTCCGGAGCAGGAGCAGAGCTACCGGTATTATATGAATGAGAATCTTTTTAAGGATGTGAATATTCTGCCAAAGAATACCCATCTTCCGGACGGTCTGGCAGCGGATTATGATTTGGAGTGTGCTAGGTATGATCAGCTGATAAGTGATTTGGGTGGAATTGACCTCCAATTGCTGGGAATTGGACATAATGGACACATCGGCTTCAATGAACCGGATCAGTCTTATGGCAAAATGACCCATAGGATTTATCTGGATCAACTTACAATTGAAGCTAATGCCAGATTTTTTTCGGATACATCGCAGGTGCCCCAATACGCACTGACCATGGGAATTAAGGCAATCATGCAGGCTAAAAAAATACTATTGGTTGTGAACGGAGAAAACAAGGAAGAAATTCTTTATCAGGCATTGAACGGACCTGTTACCCCGTCTGTACCAGCTTCCATTATTCAGTTACATCCGGATGTTACCCTCGTAGCAGACAAAGCTGCTCTTCGAAAGCTGCTTTTGTAGAAATCAGCTAAAATGGAAGCGAGAAGTCAGAATTTAAAATACTTCTATGCACCGTGAACATGGCCTGATCACACTATGCATTTGCTGGATCATTCAACATCTATTATTACAGCTGAAGAAAGCAATACAATTAGTTTTCGTATTGCTTCTCCTATGAAAAGCATAATATAAAATCCATATTTTATGCTGTAAATTTCGTTGTTTTGAGTAAAGAAAAGTGATATAATTTATAAATAGTCGACGATATTCGACTATATTTGACAATATTTGACAATATTTGACAATATTCGACAATATTCGACAATATTCGACAATATTCGACGATTCGTTTGAGCCAGGCCGGCTTAAGATGATTAATAGAAAGGATTATTCAATGGATAATAAATTATGGATCTATGTCGGCACATATACTCTTTCGATTCTATTTGGCACAGGCGAAACACTTCAAAGCAAAGGACATGGCATCGATCTCCTCGAATTCGATTCCCATACCGGAAAGATCGAATATCTTTCAACCACTGAAGGAGTTGAAAATCCTTCCTACTTGGTGTTCTCCCATTCGAAAAAATATCTATTTGCTGTTAATGAACTTAAAACATTCAACGGGGATGCAACTGGGACTGTCAGTGCGTTTAAAATCAATCAAAATACCGGACAGCTGGAATTTATCAATCGTCAGAAAACGGGGGGGGCAGACCCCTGCCATGTGAATATTAACCAGGATGATACGTTTCTGTTTGTGTCAAATTACATGAGCGGAAGTATCTGTGTCCTGCCTGTCGCAGAGAATGGAAGCCTCCTTGCGCCATGTCAGATTATTCAGCATGAAGGCAGCAGTATCAATCCCAGACGGCAGACAGGGCCTCATGCGCATTCCCTGGTATTTGACAAAGATAACAGCTTTGCTTTTGTCCCCGATCTGGGTATTGATCAAATGAAGGTTTACAAAACAAATTTTGAGGGCGGGCAGGACGTTCTGACTGCATGCAATCCCTTACAGGTTTTTCCGGGATCGGGACCGAGACATTGTGAATTTAATACCGATTTTCATCACTGTTATCTGATCAATGAACTGGGTTCAAGTATTTCCCTGTTCTATTACGACGGGCATGGGAATTTCGAGTTAGTCCAGACTGTGTCAACGCTTGCCAAGCCCTTTTCCGGAGATAATATATGTGCGGATATCCACCTCACACCAGACGGGAAATATTTGTATGGATCCAACCGCGGACATAACAGTATAGTAACTTATTTGGTTGATCCTTCGTCCGGCAAACTGTCATATCTGACATCAACGGACTGCGGCGGAAAGACGCCGCGCAACTTTGCTGTTGATCCCGGCGGACGGTACCTGATTGCCGCCAATCAGGACAGTGACAATATTGTCTCACTTGCGATTGACAGCCGATCGGGTGCGCTGACAGAAGTGATGAGACTGGAGAGCCCGACACCGGTCTGCATTAAATTTTTTGAGCCATTATGATTGATATCATTTCACACAGCAAGGAGGAAGACATGGGAAAAGCATATATTATTCCTGAAACAGCAAGAGCATGTGTCCTGACAGGTCCAAACCAGTTTGAAATCCGTGATGTAGAGGTCAAAACTCCCGGGAAACAGGAGGTTCTCTGCAAAATCAGGGCAGTTGCTATCTGCGGCAGTGATCCTGAAGTGATCCGCGGGGATCTGGCAGGTACCTGGCCGCCGGCGTATCCGTTTATTGCCGGTCATGAATGGTCCGGTGAAGTTGTAGCTGTCGGGGAAGATGTCAGTGAATTTAAAGTTGGCGACCGGGTGGCCGGCGAAGCACATAAGGGATGCGGATACTGTGACAACTGCAAAAAAGGCCGCTATACAATCTGTCTGAATTACGGTGACACGACAACCGGACATGAGCATTACGGGTTTATTGTAGACGGCGCTTACTGTCAATACCAGAAATATTCCATAAGAAGCATTACGAGCATGCCTGATAATGTCTCCTTCGCCGAGGCCGCGCTTTGTGATACTACCGGAGTTGCACTTCACGGGCTGGAGCTAACGGGGATCACACCGGGCGGAACCGTTGCGGTTGTTGGCCCGGGTCCTATCGGCCTGAGCGCCATGCGGCTGGCAAAAGCACTCGGAGCGGCTAAAGTCATAATGGTTGGACGCGGTTCACGGCTTGAAGCAGCTGCAGAACTCGGTGCCGAAGCATGTGTTGATTTTTCGAAGGAAGATCCGGTCAGGCCGGTCAGGGATTTTACAGGGGGAGTGGGCGTAGACGAAGCGTTTGAATGCTCAGGTGCGAAGGGAACTTTCAACCAGTGTGTCCGTATGGTCAGGAAGGGCGGCCGTGTCGGCCTGCTGGGAGTTGCAACCGATGGTGTAATGGAAGAACTGCCGTTCAAATATGTGACTCATAATGAAATAGCGATTTTCGGCTCGCGTGCCAATCCGAATGTCAGCGGCAAAGTACTTCGACTTATGACATCCGGGCAGCTTAATGTAAAAGACCTTATATCCCATCGCTTTCCGCTTGAGCAATTTGCCGAAGCACTCGATACTTTCGTACAACGTAAGGATCATGCAATCAAAGTGGTTATCCTGCCGAACGGGGAAGAGTGACTATAATTTGTCAGGCTGAATATAAACTGTAATGATTGAATATATTATTAAAATAGCTCACCGCGATGGCATCAAAGTGCATGGAAGGGAAACAATATGAATTATTTTGAGAACAAACCGCTGGGACGTACCTTTGCCGTCAGACTTGACAAGGGGGATGACGTACTTTCGTGTATCAATGATTTTATTCATAAAGAGAAAATTGAGGATGGTGTTGTTGTCTCCGGAATCGGTACCCTCGATCAATGCGTACTGCATTTTGTCACTCATATTGATGATGCATCCAAAATGTATTTCAGGGAGTGGAAAGATACCGCATTGGAAGTTGCTTCTATCCAAGGCATCATCGCAGACGGGACGCCTCATCTGCATATGGTGGTATCCGATGAAAACACAGCCTGGGGAGGGCATCTTGAGCCCGGATGCAGGACTCTGTTCCTGTGTGAGGTTGTTATTGTAGAAATGCCCCATTTTAATTTGACCAGGACCAATAAGTCCGATGATATCAATAATCCGGATCATCTGATCAGACAGCTGACCCAAAAAAAGATCTGAGGAGGACACGGAACATGAACCAACCCATAGAGCGTTACCTGAAAGTGGGTCTGGTACATTACATGGCGTATCCCCTGACAGCAGGCGGAGAAGGCGAAATCGTCGAAAGCGTGAGGCGCATATGCGCGGATGAATACTTTCAAGTGATTGAAGTCGCCTGGATGAAAGATGTGTCCGTACGTCACAAAGTCAGGAAAATGGTCGAGGAATCTGCCATGACACTGACCTACGGGGCGCATCCGCGCCTTCTGCGCACAAAACAGAATATCAACTCCCTTGATGAGGCACAAAGACTCATTGCTCTCGCGAATCTCAAAGAAGGCGTCGACGAAGCGTATGAACTTGGTGCCGGAGGGTATGCATTTCTCTCAGGTCAGTATGATGAGTCGACAAAGGAAGAAAGTTTCCGGCAGCTTGTCACATCCACTGTCGAATTGTGCCGCTATGCGAAAGAAAAAGGTGATATGCCGGTCAATTTGTCTGTTTTCGATTATGATGCCGACAAGTGCTGCCTGATTGGTCCGGCAACCCTTGCTGCCGGACTGGCATCTGAAGTATGCAAAAAAGCGGATAATTTTGGCCTTTTAGTTGATTTGACACACATCCCGCTTTTGCATGAGACAATCCGTGAAAGCCTTCTTCCGGTTGCCAAATATCTTAAACATGTTCATATCGGTAATTCCGTCATCGTGCCGGGAGCGCCCGGATACGGGGACCAGCACCCCCGTTTCGGATTTCCCGATAGTGCAAACGGGATTCCGGAAATCGTAGAGTTCCTCCAAGTCCTCTTTGAAATCGGGTATTTGAACGAAGAGAGGCCAGCCATTCTCAGCTTCGAAGTCAAACCTTTCGGGGATGATGACAGTGAGATGGTGATTGCAAATGCTAAAAGGACCCTCAACACTGCCTGGGCCAGAATGTAATTATATTTGATAATAGAAAATCCAGACACAATAAGAGAAACGAAATTTTTTAATTGCTGCCCCGTATTGCAATGAATGTCCGGAATGCATGATAACAACGCATTCCAGGCATTTTTTATACCAGTAAAAACTTCACATAGTAATGTATTTATATAAATCAGAAATGACTGTTAACCACAGAAAAAAGTGAGGCAAAATTGCATTTGACAATTAGGCTTCACATGCTATAATGGTCACATACAGACGACAGTCGACTATATAACTTATTTCCTGTGTATTGAGTAAAAAAATTACGAATTGATTTGCGCAGATAATTCAGTACACGAATATTTCGTGATCTGACAAATCTGATGTCCGACACCGGCCCTGAAACAGGTTGTTTTTACATTACTGGCTTACATGCAAAATTCAATTCTTATTCACACTTATACAGATTAGGAACAGATTAACTACGTCGACCATTGTAATCAACTTTTTTCCACTTGCAGGAAATTCGTGTTTTTGATTAACCTCAAAGGACGGGAAATAGACGGGGAGGTGTTTTGACAGAAAACATATACAGTAAAAGATAATTGAAAAGACATTAATAGTGATGACATAATACATTTCAATGCCTCAGTAAAAGATCATTTCATGTACATAGATTACTCACAAAATAGAATTATTTTAGGAGGAACTCATGAAAAAGACTATATTTACCATTGCAACGATGATTTGTATTTGTTCTACTCTTCTTGTTGGTTGTCAAAAATCGGGTGCAACAACAGCTACAACAACAGCAGGCGCAGCAGCAACAACAGCAGCAGGTGCAGCAGCAACAACAGCAGCAGGTGCAACACCTCTTAAGATCGGTCATCTGACATATCATACAGGTGCATTCGGACATGTTGGCCCCCAGTTTGACGGAGCAGCGAATTTTGCATTGGACATAATCAATGAAAATCCCCCGCTTGGAGGCGAAGTTTCAATTATTCACCAGGATATCGGCACAATAGGTGAAGGCCAGGCAGCCAGAAAGCTTGTTGACAGTGAAAATGTAGATATCCTCCTGAATGTCGCCGGAGAATATATGTCATATCGTGACTGGATGGTTCAGTATGTTGCAGAAAACGCTGGGCCGCTTATGCCTTCCGTTCATGCAGGATCGATTGCACGTGAGTTCGGCGGTGTCGCTACTGAGCCGATTTTCAGGGGCGCGCCAATGGATACAGACCAGGGGTTAGCCACTGCTCTCACCATTCAGCAAGAGGGCGCAAAGACGGTTGTTATTATGGCAGTCGAAAACGACGGAATGCAGATGCAGCAGGATTCTGCGGTAAAAGCATGCGAAGCCCTTGGAATTACAGTTTTGGATCAGATTGATTTCCAGCCGGAACAAACATCATATAGAAGTGTTGTAGGCAAAGCCCAGGCCCTTAACCCGGATGCCCTGATCGTGTTCTGTGCTGCAGAAGACGGCGGGACAATTGTTAAGAATTCAGCTGAAATGGGAATGTCCTGCATCATTGTCGGCGCAACCGACTGGCTTTTTGTAGAATTTCCCCAGACTGCAACCATGAGCGCAATTGCAAAGCATAAGGTTGTTAAGGCTGTCGGATTCACATATGCAGAAGGTCCGGCATGGGATTTCTATAAAAAAGCATGGGATAGTTCTGAATATGCTTCTTTGAATGACGCAGCTAATTCCTATACATTACAGTATTACGATCTTCTGAATGTTTCGATGCTGGCCATCAAAAAAGCCGGATCAACGGACATAAATGACTGGGTAGCAGCTATGCGTGATGTATCCATGGCTCCCGGTACAAAAGTATATACATATCAGGAAGGTTTTGACGCACTTGCAAGAGGCGAAGACATTGACTATGAAGGAGTAACCGGCACATTTGACTACACGGAAACCGGCGTTGTCAGTGGAATTTATGGTGTTTTTGAATGGACGGATACCGAGACTATGGTCAGGGATAATGTAATCGAAGGAAAAGTGATATTGGACCTGGGCAGCAAAATCGGCTGATTGATTATCTGATATACAAAGTTGCAGGCTGCTCCCGAAGTGCGGATAGTTCATAATTGATGACGCAACCGGGAGCAGCTGTTTACTATAAACATGTATTTTCCCCGTAAATGTTTTGTTGTAAAAAATTTATCTCAAAGCAGAAGAAAGAAACAGAATAAAGTGATAAACCTAAAGAGGAGTTAATATGACTTTTTCATTATTTACATCAACTGCCTTGGTATTAGGTCTGCTGGAGGCAGCTCCCCTTGTTCTGGCAGCGATAGGATTCACCCTGATATTCCGACTCAATGGCTTTACAAACGTTGCATATGCGGAAAACATAACACTCGGCGCATATTTTGCAGTTATATTCAATTCGATGTTTGGCTGGAATTTTTATGCTGCCATCATACCTTCCGCACTACTATCGGGGTTGTTCAGCGTACTTACGTATCTTGTTATTTTCCGCCCTGCATTCAAGAGGGGTGTTGGAAAGACGGAGCTGATCATCCTGTCAGTAGGTTTATCATTTTTCGTGCGATACGGTTCAAGATTAATATTCGGCAACGACCTTTTCAATTTTACCTTTGATAATCCATCGTACCTTTCAGCTTTCGGCATCGGAATAACAAGTATTCAACTTACCTGCATCGCACTGGTAGTCGTTATTTCATTAGGAATCTACTTCTTTATCTACCGGACAAATTACGGTGAAAGAATGAGAGCTCTGGCTGATAATGAGAACCTGGCAATGATCAGCGGGATTAACCCGACAAAAGTTTCCATTCTGATATGGTTTATAGCCGGTGCAGCCGGCGGTCTTGCCGGAGTTTTTTATGGTGCATTTTCCTTTGTAAGTCCTTCACTTGGCTACAATCTTATTTTAATCATTATCATGGTTACAATTGTTGGAGGAGTAGGAAGTGTCCGGGGCTCTTTAGCAGCAAGTGTCGGAGTAGGCATTATCACCTCAGCTGTGACTCTTTTGTCAAAGCCCCTGTATGGGCAGGTGGTTCTGCTGATACTCTTTATCGGAATTCTAAAACTTAGAAAAGTGAGGATATAAAAAGTGGAACAATTACTATCTGGATATGTTATATATTCGCTAGCTTTTCTATTAATATTTATATCTTTAGCAACGCTTCTGCATCTGCAGTTCAGTCTTGCCGGAATAGTCAATTTCGGAGTTGTTGGTTTCTGGGGCCTGGGAATGTATTCATTCTCTTTGCTTCTGGTAAAGGGCAAAGTTCCGTTTGTGCTGGCCGTGATACTTGCATGTATGATTACAGGGATTGTCTCCTGGATTTTGGGCAGAATCATTCTGAATCTTGACGATCAGGCGGTTTTGGTCGGGACGCTTGCATTTGCAACGATCATCGAATACCTGTCTACATCGGAAAAATGGCTTACGAATGGTGTTATGGGATTAGGTACAGTGAATTTTCCTTTCAATTTCGGGAAAAAATCACTGTTGGTCTATTCTTTAATTCTGCTGGTTTTTACGGTTTTACTGATGCTTTACACATATAAACTTAAGAAATCTCCTTACGGCAGATTGCTTCTGAGCATCAGCGACAACGAAAAACTATCACAAAGCCTCGGTAAGTCTACTTTCCGTCAGAAGAATATCTTCTTTACGTTTACCTGCGCACTAATCGGTTTCTTTGGCGCAATGGCGGCTCCTTTATACAGTTTTATTTTCCCCCGCATGATCGGCTCCGGTGTAACATTTACTATTTGGATTGCACTGATGCTTGGCGGCAGAAAGAAACTGTTCGGCGGATTAATCGGAGTAATTGCTACGATTGGACTATTTGATTATGTCATAGAAACAGTTATTCCCATCCCGACGCAGTATGCAGAAATTGTTCCGAATATTAAATTCTGTGTTTACGGGCTTATGCTGATTCTGGTTCTTATGTTCAGACCTTTTGGAATTCTTGGAGATAAGAAAATGGAGATTGTAAAATGAGAGAAAAAGTACTTCACTTAAAAAATGTAGTTAAAAAATTCGGGGGAAGAACAGTAGTAGATATTAAAGATATTACTTTCGGGACCCATGGCATCGAGGGCTTAATCGGCCCTAACGGTGCAGGAAAAACTACATTAATAAGCTTGATCACCCATAAAATCGGCATGGATCAAGGACAAATCCTTTATTATAAGAATAATAAGGAAATTGATATTTCCAAAAAACGATTGGATGAGATTGCAAGGCTCGGCCTTGTCAGGACAAACCAGATTATCCAGGACTTTGCGAGCCTCAGCATCAGGGAGTCTCTTCTTTTATCGCTTGCAACTTCGAAAGATGAGCAGCTTTATAAGATATTTAATGAAAAAAAATTCAGAAAAGCGGCAGAAAAGGAAATCAATGAATACCTGGAGTTTTTCCATTTTGAAAATCCTGACGGGAATGCACTCTCCGCCGGGGAAAAGAAACTTCTCGACATTATTCGCTGCATGCTCCTGAAACCCAAATTTCTTCTTATGGACGAACCTACGTCCGGCCTTGCCCAGGATCAGACTGACAGAGTAATTGAGATGATGAAAACAAAGACGGGAAATAATGAAATGTCAATATTGATTGTAGAACATGATCTTGACCTTATCTGGAAAGTTTCGGAAAATGTTTTTTTTATGGCTGAAGGAGAGATCCTTATTCAGGGCGCTCCTGATGAAATCAGGAAAAACAAAACGGTAATCAGCAAGTATATGGGAGAGAATTATGCTCAGAATAAATGATATTAGAAGTGGATATGGTGAAGTGACGGTTCTTCATGGCCTGAATTTCGAAGTGAAACACGAGATTTTTGCAATACTTGGAGCAAACGGTGCAGGCAAAAGTACTTTGATGAAGACAATTGCGAAGGTTATCCCCCTTAAAACCGGAGAGATGTTCTTTAAAGATGAGAACATCTCAAACTTCACACCGTTCCAGACTTCCACCAGAGGTTTGGCTTTTGTACCCCAGGAAGAACAGATATTCCCTCAAATGACTGTTCTGGAGAATCTCTCCATTGGCGGCATGAATCTTGATAAAATTGCGAAAAAAGAAAAAATGGAGGAAATATTTGAACTGTTTCCGGACATTGTCGCAAGAATAAATCAGAAAGCCGGAAGTCTTAGCGGCGGAGAAGCACAGATGGTTGCTGTAGCCCGCGCTTTGATGCAGGATCCCGCACTTATTCTGCTGGACGAACCGACTTCGGGTCTTTCTCCTAAATATTCGGAAATATTGTTTCATAAAGTGAAAGAAATCCATGACAAGAAGGGAGTAAGTATCATCATATCTGAACAGAATGCTGCGAAAGCCCTTGAGATAGCCGACAAGATAATGGTTCTTACGCTTGGCAACATCTTCCTGATGGAGGATTCAAAGAACGTTGATATAGAGATGATAAAAGAGGGTTATAGGATTTGAAGCCATTCATTGTCTATTGGATTCGATGATCGGCACCGTTCTATTGTGTGGGGCGAAATATTATGATAAACAAAGAATATTTGAATACAGCAGGTAGTGTGCAGGCATATCTCGAAAGGATTGGCTATATCGGAAATCCAGAAAATGATTACAGCACGCTTGCACAGCTTCAGTGGTCTCACTTACACAGCGTTCCGTATGAAAACCTTGATATTTTGCGCGGGAAATATTTATCACTTGAAATGGAAGACTTGTTCGAGAAAATAGTTGTGCGCAGGAGAGGCGGTTACTGCTTCGAGCTGAATGGTCTTTTTTCATGGCTGTTAAAAAAAATGGGGTTTCAGGTCACTGAGTATTATGGCCGTTATCTGGACGGAGAACCTTTGGAAATGCCGATGCGCAGGCATCGGATCCTCCGGGTGGATATTGACGGCAAGGTATACATAGCTGATGTCGGGGTAGGCGTATGTGCTCCCAGGCACCCACTGTTGTTTCAGATAGGAATTGAGCAGATACAGGGTGACGAATGCTACCGCATCGTAGAGCATCCGGTACTGGGTTTCGTTGTGGAATTCCGGCATAAAGGGGAATTCAAGAGGTTATTTTCGTTCACGCAGGACCCTCAGTACCCGATTGACTTTGAAATGCCCAATCACTGGTGCCTTACCCATCCTGATTCGATTTTCAGAAACAATACAATGGTCTTTATCCGTACACCTGAAGGCCGAAATACCATTGCCGATAAGAGTGATGAAAACGGGGTCAGAATCAGAGAATTCCGCAGGTTTACCAGAGATAACGTCATCACATGCATTCCCCGGACAGAAGCGGAAGAAAGTGAAGCACTGCTGACTCATTTTGGTATTGTTCTTTGATATTCCTGCAAAATCAAGTGATGAAAAAAAAGACCGGATTACTCTTCGTAACTCCTAAGAATTGTCGAGCATAAATGAATTTAACAGGTAAATACCTGGATTTTAGCAAAGCCGCACTTGTAAATATTCGCGGGAATGTGTTAAATATAGTAGAGATATTATTATATTTATGATCTGTTCTGTACAGCTGATTTGATATAATGGTGCCGATAAGCATAAAGCCATACGCTGTACTTTAGATTCTTGATTAAAAACGGAGAATATTGAGCAGTACTTGCATGTAGATGTAATTTCGTCTACAATCGACTATATACTACTCTCTATAGAGGTGAAAGAAAATGCCTGAAGAAGTATCCAAAAGGAAGTTTTTGAAACGCAATTTACTACGCGATGAAATTCGTGAAGCAATCCAGGAAGCAATTGATTCAAATGAGTTGAATCCGGGTGACCGCATCATCGAGACGCAATGGGCAAAAGACCTTGGCGTTTCGAAAGCTCCCGTCCGCGAGGCAATACGTGAGCTTGAAGCGATGGGCATACTTGAAAACCAGCCCTATCAGGGGGCATATGTCAGAAGTCCTTCCTCCAAAGATATCGTTGATGCAAGTAAAGTTCGCCAGAGCCTTGAAGCGATGGGAATGAGAGAAGCGGCAAAAATCATCCAGGACAGCGAGCTTGAAGAGATCCTGACCATCCTGCATGAAATGGAAGCGGCAGCCCAGGACAGTGATTTCGAATTATATATTGACCGGGATATGCAGTTCCACAGAAGAGTCATGGAAATAGCAAACAATGGGATTCTGCTGCGCGTCTGGGAGCAGTCAAGAATCGCGCAATGGACAAAAGTCGTAACAAAAATGTCCAAACAATCACTTGAAGCCCTGGCCATCCGGCATGAAGCCATCTATCAGGCATTGGCTGCACATGACCCGGAACGTGCAGAAATGGCCGCTGTCATGCATCTTGATGAATTGCTGAAAGAAATCAAGGAGCATTAAAGCCTGCTCCGGCTGATTCTTGATGAGTGGTTGTTGTAAGGAGGGGTATATTTTGACGGAGAAGACACCAAGGCGGCCATTAGAGAAACGCAGTTTATTGCGTGATGAAATTCGTGATGTCATTCAGCAGGCTATCTTATCAAAAGAATTGAAGCCGGGGGACCGGATTGTTGAGACCCAGTGGGCTGCAGATTTGGGTGTCTCAAAAGCACCTGTCCGTGAAGCTATTCGTGAACTGGAAGCGATCGGATTACTGGAGAACAAGCCCTTTCAGGGTTCTTATGTACGAATTATTACTGCTAAGGAATTTGATGATGCAATCAAAGTACGGGTTGTACTTGAAGTGCTTGGTATGCGTCAGGCAGCCAGAAGGATTACAGATCAGCAGCTCAATGAACTGAGTGATGTGCTGAAAGAAATGGAAGATGCCGCCCATAATCAGATGTTTGAGCTTTATGTTCAGAAGAATACGGATTTTCACAGAAAAATCATAGAGGCTGCAGATAACGTGATGCTGCTGAACGTATGGCGTCAGTCCAATATTTCTGAGTGGACCAGCATCATTACAAAAATGTCGGAACGAACGCTGGAGAACCTGGCAGTCAGACATGAGGAAATGTACGAATCCCTTCGGGCACATGATGAGGAGCGCGCGGTTAAGGCCGTTACGATTCATCATATGGAACTGATAGATGAGTCGATTGAAAAACGCGAAAAAATGTATGGCGACTCCGAATAACCCGGGTTCGCCTGTGCGCTGTCCTACTAAAAGTTAGTAAGCATATCAGCGGAATACCGGAAAAAGGGATACACTGTGTGTATCCCTTTTAAATTACCCTATATGTGCTGCCACTGCTGGCACGATTGGAGAAAAAATGGAAAGACCGGATACTGTCACTTCAACAGCTGCATTGGTTGTTGCTGCAGGATTATCATCGCGGATGGAAAAATTCAAACCGTTTTTAGAGCTGGGCGATAAAACAATTATTGAATGGGTTGTTGAGACTCTGCAGTCAGCGGGTATCAGTAAGATTGTTCTTGTAACAGGCTTTCGGGCGGCGGAAATGGAACAAATGCTGTCAGGAAGGGGCCTCATTTTTGCAAGGAACGAACATTATACCGACACGCAAATGTTTGAGTCTGTAAAAATCGGTCTTCAGGTTCTCGAAGGACAATGCGGACGATTTTTCATTCTGCCCGGAGATCTGCCGCTGTTCAGGCGGTATACGCTTGAAAGCATACTGTCAGCACAGGAAAAAACGTCTGCCGGCGTTGTCATTCCTTCGTTTTCAGGCAAACGGGGACATCCGATCCTTGTATCGGAGAATAAAATCAGTCAAATACTCGAATATGACGGTCCTTCGGGCCTTAAAGGTGCTTTATCGAGCCTGACATGCCTGCAAATGGAACTGGCCGTACCTGATCCCGGTATTTTATTGGATGCGGATACTCCTGATGATTATGCAGGCCTCAAGCGATACCGGTCTGAAATGGATTATCCATCCCCAGAGGTATGCCATGCAATACTGCAGTGGTTTAATGCAGACGAACGTATCGAAAAGCATGGCCGTGCGGTTGCAGATGCGGCGCTTGAGATTGCAGATAAACTATCATCAGCCGGATACATATTGAACCGGGCACTTCTGGAATCATCAGCTTTACTGCATGATGTTGCCCGGAACAGGACGGACCATGCCAGATGCGGAAGTGACTGGATGATTCAATTGGGATACCAGTCTGTAGCAGAAGTTGTTGCGGCCCATATGGATGTACCGGAGCAGGCGATTGACCGATTGGATGAAAGTGCGATTGTATATTTGGCGGACAAACTTGTTGTTGAAGACAGACGGGTTCCGCTCGAAGAGAGATTTATGCATGCACAGGCAAAATATGCAGATGATCCGAAGGCAGCGGAAGCAGTCAGGACCCGCCTTGATAAAGCACAAAGAATAATAAACAGTATTGAAAGTAGAATGGCCGGCAGCAAGGACCGGTATAAGCAATAATTCTTTGTTCTGGACAAATTGGATATTTCCAACCATGCCTTCCGGATAAATATAACCTGAATCGCCCGTTATTCTATTAGCTGCTGCCGCGTGCTTTTTGCCGTAACAGTAATTAAAAGGAAACGGGCGTTTTTGTTCTGTTACTGATTAGCAGGAAATGAACAGAAGAGTTCCGTGTCTTATTGACAATGAATCAAATTCTGCTAAAATGACATTAGATAGACGACAGTCGACCATATAATATTTAGAAAATGCAAATCCCTTACAAGATAAATATATTCATTCAGAGTCACGAATGCATAGCATTTCATTTTTTTGCATAATACCGGGGAAATAAAAAATCGAACTGTTTTCCGTCAAATCCAGTCAGGTATAAACAAAGATAGTGATGAAACATAAAATTCAAAGGAGGAAAGAGCAGCATGACTAACATGATCGGCAAAGGCGCTAAAAGAATTGACGCTTACGATAAGGTCACGGGAAAAGGATTATTTGCCGGTGACTATATTAATCAGTTTCCTAACCTTCTCTATGTCAAAGCATTACGAAGCCCGTATGCACATGCAAAAATTCTGAAGCTCGATGTAAGCAAAGCTGAAAAACTGGAAGGTGTTGTCAAAATTGTTACAGGGGCAGATGCTGATGTTGACTGGGAGAATTTCCCCAAATCGGCTATATTTGCCAAAAATGAGACTATATGGGCAGGACAGGGTATTGCGCTTGTTGCTGCCGAGTCCCTTGACATTGCAGAGGAAGCACTTGACCTGATTGAAGTCGAATATGAACGTCTCCCGCATGTCCTTGACTATTATGCCGCCTCTGCTGCGAACCCTGCTTCCGTTATTGACCCTGAATTTGAAACACGTGAAGCACCGTCTTTTCAGGAACGTCCCGGAGAGAAGCCTAAGCAGCGCAAATCCCCCAATATCGTCGGCGCATACTCTCTTGATGCCGGTGATGTTGACAGGGCAATGGAGAAAGCGGATATAATCATTGAAAAAGAATTCTGGACCGGGAAAAAAACTGCAAGCGCCCTTGAATGTGCGAATGCTGTGGCCAGGTATGATTCCGACGGCGGCATCACGATGTGGTCCAACGGAGCAGGTGTTCATGGCGTCATTAAAGCAGCCGTCTGCCGGATTTTTAAAATGCAGGAAAACAAAGTCCGTATTATTCAGCCATATATGGGCGGAAGCTTTGGCAGCCGACTAAACCCGTATATAGAAATTCTTACCGTACTTATGGCGCTCAAAACAAAACGTACTGTTTCTTTCGAATATACCCGCAAGGAAATGTATACCTCGGCACCGTCCAACTGGCCGTGTATTACAAAAGTAAAAATCGGTGCTAAACGCGACGGAACCATTGTTGCACATGATTATTACCTGGCGGAAGAAATCGGCGCAGCTGTTAACAATACATTTTTCACCGGCCGTCTTTCTTCTTCCGGCGCCTGCTGTGTATATAATATTCCGAACACCCGTATGGATACCTGCGCTGTGGCAACAAATACTGTGCCGGCAGCCGAGTACCGCGGTCTGGGATGTCCGGAAGCCGAATTTGGCATTGAGTGCGTGATAAACGAACTTGCAGATGAACTCAAAATAAATCCGGTTGAAATCCGCCTCAAGAATATGCTCAAAAAGGGAGACAGGAATCCCTATGGTGAACTGATCACCAGTATCGGTCTTTCAAAATGCCTGCAGGCCTGTGCTGATGCGGTCAAATTAAATGAACCAAGCGTCCAGCCTGAAAACGGGCCATGGCGCCGCGGTAAGGGCATTGCAACAGCAGGAAAGCAGAATACACCTCTCGGCCGTTCCGAGGCAGAGGTACGGTATAACAGTGACGGCACGGTGGAACTGCTGATAAGCTGTGATGAAAATGGTATGGGAATCACAACCAGCCTCGCGCAGATGGTTGCAACAGAGCTGAAAATGCCTATGGAAAAAATCAAGGTTATCAAAGGAGATACACTCGTAACCCCGTATGACAACTACTCCGCTTCCAGCCGAACGACCTATAATACCGGAAACGCTGTGAAACTTGCGGCAGAAGACTGCATCCGCAAACTAAAGGAAGAAGTCGCCCGTGAATTCGGCGTTCATCCCAGTAAGGTTGAAATCCAAAATGATAAGGCGATACTTGTTGGATCCCACGTTCAGGAAGTTGATATTCCTTCACTATTTCGTCCGACAAGTCCTTTTTCCCAGGGTAACTGGGGATTGCAGAAAGGCAGCCCGGTCGTCGGGAAAGGCATTTTCTGCCCTGCCCCGATCCACATGTGGGACGCCAAGGGTAAGTCGGACCGCGTCTGGAACTGGTTTCAGTATTCAGCCTGCGCTGTTGAAGCGGAAGTGAATGAAGAAACAGGACAGATAAGGATCATCAATATAGCAAGCTCCGCAGATACCGGCAATCCGATCAATCCTAAGTTGGTCGAAGGCCAGATCGAAGGCGGTGTGATGATGGCAATCGGATTCTTTGTCAATGAAGAACACCTTTTTAATGACCGCGGTGAAATAAGCAATTCGAATATGGGCGATTACAGACTTCCAACTTTTTTGGACATGCCTAAAAACAAAAACTTTGCTTCACTGATCAATCCGGATCCGCTTCCGGACGGTCCGTACGGCGCCAAGGGTATGGCGGAGTCCATTACTATACCAGTTGGACCCGCAATTGCGGAAGCTGTTTATCAGGCCGTCGGCGTGCGCGTTACAGGTTACCCGATGACAGCGGAAAGAATCCTGCAGCTGATTAAAGAAAAGGAGGCGGCATTATGAGTCTTGTATATTCAAACGGCAAAACGGTCAGGGTAAGCCTGGAAGTAAACGGCAAAAAACTGACGGCGGATGTTGCACCCTATATGACCCTGCTGGATTTCCTTCGTAAAGAGATCAACCTCACCGGTACTAAGCACGGCTGTGATGACAGCAACTGCGGTGTATGCACCGTACTTGTGAACGGTCTGGCCATTAAGAGCTGTACGATGCTGATCATGCAGGCAAACGGGAAAAAGATCACAACGATCGAAGGTCTCGAAGATGAGAACGGCCTGCATCCGATGCAAAAAGCATTTGTTGATCATTTTTCGGTACAGTGCGGATTTTGCACGCCGGGAATGATCCTGACGGCCAAGGCAATCCTCGATGAGAACCCGCATGCGACGGAAGAGGAGATTCGTGAAGGACTCCACGGCAACTTATGCCGCTGTACCGGTTATGTGAAAATAGTTGAAGCGATAGAAGCAGTGCGGGACGGTGAATATAATCCCGGATGTGCCTGCAGTAAGGAGGTTTGAACCATGAGATTTGATAATTATTTCGAGCCGACGACCCTGGCTGAATGTTCATCTCTGCTCAAGGAATATGGCTCTGCTTCCCGCTTGCTTGCAGGCGGTACCGATCTGGTTCCCCGCCTCAAGAACCGGCAGCTGAAGATTTCAACTGTTATTTCCCTGCAGGGAATACCTGAGCTGTCACGTATCGAAAAAACCGAAAACAGTATGAATATCGGAGCGATGGTGACCTTGAGGGATGTAGTCAAATCACCTCTTCTGACGGGCAGCCTGAAGGTGGTCGCCGAAGCTGCCGGTCATATTTCCAGTATGCAGATCCGTAACATCGCTACAATCGGAGGCAATTCCTGTAATGCTTCCCCAAGTGCGGATTCCGTGCCCGGACTTCTGGTTTCTGATGCATTTGCCCTGATTTCCGGTGCAGACGGTGACAGAAGTGTTCCTTTGATTGATTTCTTCGCAGGTCCCGGTAAAACCGTACTCAGGGAAGGCGAAATCCTGACCGGATTTTCTATTCCGCGGACATCTCCTTTCACAGGTGCTACTTATGAAAAATATACGATCCGGGGCGATACGGATATTACTATTGTAGGTGCCGGATGCAGGCTTAACCTGAACAAACAGGGTGTCATAGAAAGTGCCCGCATTGCGTTGGCAGCTGTTGCGGCAACACCTGTGCGGATTGATGCTGTCGAGAAACTGCTTGCCGGACAGAAACTAACGGATGAATTAGTAAAGGAAGCAGGCAATCTGGCTGCGGCAAACATTTCCCCGATCAGCGACCAGCGTGCAACGGCTTCATACCGAAAGGAAATGGTCAGTGTATGGGTTCGCCATGCACTTGTCGAAGCACAGAAGCGGGCTATTGCTGCGATTGACAAATCGAATGAGCAATCCTCCTCCGTTGAATGGACATATTACGGTTGATTGATTCAATAATCAATTTGAAAGCTTACCGGTAGAATTCAGCTGATTTTGTAGGAAGAGGAGAATACGCAATTGGAGAAAATTACAGACAATGTATATACGGAAACAAAGATCAGGGGATGTAACCCAAGCATAGTATTTACTACAGAGGGTTCTGTATTTATTGATACGGCCCAGTGGATAACCACTTTGCTTGCTATGAGGAAATTCGCACTGGAAAGAGGCCCCATCCGCTATTTGATCAATACGGAAGCACATATCGACCATATTTTCGGAAATCATTGGTTCGCCGGTGAATGTCCTGTCATCGGACATGAGAAACTTGATGATATTTTCTGGACAGTCGCAAATGCGGAATGTTATGACTACAGCCTCGATGTGATCAAGCGCCAGGACCCGCAGTCACTGCATTTGATGCCGTCACGTGAAGACTATATTGTAAACAAACCTCAGATTTATTTCAGTGAGCGTATGAGTTTTGTGCTCGGCAGCCATCATTTTGAACTGTATCATACACCCGGTCATTCAACAGGACAGACAAGCATATATGTTCCCGAAGAAAAGGTACTGTTTGTCGGAGATACGATTTTCTCCGACTGCCAGACATGGCTGCACTCGGCCGATATTAACCAGCTTCTCGAAACACTTCGCTTCCTTCGGACTTTTGACGCGGACTGGATTGTCCCCGGACATGGGCCTGTTGTGAAGAAAGAATATATCGATGTGCAGATCGCTTTCATATATCAATGGATCAGCGCTGTGGCCAATGGCATTGCAAAAGGTTGGACCAAAGCAGAATGCATTGAGAAGATTAATTTCAGGGAGCAATACCCTGTCGATATTGGTCAGGATGAAATGATGGATTATATCCAGACCACCAATGTGGTGAAAGTATACGATTACCTGACTGAATGTGTTTGAGGGAATTTGGTTTATCTATTTCATGCGGACATTGGCTCAGTTTACACAATGCATGAGCTTATTTGTTAAATCAGATTCAATATTTTAGAAAAGAGAAAGGAGAAAAACGGGGAGAAAGAAAACGAAAAAAGCAAACCGAGGAATAGAGAAAATAGCCATTGAGGAGGAAGAAAATGACAAAGAAAGCAACGAAAATTGTAGCACTTGTTATGTTAATGGTTTTTGCAAGTTCAACCCTTTTGACCGGCTGCGGCGGCACGGCAAAAGTGACAACAACAGCAGCCCCGGCAGCGACAACAGCAGCGACGGCAGCAGCTACTACGAAAACGGCGGAAACAACAGCCGCGACGAAGAAACTGCCTGTAGTGGGTATTTCATCCGGATCATCAGGAACATCATGGAGAAACATCATGATCGAAGCACTGGATACGGTCGGCAAAGAATATAAGGATGCCGGCAAAATCGCAGACTACAAGATTGTGAACAATGTAACCAACGGCGATGCAACGGAGCAGGCCAATATCATCCGCGACTTCATTTCGCAGGGCGTGGACATTATCCTTATCAACCCGAACTCGCCTGACGCACTTAACGGCGTCATCAAGGAAGCACAGGATGCAGGCATTCTGGTTTTCGCATTTGATGCAACCGTGACGGCAGCTGATGTTGTCAACGTGACACTGGACCACTATGCGTGGAACAAGAAGAACGTTGAGTGGATCGCTTCCACACTTAAGACGGGCAATGTTATTCAGGTCTACGGACTTGACGGACATCCGGCCAACAACGACCGTATCAAAGCAACCGATGACGTGCTCGCAAACTATCCTGACATCAAGATGATCGCAAGCACATCCGGCGGCTGGGATCAGACAAAGGCCAAAGAAGTAACGACCCAGATCCTTGGCTCGGGCCAGGAAGTAGACGGAATCATCACACAGGACGGCATGGCCTTCGGCTGCCTTTCTGCCTGCATCGATGCCGGCAAACTTCCGAAAGTCATGTTCGGCGATCCGGGCACAGCATTCTTCAAGGAGTGGAAAGCCCTTCGTGATGCAGGCGCAGACTTCAAGGCATGTGCTCAGCCCAATCCTCCGGGAATCGGTGGAAGTGCTTTCCGTATCGCTCTGAACGTATACGACGGCATGACATTCAAAGCAGACGTTTTGAAAGATAACACCTACTTCTACGTTGTAAGTTCTTTCTACACAGATGAGAATTTCGAAGAAGGCTGGGCAATGCTCAAAGACAAGCCGGACGATTACCTGTTGTCTGAAATCATGACACAGGAAGCAGCGGACGCTCTATTCGCATAAAAGTGTGTTCTTGACATATGGCCCTGGTTGATAATGGGGGATGCAGGAGGACTGGTTAGGATCCACCTCCTGCATCTCTTAATTTTATAAAAAGGTTAGGTGATCAGCGTGAATGCACTGGAAGTAACTGGGATCAGAAAATGTTTCGGCGGCGTGGTCGCGCTTTCCAACGGCAACCTGGTTTGCCAGTTCGGCAAAATCACGGGCCTGCTCGGCGCGAACGGATCGGGGAAAAGCACCATTTCCAAGATCATTACCGGAGTCTATGCAGCCGACGAAGGTGAAATCAAGTATGACGGAAAAGCAATCAAATACCGCAACCCCCACGAAGCCAAAAAAGACGGGATCGCGATGATCTTCCAGAATCTAAGCCTGATTCCGGATCTGACCGTCTGGCAGAATATCGTATTGGGCGCGGAAACGAAAAAGGGCATTTTTTTAAACAATAAGCAGGCAAAGATCCTTTCCCAGGAGATCATTGAGCAGCTTCAGCCGGGCCTTGACATCAACAGGAAAGTCTCGGAACTGAATCCCGGGGAGATGCAGATAGTAGAAATAGCCAAAGCGATTTCGTCGGAGCCACGCCTTCTGATCCTCGATGAACCGACGGCGGCGCTGGAACAGGAGCAGGTGCAGAATCTGTTCAAATACATGCGCAGGCTCAGGTATCAGGGAGTTTCGATGATTTTCACCTCCCACCGGATCTGGGAAGTCATGGAGATCTGCCAGGATGTCATAATCTTTAGAAATGGTGAGAATGTCGGAGCCATCAACTCAGAAGTAGAAGCCATGGACCCGGAAAAAATCATTTCATTCATCACGGGGGAAGCCAATCACCGTCAATTCACGAAAGCGGACCACAAACCCTCGGATGACACGGTACTGCGAATAAAGGACTTAAATTACGGAAAGTCTTTGAAAAATATATCCTTTGACTTAAAAAAAGGAGAAGTACTTGGAATCGGCGGACTGGCAGGACAGGGACAAAGCGAACTGATGCTGGCGCTTGCCGGCAGTTTCCCCCAACTCAAAGGGGAGGCGTACGTAAACGGCAAAAAGATCAAGCTCACAAAGCCCAAAACCGCAATACGCAATAATATCCTTTTGGTTCCGGGCGACCGTCAGCTGGAAGGTCTTTTAATGAACCATTCTTTGTATACCAACATGATTTTTCCGAAACTGGCGCAAAAACGTCAACCACTTTTCACGCCGCGGAAAAAGTACAGAAAAGAATGTGAAGACATTATCAAGGCCCTGTCGATCAAGGCGCACAGCCTTGACACGGTGGTCGGGACGATGTCCGGGGGCAACCAGCAGAAAGTCGTCGTCGGCAAATGGCTGTCGTTTGCAACCAGCGTCCTGCTTCTGGCCGACCCGGCCAAAGGCGTGGATGTCGGGGCCAAGCGGGAAATGTATGAATACATCCTCAAAGAAGTAAAAGATAAGCAAATGAGCATAATCCTTTACGCCAGTGATTCGGAAGAACTGATGCAGTACTGTGATCGTCTGATGATCATGTATGAAGGCAAAGCTGTCGCTATGCTGACGGGTGAAGAAATCAATGAAGACACCATCGTTGCAACATCCATGAGAATTCGTCAGTAACAGAGAGGAGCAATCGGAATATGAATGCAAATGCTATCAGAAAAGACATCAAGAAATGGATTTCCAAACCGGAGACCTCGAGTCTTTTGATATTTCTTTTGATGCTGCTAATCACGGTCCTGCTGCAGAAGAACTTTTTCGAATCCAAATCGCTGGTGCGCAGCATCAACGCCTTTGCGCCGCTGATCCTGATGACGATGGGGCAGGCCATTGTTATGATATCGGGCACCATCGATCTTTCGGCTGGCCCGGCGCTTTCGTTGATGACCTGCGTCCTGACCTACATTATGAAGACCAACGATCCGGTCACGGGTATCACAGCATTTTTTGTGACGCTGGCGGTCGCGGTCCTGATCGGAATCATCAACGGGTTTGGTGCGGGGTACCTGCGCATTCCACCAGTCATCCTGACCTTTGCGACTTCGTACATGTGGTTGGGCGCGGCCCTTTTCATACGGCCGACACCCGGCGGACAGACGGTGGACTGGTTTAAGGCGTTCTACGATTTCGGTTCGGTCAAGAACGCACCGGCGGGGCTTGTGGCTTTCGGCAAAGTAATTCCGCCCGCCCTGCTGCTGGTCCTGATCGGCTGCGTGCTCTGGTACATCCTTTCCAAGACCAGGACCGGACGGTACCTGTATGCGGTCGGAAGCAACGGGGACAGTGCTTATGCCTCGGGCATCAACACGGCCAAACTGCAGATGAAAGCCTTTATCCTGAACGCGCTTTATATCTTTCTGGCATCCCTGTTTTTTGTCGGGCAGAATTTGTCGGGGGATGCCCGCATGGGCGACCCGATGACCTTGAAAGCGATTGCGGCGGCTGTCGTAGGCGGGATCGCGATGTCCGGCGGACGCGGCAGTGTGTATTTTGCCATAATCGGAGCGCTGATTATGAGCCTGGTCAACAAGATTATTTTCTTTGCGAATATTCCCAACGCCTATCAGACGCTGGTAAGCGGACTGATCGTTGTGGCCGCCATCTCGAGCTCCATGATCTACACAAAGGTCAGCCACAGCGAAAAGAACAAGGAGAATGCATAATATGGAAAAAACGCTGTTGAGTAAAAGCAAAGAGAACCTGACGGTATTTTACGGGAACTATAAGAAGCTTATTGCCGTCTGCCTCTTAATCCTGCTGCTTTTTGTACTGGGGCAGGTGCTTGTCGGCAACTTTATGAGTACCAGCCAGCTGCTGCTGACGATTAAGATGTCCTCATTTATTGCTTTCTTCGGACTGTGCCAGATGGCGGTCATATCGGTAGGCGGCAACGGCCTGGATTTGTCGGTCGGCTACACGGCGACACTTACGGCGGTCCTTACGGCCAGCGTCATGGACGGACAAAATGGAAACCTGCCGCAAGCTTTGCTGATGGCTCTTGGAATCGGCATCCTGGTCGGCCTGGCCAACGGCCTTCTGATCGCGTATGTCAAGCTGCCTCCGCTGGTGGTCACGCTTGCGATGTCGAGTATTTTGCAGGGGATTATAAATGTCTATACGGCCGGCAAAAATATTACGGGTAAACCGTCGCCTGTCCTGCAGCTGATCGCCGCCAAGTCAACGGGGATCGTCCCCAACGTCCTGTTCCTGCTGATTCTGGTAGCCCTTGTCGTAACCCTTATACTGAACAAGACCAAATTCGGACTGATCGTATACGGGGTCGGCAGCAATGAGCGGACGGCATACTTAAGCGGGATCAATGTCCGTGTGGTGCGCTGCGCGGCCTACATTATCTGCAGCACACTGGCCAGCCTGATCGGGCTTCTGCTGATCGGCAATATGGGTACGGCATTCAAGGACATGGGCTCCAACTACGTTATGCCCAGCGTGGCGGCAGTTGTCGTCGGAGGCGTATCGATGAAGGGCGGGGAAGGCAACTACCTGGCCGTCATCCTGGGCGCCGTCTTCCTGCAGACCCTCACCAACCTGCTGGTCGCCCTGGGCTGGGGCGATGCGGGCAAGTGGCTCGGCTTCGGTCTGGTCCTCTATATTCTTCTGATGGCCTATGTCAGTGACCGCAGACGCCGCTGATCCCTGTGACTCCCATTCCCCCCCATGAACCTCGGTCCACCTGTCACGTTATCCGTCTATTAACCGTCCCACTATCCACAAGGAGGAAAATACTATGAAAGCTGAAGGTATAAATAAACTGTCCATTATCGGAACAGGTATGATTGGCGCCAGTATGGCGGCACTTAGTACCGGCAACGGTTACCCGACCACAATGCTTGCGATAGATGAAGTGCAGGCAAAGGCAGGACTGGACCGGTATGATGCATGCTATCAGGACCTGATTCATCAGGGACTGGTAACAAGGAAGCAGGCTGATGCCTGCAAAAAGCTTCTTAAGGTAACACAAAGTTATGAAGATCTGGCTGATACTGACTTCATATTTGAATGTGTTTTTGAAAAACTGGAAGTGAAGTACAGCGTATATGCTCTGATAGAAAAACATTGCAGCCAATTTAAAGCGATTGCCTCATCGACTTCTGCCATTTCAGCTGAAGATCTGGCTAACGGATTGAAACAGAAAGAAAAACTTATGGTGGCACATCCATGGAATCCGCCGCATCTTGTTCCTTGCGTTGAAGTAGTAAAGAGCCCATACACCAGTCCGGAAACAGTTGCAATTGTAAAAACCACACTGGAATCCATGGGCCGCAAGGTAGCACTCATGAATAAAGATGCAGCAGGCTTCATCGGAAACCGTATCCAGCATGCAATCATTCGTGAAGCTGTCTATATAATTGAACAGGGGATCGCAAGTGCTGAAGATATTGATACTACTTTGATGTACAGCTTTATGCCGCGATATACTTCCATCGGATTATTTGAACACCAGGATAATGCAGGCCTGGATATGGTCGACAGTATCGAAAAATATTTGTTTCCAAGTTTATGTACGGCGCAGACAACACAGGATTTTATCAAAAACAAGGTTGATGCCGGAGAACTGGGTATAAAGACCGGAAAAGGTGTTTATGACTGGACCGGCAGGGATCTTGATGAATTTCGTCTGCGTGCTGCCAAACCTTATTTTGCTTTCTTTAACTGGGATTTGCCGCAAGGGTGATTGTTAGCGGAACCGGATTCAAAGAATAGATGCCTCTCATTCAGAAACGCTTCGGCAGTTATCACCTTTACTGTCGAAGCGTTTTTATTTTTTCTGCATTTTAGTTTGAAAAGCAAAGCAGGCCTGCTATACTTAATATAAGTAAACGACAGTCGACGATAATATATATGGATGACATGAACTTTGCTGAAATAATAGTCGCAAGGATAAGTGATTTTTTTTGCTTATCGAATTGTTTTCAAAAACAATTCGATAAGCAGTATATTGGAAGTATATGACAGGTCAGACGAGAGTAAAAGGGATGCAGACGGGTGAAATTATTGTTGCGGCAGGGAAGAAGGCACACTCGGATTTATTTCAGCCCATGATAAAGATTGAAAGTCTTTCCGCTGTTTTGCGCCTGATAAAAACCTTTCAACAGGTCGGCATTTCAGCAATTGTCCTGATGGCCGGCAAAGAATTTGAAAGACTGGAAATGTATATCTCCCGTATAGGGACTGTCTTTTTAAGAAATCTTGATGAAGATAGACTGGAAATGATAGATTATACCAAAATCGGACTTTCCTATCTTGTAAACAAATGTGAGAAAGTTCTGATCACACCTGTTTGTGTTCCGTTATTTACGTGGATACCATACAATGTCTTGTCGACTCGCAGGCTCTGCTGGCAAATCCGGTTTTTAACGGAAAGTGGGGTCATCCTTTACTTATTTCAAACAGTCTGGTTCCGTTTTTTCTCCAGTATCGGGGAGAAAACGGACTGCAAGGTGCGATTTCGGGCTGTGAGTGTCCAAGAACCCTCATAGATGCAGGTGATGCGGGTGTCTTGTATGACGTGAATTCCGGTGAAGATTATCAGAAATTAATGGAACAGCATAACAAAGCAATTCTTCGCCCTATCGTGAAAATTCAATTGGCCAAAGAAGGCATTTTTTTGACCCCGGGTCAGCGCATCTGGTGTCCCTTATCGACAGGTTTTACATTTTTGGGACAACATGCAAAGACATAATCCAACAGCAATTTGATATCTTCATAAAAGAGACACAATAACTTATCAAGGGAGACAAGTAATGAAACAAATTGAAACAACAAAAGCAGTCGGCCACGTCCTCTGCCATGACATTACGCAAATTATCAAAGGCGTCACGAAGGATGCCATATTCCGCAAAGGACATATTGTCACTGAAGAAGACATAGCTGTTCTGCTTTCTATGGGTAAAGACCATTTGTTCATATGGGAAAAACAGGAGGGAATGCTTCACGAGAATGAAGCGGCAGAAATAGTCTATTCTATCTGCCGGAATGACTATATGAGTCCGTCTCCTGCCAAGGAGGGGAAAATCAACATCCACGCCGATATTGATGGCTTGTTTAAGGTGGATGTTGAAAAGCTGAACCGGATTAACGCCCTGGGAGAGATGATGATTGCTACACGGCATTCTAATTTTGCCGTTAAGAAGGGAGATAAACTTGCCGGTACTCGTGTTATTCCACTTGTCATTGAAAAAGAAAAAATGGATACGGCCGTTGCTGCTGCAGGGACAAAACCTATTCTGCAGCTGCTGCCTTTCGGACATAAGAAAGCCGCTATCGTCACTACCGGCAATGAACTCTTCTATGGCCGGATTCAGGATGCATTCGGGCCTGTGATCCGCGAAAAGCTCTCTGAATTTGATGTGGATGTCATCGGGCAGGCGATCGTAAATGACAACACAGAAAAAATTACCCGGACTATCATTGATTTTATTGAACAGGGAGCCGAACTGATTATCTGTACGGGTGGTATGAGCGTTGATCCGGACGATACGACGCCTTCCGCCATCAAAAACACCGGTGCCAGGATCATATCCTACGGGGCTCCGGTTCTTCCCGGCGCAATGTTTCTTTTGGCCTATTATACAGTAAAAGATACAACCATACCCGTTCTGGGCCTTCCGGGATGCGTAATGTATTCCAAACGCACCATTTTTGACCTGATTCTTCCCCGCATCATGGCAGGTGAAGTTCTGACCAGGGATGACCTTTCGGTTTTGGGACATGGAGGACTCTGCCTTGGCTGCACGGAATGTGCTTTCCCGAACTGTAGTTTTGGCAAATAGGACACGGCTATATCGACGTTAATCACAGGAGGTATTTTAGATGGAAAATGGATTGACTCATTTTGATGAAGGCGGAAAAGCCGCAATGGTCGACGTCACTGAAAAAGAGGCAACGAAACGCACTGCCGTTGCTTTCGGCAGTATTCATACAAATTTTGCCGTTTTGAGGCCATTCGTAAAGGAAACATAGTAAAAGGTGACGTTCCGGGAATTGCAAGAGTTACGGGAATTATGGCGGCAAAGCGAACTTCGGAACTTATTCCCCTGTGTCATCCGCTGATGCTCGCAAAAGCGGACACTACATCAAGTCCAATTCATTATAATGAGGTGACAACATGGTTGACCAGTATGGAAGAACAATTGATTATATGCGAATATCCATAACTGACCGCTGCAATCTGCGGTGTATATACTGTATGCCGGAAAAAGGGATCGAATGTATCCCTCATAACGAAATTCTCACATATGAAGAAATATTACGGTTAGTCAAGGCCGCAGCAGCAAACGGAATCAGCAAGATTAAAATCACGGGAGGGGAGCCGCTTGTACGTAAAAACGCGGCAGAACTTATCGGGAAGATCAAACTGGTTGAGGGCATACAAGAAGTGACGCTGACAACGAACGGCGTATTGTTTAAAGAACAGGGGGCAGGTCTTGTCGAGGCAGGTCTGGATGGTGTAAATTTCAGCCTGGATACACAGAACGCATCCAATTTCAGCAGGATCACCCGTGTTGACACATACAGGCAGGTCATTGCATCCATAGAATATTCTTTGCAGCTGGGGATCAGGACAAGGATCAACTGTGTTCCCATCCAACCCTATGATTATACTGATTTAGCCGCACTGGCTGAGTTTGCCAGAAATAATCCCATAGACGTGCGGTTTATCGAACTGATGCCAATTGGACTCGGTTTGCAGTATGAACCGGTTAGAAGCGAGATTATATTGGACCAATTGACCAGAGAATATGGAGTGCCGGACATCTCTTACACTACCCATGGAAATGGACCTGCCCGCTATTATGATTTTCCCGGCTTTAAAGGAAGCATAGGTTTTATCAGCCCAATGTCCGATATTTTCTGTGAAAACTGCAACCGTATCCGGCTGACAGCATCGGGAACACTTAAGTTATGCCTGTGCAATAATAAAAATCTGGAGTTAAAGCCGCTGATAAGAAACGGCATATCAGATGATCAGCTCGCTGATGTGATAAGGAATGCAGTATTTGATAAACCTCAGTCGCATCATCTGAACGAACCTGCGGATGAGACATCAGAAACACAAAAAATGGTTCAAATAGGAGGATGAATATATGGGGCAAGTCATGGCTGTGTGCATCAGCGAAAAGCGCGGCACAAAAAAGATCAATGTGGGTAAAGACGAACTGATAGAAAATTACGGACTGAAAAATGACAGCCATGCCGGTGACTGGCATCGTCAGGTCAGCCTTTTGTGTTACGAACGAGTTGAGGAATTCCGTGCAAAGGGAAGCAATGTGGGAGACGGTGATTTCGGGGAAAACCTGCTTGTCAAGGATATTGACTTCAAAACACTTCCCGTAGGCACTCTGCTTCACTGCAACGATGTGGTTCTGGAAATTACGCAGATCGGAAAACTGTGTCACTCACACTGCCAGATTTTCCAGGAAGTCGGCGACTGCATTATGCCCAGGGAAGGTGTATTTGCCAGGGTCATTCATGGCGGAGTAATTGCCAGAGGAGACAATTTGTATGTTGAATGATGTTTATATCGATTTGATGCACCGCCTGCTGCAAGGCCAAAGCGCAGTTATCATGACGCAGTTCAGCGGGAAGCGAGGGAAGATTCCCGATTTTGAGCGGATTCTGATAACGGATACTCAGAACGAAGAAATGGCGGAAAAGGCTCTTGTACAGGGATTTCCATTAACAACAGATCTGAAGGACAAGACGGTTATATTGGAACCGTTTTACCCGGAAGAACGTCTGATAGTTCTTGGAGGAGGCCATATTGCCATTCCGCTCACGGATTTTGCTGCAAGTATCGGATTTTCCGTCACAGTTGTGGATGACCGGCCGGCGTTTGCCAATCATCCCCGGTTTCCGGCTGCAGCACAGGTTATATGTGACAGTTTTGAAAAAGCCATCGAACAGCTGCATATTACTGACAGTGATTATGTTGTTATTATTACACGCGGCCACCGCCATGACCAGGCATGCCTGGAAAAACTACTGCCGGGTACCGAACCTTTTTATACCGGGATGATTGGTTCCCGCCGCCGGGTGGCAGCGGTCATGGACGAATTAAGTGCGCAGGGATACAGCGCACAAAGGCTGCAGCGCATACATTCACCCATCGGCCTGCCTATCGGTGCCTTAACTCCGGAGGAGATTGCTGTGTCCATTTCAGCTGAACTGATTTCATGTAAACGCTTAAAGAGAGAAGACCTTCCGGACGGGGTACGGTATACAAATCGTTCTGATGTGGATATCGGTGTACTTCGTGCTCTGGAGAAGGAAACGGATCAGCCAAAGTCCATTGTTACGGTAATATCCTCCAAAGGTTCCGTACCGCGAGGTGCCGGCGCAAAGATGCTGGTTTACCCGGACGGCAGAATAGCCGGAAGCATCGGCGGCGGCTGCAGTGAGGCTGCTGTTATAAATGATGCCCGTCAAATCATCGGTACAGGGGAATACCTGCTCAAAACAGTTGATATGACAGGTGATGCGGCTGAAAGTGAAGGGATGGTCTGCGGGGGTATTATGCAGGTGCTGATTGAGGATTATTGACCCGATATCAGCCTCCGACTATTTTCAGCTTGTTATCTACAAAGGCTTTGGCCCGGGCGATATCGTCTTCTTCAAGATGCTCAATAATCAGAGGTATATTGGGATGCAGCCTGGATAGACGGCTCAGATACAAATCATAATTGAGCTTTCCGAGTCCCGGGGCAGGGAGCTCAACAGCTCCGGCACCCCGGAAAGTATGAGATTCATCTGCATCCATGCTGACATGCTTTTCATTATAATCATCCGCCCGTTTACAGTCTTTTGCGTGTGCTATTTTGACACGGTCGCCCAATGCATTGAAGATCCGGTTGATTTCTTCGTCTATTGTATCAATATTGCTGTAAGTAAAATAATTGGTGGGATCCAATAACAGGCCAAGTCCCGGGCTTTTAATATCTGCAAAAAGCCGAAGTACCTGGTCGACTGATCCGATAACGTTATTGACATAATTTTCTATCAGAAAAACGGCATCATGACTGCAGGCATAATCCGCTAATTCCGAGATTACATTCCTGATCGCCTGGTATCCGGCTTCCGTTTCGTTCCTGGAATCGTACACCCAGTCGCTGTCTTCATTGAATGTCCCTGTTTCACTGACAACATAAGGCGAACCGAGATCCCGTGCGTATTTGAGCAGGGTCCGGACGCCTGCAATGTTCTTTTCTCTTATTTCAGGATTTGTATGTATCAGATTCGTGTATCCGGAAATGGCGACAATCGGCAGGTTTGCTTCCCGGAAGGCATCACGGATAACGTGGCATTTTTCCGCTGTAAGTGTTTCCGGGGATAAATCCATCCCTTTAAAGGCGACGTCGAGCTGGACACAACTGAATCCCAGGTTTTTGATACGCCTGATACTTTCTTCCATTGTATAAGGAAAATAACCGTTAAAAATGCCGACTGAAATCATAATATGCCTCCATTTTATTTATTCGAACAGCACGGATCGATTTTCGGAAATTGAAGTGTAACATGCGTCTATAACTGCCATTGTCCTCAGGTTGTCATGACCGCTGATTTCTGGTTCGCTGTCATTTTCAACGGCCCGCAGCAACTGTGCCATCGTGCCCTTGAATGCATCCGGGAACCACACGGAATCCCATTTCGGTTCGATCCATTGGTCAGGATATTTTTTGCATGTCATTTGTAGTGTACTGGGAGATCTCTTTGGATAGGACGGCCATCCTATCGTGCCTTTTGCCATTCCGTCCGTACCTTCAACACGCCATTTAATGTACATATCTTTTTCTGTGCCTTCTCCGGGCCATGCCCATACATCATCAAGACTTGTTGCCATCAGTCCATTTGCAAACTGAAAAGTATATTGACTGATCCCGTCAATGTGCTCGAACTTCGTTCTCGGGTCCTGCCTTGTCACGGCTGTTATTTTGCAGGGGTCACCGAACAGGTACCGGAAAGCATCGACATGATGGATTCCCATATTAAGTATTTCAACGCGGTCATATTTTTTGAGGAATTCCTGCCAATGCGGGATGGCCCGCATCTCAATTGTTGCCAGGACCACTTCGCCCAGCAGACCCTGGTCCAGAATGGACTTGAGTGCACGGATTGACTGGTCATAGCGCATATTTGAGTTGACACCAAGCTTGATGCCTGCGCTGTCACACAAACGCACGATTTCTTTTGCTTCATCCAAATTCATCGCCAGCGGTTTCTGGCAGAGGATACCTTTAATATGTGTGTGCTTAACGGCTTCCTTAACGACATCCAGCTGCAGGTCAGGGGGTATGGCGATATCCAGGATTTCAACCTCCGGATCCTGCACAAGTTCCTGCCACGATGCATAAACTTTCGGAATGTGAAACATGTCGGCAACAGTTCGTGCATTTTCAATCGAATGAGATGCAATCGCATATGGATTGAATCCGGCTTGCTCATAGGAGACAAGATGACAGCATTTCATAATGAAACCTGATCCGATACAGCCAATTCTGAAATCCTTTCTTGCGGGTAATAAAGGATCAATATTAAGCGTAAGATTGATTTGATTCATATATACTCCTCCGGTATTTAGTATGGCAGCCGTCGTCTTTGCATCATATAATGAAGGGCAGGAGAGGTCCTGATGTGCATTTATTATATACGTCAGATAAAAAAATGACAAGCAAAAAGGATAAATAATGATAGTAAATGATAATAAATGATTGAAATTGAAAATGCGCAAGCCTATAACCTGACTTTAGCAGAAAAAAGATAAAAATAGCGCCGCAAACCATTGGTATCAAATAGTTTGCGGCGTTTCTGGTTAATCCGAAAAGTTGTATGCCGTTCATATTATTTTTTGCTTTGACGAGCAATTTTTTATTTCACCAAAGGTTCGGCATTTCAACGAGAAATCAATATCGCAGACACGCCCGACGGCATCTATAACCTTATCACGGTGGTCAAAAACAAAAAGATTTTCCTCCAGTTTGGTCCCGGAGTAGGAGTTAAGACTGTTAACCAGCCGTTTGGCTGAGAAGCGGAAATTTGTTTTCAGCTGAAGGCAGCGCAGAATCAGGAGAGAAACAAAGCAGGTCAGGAAATGTGCGTTAATCCGATCTGCTCTGGAAACATAAACAGGCCTTGCTTTCAGGTCGCTCTTGGTAATCCGAAAACTCTCCTCAATCCGCCAGCGGCCGCGGTAGGTCTCAATGACGTCTTCATCCGTCATGTCCAGTTCGCTTGTCACAATGGCATAATAACCATCTAAGGCTTACTCTTGTGCAATTCGATCGAGATCCAGCTGCAGTGCATGTCCGGCGGTAATAATTTCCCCTGTCTTCTTGTTAAAGAGCAGGTCTTTGACATACTTGTCAGCCACCACGACTATTCGGTTAAGGCCATAATCGGCTTTCACTTCAGCCAGGACCGGCAGCAACGTATTGCAGTCATTGGTATTACCGCTGAACAGCTTGTAGGTTATGGGCAAACCCTGCCGATCCATCAGCAGGCCCATCTGGACAATCGGATCCGGCCGGTGCTCCTTGGAGACGCTCTTGCGACGCAGCTCGTCGCCCGATTCAATCTCAAAATAATAATTTGAAACATCGTAGAAAACGTTGCTTGTGTCACGTCCGTAAAGCTTGCTGACATTCTGGTGCAGCTTGAGCAACAGTGCCTCTTTGTAGCCGTTCGTGCGGCTTAAAGCCCGGCAAACATCGTCCAGGGAGAAGTCATAGGTCTCGAAATACCCTTCTTTGTGTTTAAAGCTGTACTTCTTGGATCCGGGATCCAGAATACGTTGGTACACTAACATCCGGAAAATCTGGTCCAACTGGTAATCCAAGGCAAGATTTCTCTGTCGATTTGCCCAGAAGGAGTGGATGCCCAACTCGTGGTAGATGCTGCTCAGAGCAGCATACCAAAGATTTTTGCGTTGTCGGGATCTGCCGACATTCTTGTAAACGGCTGAATATCAAGAGATATGGGTAACGAAGATGCCTTGTATTCCTGTGTCATAACTTTAGCCATGCTTGTGAAATGAGCGATAGTGTCATCGTATTCTTTGGCAAGTTCATCGAGGTACCCGAGCGACTTGACCGTTTTTGTTCGGGTGTTGCCGGATTCTTTGTGCTTGTAGGGCTGGACAATGGAGAGAAAGATCCTACCGGATTTCTTATTTGGAATTTGTTTTAGGTACATAACGAGCCTCCTTGCCAGAGATATTCTACCTAGGTTATACCACACGGTAAATTAACGGTAAACTACAATTTGACAACAAAAAATGCTTGCAAGGGCCTATTTGCAAGCATTACAGCGTTTCAATTGTTTTTTCTTCGTGCCAAACTATGGAGATAAAAAATGATAGAAAATGATAAAAAATGATTGACTTTGAAAATGCGCAAGCCTATAATTTGAATATAATTAATTTTATGAGTAGGAGAAAAATTATGAAAACGACTGATCAAAAAAAGAGACAAATTCTGGAATCCTTCAAAAACGGACTGATAGTTTCCTGTCAGGTACAGAAGGATGATCCTATATACTCGGAAGAAATCGTTGTGAATATGGCAAAAGCAGCAAAGTGGGCCGGGGCTGTCGGCATACGTGCAAATACTCCTGAACAGATCCGCGCCATAAAGCAAGAAGTGGATCTGCCCCTGATCGGATTATATAAAATTTGGCATGATGATTCAGATTCATTTATTACACCGACTTTAGAGGCAGCCATGCAAGTGTGGGAAGCTGGTGCTGAAATTATCGCACTTGACTGTACCGACCAGATAACTCACGCGGGAATTGCTGCATATAAACTGCTCCCGATACTTAAGAAGGAAATTCCCGATGCGATTATTTTTGCCGATGTCTCCACTTATGACGAAGCCAGGCGTGCAATAGATATGGGAGCGGATATTGTCGGACCTACCCTGTATGGTTATACAAAAGATACAATGAGTATCGAGTATCCGGATATGCGGGAATTTGCCAGAATGTGCCGGGAATTGGGTGATGAGGCTTATATAATTATGGAAGGGCACATCTATTCCCCTGAAGAAGCGATGAAATGCCTGTTCCTTGGCGCACACGCAGTTGTTGTCGGAAGCGCCATAACCAGACCGCACCTTACAGCAAAAAGATTTGTGGATCTTATGTCCGGCTATCAGAATAACTGGCGTGATGCAGAGCGTAAAAAGCACTGATATTGTATTTACATTGAATAAGAATTTTGAAAGAAGTGGTATTATGGCGAAATTTTCTGTTGAAGGGACACAAAATGTTGAGGTCAGCAAGAAGCTGCCTTGCGAGAAATCATCGATGGTTCAACTGGAAATCATGGAAGCCTATACTCGTGCCCATGAAAAAAACGCATTTGAGCCAAAGGAAATCAGGGAAGTCCGGTGCCTTCAGACGATATATCCTACCCTGTTCCGAAGTGTTGAAAAAGAAGACAGGATTGCCGGCAGACTGGATTTCCTTCCAATAGGATTCGGATCCGTAACCTCTTTAGGAGGAGTTGGTCATTATTGTGTATTTGGAAAATTACGCGAATTTCAAAAGTCGCTTGATCAGGAAGCTCAAAAGAGGCTGGATGTCCTTTATCATTATTGGCTTTCAAACGACATCAAAACAATTTACTGCAACGAAGTCCTGACAGACGATACAATAGGAAGATTCATTGACTGTGAATATCCTCTGATTGCCACGGCAAGGCTGTCGGGAATGATGCTGGATTATCCTAAACTGCTGGGGCTTGGCATTGGCGGCCTGCGCGCGCAGATTAAGGAAAAACAGAAAACAGATAAAGGGAATATTTTTTACCAGGCAGCACTCGAGTGCCTGGATCTGTTTGTAACATGTGCCTGCCATCTTCAGGAAAACATACGGGAAAAGATGGCTGATGCCGGGAGGGAACGCAAAGCAGAACTTGAAACGATGCTTACGAGCCTTGAAAAGATAAAAAACGATCCTCCGGTCACATTTCATCAGGCATTGCAGCTGTTCTGGCTGTTTGCACTTTTGGCTGGTGTTATTAACTACGGCAGGCTCGATGACTACCTCGGTCCTTACCTTTCTGCCGACCTGCGCGAAAAACGCATCACAGAGGACGAGGCATATGAATATATCAGGTCATTGTGGACGATGATTGAAAACCGCAGGACAACGGTAAACGGTCGAATTATTGTCGGCGGGAGAGGCCGTAAAAATCCTGAGGAAGCGGACATATTCCTGCACCTTGCCATGAGAGTATGTAAAAACTGCCGGTACGTGGAACCACAGTTCACGCTTCGCTTTGATAAAGATACAAGTGATGAAATTTGGGATGAAGCACTGGATGCCCTTGGTGCGGGCGCAACATTTCCTACACTTTATAATGACGATGTCAACATCCCGGCAGTGCAGTTCGGAATGCGGCTGGACCAAAAAGCCGCTGAGCAGTACGTCCCGTTTGGATGCACGGAGTTTGTCATTCAGGGACAGAGCACGGGAACACCCAATGTATGTATTAATCTCCTGAAACTGTTTACTGTTTTCCTGAATGAAGGAATAGATCCTATGGATGGAAAACGTAAGGACGGAGGCAATAGTATAAAGCCTTTGTCCGGTTATACAAGCTTTGATGAATTTTACGGGGAATATAAGAAATTCCTGGACTATTATCTCGACCTTGCCGTCTCTGCGCAGCTTCATTCCTACAAGGTTATGAATGATCATGTTTCGTTCCTTTTTACCAGCATACTGATGGACGACTGTATTGAGAGGGGTAAGGCACTTCTGGACGGCGGCGTACGCTATTTGGGCGGAACGTGTGAGACATACGGTAATATCAACACTTCGGATGCGCTGTATGCCGTTAAACATCTTGTATTTGATACGCATAAATATACATTACAGCAGATGGCAGATGCAGCACTTTCCAATTTTGCAGGACATGAGGATATCCGCAAGGCCTGCTGGGACTGCGACAAATACGGTAATGACCTTGATACAACGGATAGCATGGCGGTTGATTTGTACAATTTCGTCGCACAGGGCGTACGTGACCGCGGTATTGCAGGCCACATGCAGTACTTCCTGATCGTAATAAGCAATAACCAGCTGAACACGGACTGGGGACTGCGGACGGCAGCATCCCTTGACGGCCGGCGAAGCGGAACGTATATGAATCCTGCCAATAACCCGCAAGGCGGTGCCAATACGCATGGACCTACTGCCATGCTCAACTCCCTGGCTAAATTCGATGCAAAATACCATGCCGGATCGGTTCAGAACATTAAATTTACACCCTCCATGTTCAATGAGAACAGGGCGAAAATCAAAGCATTGTTTCAGACCTATTTTGCCAGGGGCGGGTGCCACCTTATGGTTACGGTTGTTGATAAGGGAATCCTGGAAGATGCAGTCAGGCATCCTGAACTCTACCCGGATTTAATTGTCCGTGTCAGTGGTTTTTCGGCGGTTTTTGTCGATTTGAGTCCGGAAATACAAAAAGAAGTAATGAGCAGGGTGCTTTATGATGATAAATGAAAAATGCGGCCCCCCGGGTGTTCACGTGATGGAAATCGAACGATTTGCCATTCATGACGGTCCCGGAATCCGAACAGCCGTATTTTTACAGGGATGCCCCCTTTTATGCCCGTGGTGTTCCAATCCTGAATCGCAGAAAATCAGAAAGCAGCTCATGCATTTTTCTAAAAAGTGCATAGGCTGCGGAAAATGCAAAGAGGTCTGTGATCAGAATGCGGTGGAAATCCGGGACGGACGGCCGGTCTTTGACCGAAGCAAATGCACCGGATGCGGAATCTGCGCGGATCATTGCCTGAGCAGCGCCCTGAGAATTTCAGGCAAGAACATGACAGCTGAGGAAATAATGGGGGAGCTTCTGAGGGACAGGGACTATTATGAGAAATCAGGGGGCGGTGTAACTTTTTCAGGCGGGGAACCTTTTGTCCAGTATGATAATCTGATTGAACTGCTCAGGCAGTGCAGACAGAACGGAATTCACACAGCTGTCGAGACTACCGGAGATGTATTGCCTGAAAGATTTAAGGCGGCCGAGATGTATATTGACTTGTTTTTATTTGATATGAAACACACAGACGTGAAAAAGCTTGCCGATGTAACAGGCGGGAACGGAAAATTTATTTTTGAGAATTTGCGTTACCTGGCATCCCGGTGCCCTGAGAAAGTTACACTGAGGATGCCGGTCATTCCGACCTTTAACTATGATGATGCTTCCATTGACGGCGTATTTGAAATTGCCCGCGCAAGTGGATTTAACGGTGTGGACCTCATACCGTACCACACATTGGGAAAGGATAAATATGAAAGGCTTGGAAGAAATTATTCTTTCCCTGTTGGAAAAATGCTGAAAAAGGAAGACTTGTTTATATACAAAAAACGCGGGGAAAAACTTGGGATACGGGTTTCAATCGGCGGATAAAGAAGTGGGGGCTGCAAAAATGAAATATTACCTGGGTGTGGATCTTGGAGGAACTAACATTGCTGCAGGTGTAGTTGACGAACATTTCCGTATCATAGCCAAGCATAGTATACCGACCCTTGCAGGAAGGTCGGTTGATGAAATATCTTCTGATCTGGCGAAAGTATCCCGGCATGTCATTAGCCAGGCCGGACTTAAAGTCAGTGACTTCACATCATGGGGAATCGGAATGCCAAGCTGCCTAAACCCTAAAACAGGACGTCTCGTTCATTCCAACAACATGGGATGGAGAAATGTACTCATACTCGATACACTGGGAAAGTACCTTGACCTGCCGATTATCATTGAAAATGATGCGAACTGTGCAGCCCTTGGGGAATCCTTAAACGGGGCTGCCCGTGATTTTGATAATGCAGTCCTGATCACCCTGGGTACGGGAGTAGGCGGGGGACTGATACTGGACAGGAAAATATACTCGGGAGCAGACCATATGGGTGGTGAACTGGGCCATATCAAAATGGTTTACAACGGAACCACGTGCACATGCGGACAAAAGGGATGTTTTGAAGCATATGCATCTGCGACTGCATTGATCAGGCAGACACAGGAGGCAATGAAACGAAATCCAAAATCCATTATGAATGAACTGAGCGGCGGCCTCGATAAGGTCACGGGCAGAACTGCATTCGATGCGGCCAGGAAAGGGGATGCAGCGGCACTCGGTGTTGTTGATCAGTATGCGGAATACATAGCGTGCGGCCTGTCATCACTGATTACTATTTTCCGTCCGGAGGTTATTATCATCGGCGGAGGAATTTCCAACGAAGGGGGCTACCTTTTGGACAGGATTAACGATAAAATACTGGTGAATACTTTTGGCGCCCTTGAGTGCGGGGTACCGTCGGTAATTAAGGCGCAGCTCGGAAACGATGCCGGAATTATCGGAGCGGCCATGCTGGAACTATGCTCGACGATGAGAAAGGTCTGATATTCCACGGAGGAATAGAAATGATATCATCAGAACGAAGAATGTATATTATGAACCAGCTCAGCAACAAGGGTGTTGTCAATCTGAAAGAGATTGCACGCGAACTCAATATTTCTGAAATTACGGTGCGCCGTGATTTTGAAAAATTGGAGCAGGCAGGGAAATTGAAGCGGGTTCAGGGGGGCGCCGCCCTGGAAAATGTCCTCGATAACGCAGAACTCACGATGAAAGAGAAGCAGACTCTGCATGCCAGGGAAAAAGCGGCCGTTGCAAACTATGTTGCCGGATTTGTCAAAGACGGGGACTGTATATTTATCGACGGCGGAACTAGTATGATCCCTGTTGTAGCCGGGCTCCATAATATGAAAGTGAATATTGTCACTTACAATGACCTGGCCATCCGCAGCCTGATCAATTCCACTGCCAGCATCATTGTAATCGGCGGACTGTATCTTCCGCACTACGGGATGAATGTCGGCTCCATGGCACAGGAACAGCTAAAACAGTTCCATTTCAATATTGGTTTTTTTGGATGTGCAGGCATCGATGTTTCTACAGGCTATTCCTATACTACCGATATGGAAAGCTTGCTTATTAAAAAAATTGCCATGGAAAACTGCAGATATAAGGTTCTGCTCATCGATTCCAGTAAAATGAACCAGCGTTCTTTCCTTAAATTCGAAGAGCTGTCGGCATTTGATAAAATTGTTTGTAATGATACAGGTGATACCGGTATTCTTTTGGGGAATCTGGAACTGGTATGAGCACCCTGTGATTTTTTATTTCACTGAATCCACTGAATCCTTACTATTTGAAGAAACATGTGCATTACAGATGCGGCATGTTTTTTTATATTGGCAATAACTTGCAATTATGCGTTGGATAATGAAAAAAAATGTTCGTTTTTGCAAAATATCCTTGAGATAACCTGCTCAATATGCTAGAATTCAGTTATTAAGCAAGCTGGGTTCATTCTGAATGGATCATAATTTTTAGACTGCCTTAATGATTAAACGGCTGACCTGATTAATATAAGGGGGAACGGTTTATACCGGAAAATATGATTGCATCTGAAAGAAAATTGTACATTTTGGAACAGCTTAATAGTAAGAGTGTAATCAATCTCAAAGACATAGCCCAGGAGCTGGATATTTCTGAGGCAACCGTCCGGAGGGATTTTGAAAAGCTCGAACAAACAGGCAAACTCATGCGTGTGCAGGGCGGAGCGCAGCGGGCGGACGGCGCAAGAAGTGAAGATGATGTCGCAGAGCTGACGATGAAACAGAAAAAGACCCTCAATTATGCGGCAAAAGTTCAGATTGCAAAGCGTGCGGCCCAATTTGTTAGAGATGGCGACTGCGTATTTATTGACGGCGGAACCAGTCTTGCTCCCCTAATTAAGGAACTGGCCGGCAAACATATTAAAATCGTTACGCATAATCACCTGAATATCCACGAGCTTGTTAATCCTGCGGCGGATATTTTTCTCATCGGCGGCATGTATCTTCCTCCATTTGGCATGTGTGTAGGACCCTTTGCAGAAAACAGCCTCGCCCAATTCAATTTTGACCATGCATTCATCGGATGCACCGGTGTCGACTTGAACCAGCAGATGACTTTTACTTCGGAAATAGAGACTATGAACATGAAAAACATCGGTATTGTGCATGCAAAAAAGAACCATCTGCTGATTGATTCCAGCAAACTGCATGTTACAGCTTTTTGCAAATTCAAACCTCTGAACACATTTGATGATGTAATATGCAACAAAACAGAACAAATAACCTCTCTTCCGGACAACTTTATTCTTGTAGATGCAAATATATGAAAGAAAATATTCGAAAATGCTTGATTTTGCAAATCTGGACATTATAATTGACATATGAAAGGGTGGTGTTTGTTTTTCAGTGAAGGATTCACTGAAAAAGAAGTTACCTGCAAACATCATAGAGGCGATTATATGAAACCAAACAAAAAGGCAAGTGAAATGACAACGGCCGAGTTGGCCGGCTACATTGATCAATCCGTATTGAAACCCGAATTTACGGTGGAAGAAATAAAAAAGTACATTCAGGAGGGAATTGATTATGGATGCAGGACTGTCTGCATCAATCCTTCCGCACTGAGTATTGCCAAAGAAATGACCCGCGGTACTGTGACAGAGATTTGTGTTGTTTGTGATTTCCCTTTTGGACAGTCCACCACTTCGTCGAAAGTTGCCCAGGCCGACATTATCTGTAAGCAGGGCGATGTTTACGAACTTGATATCGTATCCAACTATGGCTGGATCAGAAGCGGTATGTGGGCTGAAGTTACAGCGGATATTAAAGCAGTTGTCGATGCATGCCACCACTATGGCACCGCAGTCAAAGTCATTCTTGAAACCGATGCCCTCAGTATCGAAGAAGTGATTAAAGGAACGGAATGCGTTATTGCAGCCGGAGCTGATTTTGTTAAGACATCAACCGGGTTCTTTATCGGCGGTAAGAATATCGGAGCATCCCGTGAACTCATCAGTACAATATTGGAAACGACAAAGGGCCGCTGCAAAATCAAGGGTGCCGGCGGAATACGTGACCAGAAGCACTTCTTTGATTTAATCGACATGGGAATTGACCGTATGGGTGTCGGATACAAATCCACGCCTGTCGTGCTTGGAAAAGCAGCAGATGCCAAAGAGACTGCTGCCCCGGGGTATTGAACCTGACATTGTAATATTATGACGGTCCGGTACACAGATTATTTGTGTTTATTTCGCCGGAACCCGTCAGTTATTTATACAAGGAAAGGAGAAAAACGGGGAGAAAGAAAACGAAAAAAGCAAACCGAGGAATAGAGAAAATAGCCATTGAGGAGGAAGAAAATGACAAAGAAAGCAACGAAAATTGTAGCACTTGTTATGTTAATGGTT
>Ga0209100_1000162_pt1 | contig 74933 bp, 66 predicted proteins | sample lystaG_FD_185480 | JGI IMG/M metagenome (GOLD analysis project Ga0209100, IMG submission 185480) | Glacier valley bacterial and archeal communities from Borup Fiord, Nunavut, Canada, to study Microbial Dark Matter (Phase II) -... | ecosystem: Environmental > Aquatic > Freshwater > Ice > Glacier ...
ATCACCCCTGAGACAGACGCGGGCGTGCGCACGCAAGATGCACGGGCCGCAGTGACACCTGCACCTAGGTTCCTTCGCCGCTGATGGCGTCTGTCTTCCCGGTGGAATCCCACCGATAGTCGTCCGCAGCGAACCAGCGCACCCCGCGGCTATGGCTGACGAGCACGGCCCGTACCGACAACCCAGCCGCTTCGAACCCACTGCCCAGCGCGCCCGCCCAGGCCTTGTCGGCGGCAGTGAACTGTGCGCCGGCGTAGCGTTCGAGCACGATGATCACCGATCGGGCGTCCAGGTGCTCGACTCCCTCGGCGATGTTGCCGGCCAGTTGTGAGACTGCCCCATCCGGCAGCGCGGGCGGATCGGCGACCGGGATCATCAGCGGCAACTGGATGTTCTCACTGTCGACGAACAGGAACCAGATCTGCCGTCGGCACGCGCGGCCGACCAGTGCGGAGACTCTCGCTTCGATGAGATCATCGCTCGTGAGGGGTTGGGTGAGGGTGTCTTCGTAATGGGGTTTCATCACCACAGGATGATCTCTCCCGGCGTCGACCGACGGTGACCCGGGGCTCTCGGGGAGAGTGACGGTCCGTTGGTCCCGGTGGAGGAGCGGACCGGCGTCTCCTCCACCTCTCCGGGTGTGCCGCTGGAACACCCGCGACGACATTGCGGCGCGGGCTGTCGCCCGCTGATGCCAAGCTGGGGCGATGACCGACAGCCGCGCCCCCGCCCTCGCCATCCTGCGCACTCTCGTCGGCCGGGACGATGCCGTGTTCCACGAGGGTCAGTTCGAAGCGATCGAGACCCTGGTCGACGGACGTCGGAAGGCCCTGGTGGTGCAGCGCACCGGCTGGGGCAAATCGGCGGTCTACTTCGTCGCGACACTCCTCCTGCGGCGGCGCGGAGCCGGGCCGACGATCCTGGTATCTCCACTGCTGGCGCTGATGCGCGACCAGGTGGCCGCCGCCACCCGCGCCGGGGTGCGCGCGGTGGCCATCAATTCCGCCAACGCACACGAGTGGGTGGATGTGCTCGACAAGCTGCGATCCGACGAGGTCGATGTGCTCCTCGTTTCTCCCGAGCGACTCAATAATCCCTCGTTCCGCGATGAGCAGCTTCCCACTCTCATCGCCCGCGCCGGACTCCTCGTGGTGGACGAGGCCCACTGCATCTCCGACTGGGGGCACGACTTCCGTCCCGATTATCGGCGACTGCGCGACCTCATTGCGCAACTACCGGACGGCATCCCCGTACTCGCCACCACGGCCACGGCGAACAGCCGGGTGGTGGCGGATGTCGCGGCGCAGCTCGGCGGCGCGACCGGGTCATCCGGGTTGGGGGTCGTGACCATCCGGGGTCCGCTGGCACGGGCATCCCTGCGTCTCGGCGTGCTGAGACTGCCTGACTCGCAGGCACGCCTGGCCTGGCTGCTGAGTCATCTGTCGGTCCTCCCTGGAAGTGGCATCATCTATTCCCTCACTGTTTCGGCGGCCGAGGACACCGCTCGTCTCCTGCGTGACGCCGGCCACGAAGTGTACGCCTACACCGGACGCACCGACACTGCCGAGCGTGAAGAGCTTGAGCTGCGGCTCAAATCCAACGATGTGAAGGCGCTGGTTGCCACTAGTGCCCTCGGGATGGGGTTCGACAAGCCCGATCTTGGGTTCGTTCTCCATCTCGGCGCACCCTCATCGCCGGTCGCCTACTACCAGCAGGTCGGCCGAGCAGGCCGTGCGACGGAGAACGCAGACGTGCTGCTTTTGCCTGGCACGGAGGATGAGGCCATCTGGCAGTATTTCGCGACGTCGTCGATGCCGGTGGAGCAGAAAGCTCTCGCGGTGATCGACGCCCTTGGCAACTCGGCGCTGTCGAGTGCGGCGATCGAATCGCGAGTGGATCTTCGGCGCACTCCCCTCGAACTGCTGCTCAAGGTGCTCGATGTCGACGGTGCGGTGCGGCGGGTGTCCGGGGGCTGGGTCGCCACCGGCGTTCCGTGGACCTACGATTCGGAACGGTATGAGCGTATCTCCAGCGCGCGAGTGGCAGAGCAGCAATCGATGCTCGATTACGAGACGACAACCGGATGCCGCATGGAATTTCTGCAACGGGCCCTCGACGACGAGACAGCGGTCCCGTGTGGCCGCTGCGATCGCTGTGCAGGCACGTGGTACCCCACCGGCTTGAGAACTACTGCCGTCGCGGCGGCGGCGGCATCGCTCGATCGGGTGGGTGTCGCGGTCGAACCGCGGGCGCAGTGGCCCGGCGGCATGGATCGTCTCGGCGTCACTGTCCGTGGCAATATTCCGGTCTCGGAGCGCAACGAGCCTGGCCGGGCGCTGGCGCGATTGACCGACCTCGGGTGGGGCGGCACCCTGCGAGAGCTGTTCGCGCCCGGCTCGCCCGATGCCAGCGCGAGTCCCGCACTGATCTCTGCCTGCGTACGCGTACTCGCCGACTGGGGCTGGGAAAAACGTCCGATCGCGGTGGTGAGCCTGCCCTCGCGACGCCGTCCGCTGCTCATCGCATCCATCGCGGAGGGGCTAGCCGGTGCCGGCAAGCTCCCCTATCTCGGTGCGCTCGAGCCGGTCGGAGGCGGCCCCGCCGGAGATCCGGGCGGTAACAGTGCGTATCGTCTCGCCGGTGTCTGGCAGCGGTTCGCCGCCTCGGGCCTTGACCCGACGGCGGGCCTCGACCTGACAGCGGGTCCGGTGCTGCTTGTCGACGACCTGGCGGACAGTCGCTGGACGCTCACGGTGGCGGGTCGTGAGCTGCGGCGAGCCGGCGCCACTGGCGTGCTGCCCTTCGTTCTCGCGCTCCGGGCCTAGAGTCCTGTGCCCGGGGCGGCAGGCTGAGGTTTGCCAACATGATCATCGCGACCACCAACGCCATCGTCGCGATGCGTTTCGACATCTCCGACCTGGGCACCAACTGGACCGAGGTGTGTGCCTATGGCAGTGCGGTGATCGTCTCGCCGATCGCAGCGGGCGAGCCCGGGTCCACCCTCCAGTCGGCTCCCCTCGCAGTCTGATTCGAGCCTGTCCAGGTATCCCCCCTCGAGAAGTTCGGGACTTTCGTACTGGCTGTCGTCATGACGGGCGAGTACGGTGCCACACAGGTTGCAGCACAGCGCAGCCCGACCGAAGTGGAGACCAGATGACCGACGCGACCAGCACCCTCGACGGCGAGAATAATCACGGCACGAATGATTCCCGAGCGAATATCACCGGCGCGGACGACACCGGTGCGAACCACCACGGGGCGAACGGCGGCTCGACCTGGGTGTCCCAGGCCGTCACAGCGCTCGATCCACACACTCTCGCGCAGATCGATGGCTGGTGGCGGGCCGCGAACTATCTCTCGATCGGCCAGATCTATCTGCTCGACAACCCGCTCCTCCGTGAACCTCTCACGCGCCAGGACATCAAACCCCGCCTTCTCGGGCATTGGGGCACGACGCCCGGACTCAATTTTCTCTACGCCCACCTCAATCGGATCATCGGGGAGCGCCGGCAGAAGACGCTGTTCATCACCGGTCCCGGCCACGGCGGTCCGGGGATGGTGGCCAACGGATATCTGGACGGCACCTACTCGGAGTTGTACTCCCCCATCCGCCAGGATTCGGTGGGGATGCGCCGCCTGTTCCGCCAGTTCTCCTTCCCGGGCGGAATCCCCAGCCATGCGGCACCCAATGTGCCCGGGTCGATCAACGAGGGTGGCGAGCTCGGGTATTCGCTCTCCCACGCCTACGGTGCGGCCTTCGACAACCCCGACCTGCTCGTCGCCTGCGTCGTGGGTGACGGGGAAGCAGAGACCGGTCCGCTGGCGACTGCCTGGCACTCCAACAAGTTCATCGACCCACTCCAGGATGGAGTGGTGCTGCCGATCCTGCACCTCAACGGCTACAAGATCGCAAACCCCACCATCCTCGCCCGAATCCCGGAGGAACAGCTGCTCGACCTGATGCGCGGCTATGGCCACAAGCCCTACATCGTCTCCGGCGGCTTCGACGGCGAGGATCCCCTGCGCGTGCACGAGCGCATGGCCGAGACCCTCGATGAGGTGCTCAATGAGATCTCCCGCATCAAGAAGGCCGCGGCCGATGGCTCGCTCGAGGGCACCGCGGTCTGGCCGATGATCATCCTGCGCACGCCCAAGGGGTGGACGTGTCCCGCAGAGATCGACGGTAAGCCCGTGGAGAACACGTGGCGCGCCCACCAGGTGCCGCTCGCGAATGCCCGTGACACCGAGGAGCACACGCGAATCCTCGAGAGCTGGTTGTTGCAGTACAGGCCTACCGAGCTCTTCGACGAAGCCGGTCGTCTCGTCAGGTGGATCGCCGATCTCGCCCCGGTCGGCGACCTGCGCATGTCGGCGACTCCGTTCGCGAACGGTGGTCGGCTGCGTCGCGACCTCGAGCTACCCGACTTCCGTGGCTCCGCCATCGACGTCGGAGAGCCGGGAAGCGTCGCGGTCGAATCGACAAAGGTGCTCGGCGGCTGGCTCGCGGGTGTGATTCGCGCCAACCCCGACAACTTCCGCATCTTCGGGCCGGACGAGACCGCGTCCAATCGTCTGCAAGACGTGTTCGAGGCCACCGACAAGCAGTGGAACAGCGAGATCTTGCCGGTCGACGAACATCTCGCGCGCGCCGGACGGGTGATGGAGATGCTGAGCGAGCACCAGTGCGAGGGATGGCTCGAGGGCTATCTGCTCACCGGACGCCACGGCATGTTCAACTGCTACGAGGCCTTCATCCACATCATCGACTCGATGTTCAGCCAGCACGCCAAGTGGCTGCAGGAGTCGAAGAAAATCGAATGGCGCCGCCCGATCTCCTCGCTCAACTACCTGCTCTCAAGCCACGTCTGGCGCCAGGACCACAACGGATTCAGTCACCAGGACCCGGGGTTCATCGATCATGTCGTGAACAAGAAGGCGAGCATCGTGCGGGTGTATTTCCCGGTGGATGCGAACACGCTGCTCTCCACCTACGACCACTGCCTCCGCTCGGTCGACTACGTCAACGTCGTCGTCGCCGGCAAGCAGCCGAGTCCGCAGTGGCTCAGCATGCCGGACGCGATAGCGCACTGCACGCGCGGCGTTGGTATTTGGGGCTGGGCGGGCACCGAGGTCGAGGGGCAGGAGCCCGATGTCGTGCTCGCGTGTGCCGGCGACGTGCCGACCCTCGAGACCATGGCCGCGGCATCCATCCTGCGCGCGCGCCTGCCCGAGCTGAAGGTTCGGATCGTCAATGTGATCGACCTCATGCGCCTGCAGGACGAATCGGAGCACCCGCATGGCCTCGCGAGCGAGGAGTTCGACGCGATCTTCACGACCGATAAGCCCGTGGTGTTCGCCTATCACGGCTATCCGACGCTGATCCACCGCCTCACCTACCGTCGGACCGGGCATTCCAACATCCACGTGCGCGGGTTCAACGAGGTAGGTGGCACGACCACGCCGTTCGATATGGCGATGCTCAACAGCCTCGACCGCTATCACCTCGTGATGGACGTGATCGACCGGGTGCCCGGCCTCGCGGGCCGTACGGCGGGATTGCGCCAGGACATGCAGGATGCCCGCCTGCACGCCCGCGCGTACACCCGCGAACACGGCGAGGACATCCCCGAAGTGGCCGACTGGACCTGGAGCGGAACGGGTTTTGGCGCAATTTCCGCCGCCGAAACGGGCGGTGACAACACCTAGCGCGTGTCGGAAGCCCGGTGGATCCACCCTCCTGGAAAAGCCCTCGACCGGGCCCGAGCTCAAAAAAAGTGTGAATGTCGAAGGTCACGATTCGAGCACGCGCCGCAACCGGGTAGACCGGCGCCTACAGTGCGACTGACAATGGAGATGAGCAAGAAATAGAGGAGTGAATATGGGTCGGAATCTCAGCGACTCCGCCCCCTTGCCAACGTCCATGAGCCAGTCCTCGGTGTCGGACTACGGCAAGCGCGGCACGGTCTTCGGCTCCCTGGTCGGGCTGTTGTTCTTCAGCCTGCTCGCGGCTGTGCTGGTCGCATCCCTGGCTATACCGTCGATCCTCGTGGTCAGTCGTGGGACGACCGCATCCATCGGCTTCCTCGACAATCTGCCGGACTACCTCACCATCGATGCACAGACCCAGCGCAACCTGATCTATGCCCAACGAGACGGAACTCCGGTGCCGATCGCCACGATCTACGACCAGGATCGGCAGAGTGTGGCATGGGAGTCGGTCTCGAAATTCATCACCCAGGCGACCGTCGCGGGCGAGGATCGCCGGTTCTGGGAGCACGGCGGCATCGACTTGAAGTCGATCGTGCGCGCGGCGGCGGGCAACCTCGCCAACAAGTCGATCACCAGTGGTAGCTCGACCATCGCGATGCAGCTGGTGAAGAACATCCTGGTGCAGCGTGCGCTGCGCATCGACGATTCGGCGAAGAAGAAGGCAGCATATGCGGCCGCGATCAACGACACCCTCAACCGCAAACTGCGCGAGATGAAGTTCGCGATCGGGTTGGAGAAGCGCTACACGAAGAAGGAGATACTGCTCGGCTACCTCAACATCGCCGGTTTCGGTGGCAACACCTATGGCATCGAGTCGGCGGCTCAGAAGTATTTCAGCGTGAGCGCCAAAGACGTCACGCTCCCCCAGGCTGCGAGTCTCATTGCGATGGTGCAACAGCCGAACGCGCGCAATCTCAGCAACCCCTCGCTCTATGCCGCGAATAAGGACCGTCGCGACCTCATCCTGTTCGACATGCGCGATCTGGGGTACATCGATGAGGTCGCCTACCGATCGGCGATCGCGACGCCGATCGAACCGAAGTTGCGCACGCCGAATAACGGATGCCTCTACGCCGCCGACGCGAAGTTCGCCTGCGACTTCGCACTGCGACTGGTTCCGACGCTCGCCGCTCTCGGAGACACGGACGCCGCTCGCGCCGCGGCCTGGGCGAACGGCGGGTACAGCATCTACACCAGCATCGACCTGGGCCAGCAGGATGTCGCACAGGCCAACCTCATCGCGAGCGCTCCCCCGGACGAGACGCGATTCGCGCTCGGGGCGGCCGCCGTGGCGATGCAACCCGGCACCGGTCGCATCGTGATCATGGCGCAGAACAAGGGTTTCGACAATTCGAAGGACGGCGGGGGGCCGACCACCACCGCCGTCGACTACATGACCGATAAGGCCTACGGGGGATCATCCGGATTCCAGACCGGATCGACCTACAAGATCTTCACACTCACCGAGTGGCTGCAGAAGGGGCACACCCTCAGCGAGGTCGTCGACGGAACGTCACGGGCGTTCAACCTGAGCACCTTCAATTCGCGATGCATCAACTCCGACGGCCAGGCGCCCTTCGTCTTCCACAACGATTCCCCCGGCGAGGGCGGACAGATGACGGTGGCGACCGCTACGAAGAACTCGGTCAACCTCGCCTTCATCACCATGGCGCAAAAACTCGACGTCTGTGACATCCGTGACACGGCAAAGTCCTATGGTGTGCATCGGGCCGACGGTAAAGAGCTCGGTGCCCAGCCTGCCGCGATCATCGGCACCAACGAGATCGCCCCGCTCACCATGGCCGCGGCCATCGCCACCATTGGTGCGAATGGACTCTATTGCGCGCCGACGATCATCGACAAGGTCGTTGGTCCGGATGGCAAGGACGCCCCGGGGCAGCCACGCACCTGCACCCAGTCGGTCGCGCCTAACGTCGCCGCGACCGTTGCGTACGCGTTGACAGCCGTCATGACATCCGGAACGGGAACACCCGGCCTCCCGAGCGACGGCGTACCGATCGTCGGCAAGACCGGTACCACGGATGATTCCGCGCAGAACTGGCTCATCGCGACCACCACGAAGATGTCCCTCGCGGTCTGGGTGGGCAACACGGACGGCGGGCACCGCTCGCTGCGCAAGACCACGATCGCCGGCACCAACGGCTACAGCACGAAGTTCAACATCTTCCGCAAGACCATGACCTCGCTGAGCGCGAATCCGGAGTATCGTGGCGGCGCGTTCCCGGCGCCGGACCCGGCCCTGGTGAGCGGGCGAGGCACTGCCCGCCCGAACTAGTGCCCCTGTCACGCGGTTTCCGTCGGTAGACAGATTGGGTGTTGACCCGCGGGTCGGGCGGGCCTACCTTGTGGAATTAGAACATTCTCGAAGGAGAGAGCCCCCATGATTCGACGTCGCTTTGTCGTGCCCGCCATCATAGCCACTTTCGCTCTGGCGGCACTGTCCCTCGGATCGGTCTCGGCATCCGCGGCCGGTGTGTCCGCGAACGCGGAGGCCGTCGGCTCACCGGGCCTCACTAGTCACCAGGGCCAATCCCGCAAGGACTGTGTCGGCACCTCGCGCACGACCGAATCCAAGATCTGGTTCACTGTGGCGAGGGGCATCCTGTCAGACGTCTATGCGCCCACTCTCGACGCGACCAACGTCGAGACGATGCAGTATCTCGTCACAGACGGCTCGTCATTTACCGACCTGCAGAGCCGCGACACGACCTACACCGTGTCTTCGGATACCACGGGCACTGTCTGCACGATCACTTCCACCGCTAAGAGTGGTGCCTATCGACTGGTGAACACCTACTTCACCGATCCCTCGCGCAACAGCGTCGTGGTGCGAACAAAGTTCCAGCCGCTCACGAAAGCGGCCCGCAACTATTCCCTCTACGTACGCCTCGACGCTAATGCAGGCGGAAACGGTGGCGGCGGGCCAGCTAACGGGGGTGCCGATACCGCCGTGATCGATACCAGCACCGCTCATCCGGTCCCGGTGTCGTTCGACACGAGGACGACCAGCCAGGCCAATCGCACGGCCTACGCGGTGCCCTCCTATGTTGCGCTCACCGGTGACCAGCCGTTTATCCAGGCGAGCAGCGGGTTTGTCGGGACAGCGAGCGACGGGCTCACCCAGCTCGATTCGACCCACACACTCGGGCCGCTGACGACGACCGCCACGGGCGGTAACGTCGAACAGACCGTCGGCGTACAGCGCGACCGCAATGGTGAATCCGTGCTTGCGCTCGGGTTCGGAACTTCGCAGGCCACCGCCGTCGCGACAGCGAGCGCGACAGCCTCTTCCTCCCAGCCTCGCCTTCAGGCGAGCTACCGCGCCGGCTGGGCTCGCTACGACGCCGGACTGAAGGTTCCCGTGCTCACGGCCCCCGGGCTCAGCGACCCCCAGAGGCTAGCCGCGATCAAGAACTACTACCAGTCTGCGAACGTGGTGAAGGCATCTGAAGACAAGACCTACCCCGGCGCGATCGTTGCGGGACTGGATGCACCGTGGGGACAGTCCGTCGTCGCGAACGACCCGAACAACCTCTTCGTCGGCGGGTACAAGGAGGTATTCGCCCGGGATCTCTACGAAGCCTGGACCGCCCTCTACACCGACGGCGACATCTCCACTGCCCAGGCCACGGTGCGCTACCTGCTGCTGAAGAGCCAGCAGGCCAACGGATCGCAGCCCCGAAACTCACTTCTCGACGGCACCAAGGCCGCCGACGCATTCAACGACCAGCTGGATGAGACGGCGTATCCGATCCTGATGGCGCTGCAGTCCGGGCTCGCCGGCGATACGGTGCTCTGGCCGCATGTGAAGAGCGCCGCGAACTTCCTCGTGAGCCACGGACCCAGCTTCGGCGTCGAACGCTGGGAGGAGCAGACCGGCTACTCCCCCTCCACCATCGCGGCCGAGATCGCCGGGCTCATCGCCGCGGCAACCATCGCGGACCAGCATCACGACCCGGCCAGCGCCCGAGTCTGGCGCGCGACCGCTGACCAATATCAGCGCACCATCAAGGCCTGGGGTGTGACGACAAACGGCCCGCTCTCGAGTTCTCCGTACTTCATCCGTCTCTCGAAGACCGGAGACCCGAATCTCCCGCTCAGCTACAACGTAGGCAATGGCGGGCCAACGCTCGACCAGCGTGCGGTCGCGGATGCCGGATTCCTCGAGTATGTGCGCCTCGGAATCCTGCCCGCGACCGACCCGGTGATCCTCAACTCGCTGGTCGTGACGGATGCCACGATCCAGCGTCCCACCGCCAGCGGCCCCGGCTGGTTGCGCTATAACGGCGACGGCTACGGCGACTGCTTCGTCGACGCTGGCACGAATTGCACCGTCACCGGCGCGCCGTGGACGAATAACTTCTCGGGCACCGGCCACCCGTGGCCTGTGCTGGGAGCCGAGCGGGCGCAACAGCACCTCGCCCAGGGGCAGAAATCGGAGGCATCCGCTGCCCTGGTCTCGATCAACCACATGAACTCCGGTCCGGGTCTCGTACCCGAGCAGGTGTGGGACCGCTCGGATGTGACCGCCTCGCCGTTCGGCACCGACCCGGCCACGGCATCCATCGGCTTTGTGAACGGCCAGGCGGATGGATCGGCCTCGCCGTTGACCTGGGGATCGGCCTCGCAGGTTCGCCTCACGGCTGATCTCGCGGCGGGACTCAGTCTCGAACAGCCCGCAGAGGTGCGCGACCGTTACGTGACGCACAGCCAGGGCTCGACGCCGCTCACCGTCACGGCGCCAATCGACGGCTCCGCCACCGGTACCATCACCACCGTGACCGGAACAGCCGCTGCCGGGGCATCGATTGACATCGCAGATATCGCGACGGACGCGAACAGTGTCACCACACTGACACGTCTGATTGCGGGCGCCGATGGCTCATTCACCGCCGATGTGACCTCCGCCGCCGGAACGAACGTCTTCGTAATCACCAGCACGGCGCCGGACGGCGGCACCGCCCAGGTGGTGCGTTCCGTGGTCAACGACGTCGTGAACGGCACGCAGCTGTTCAGCATTGACGACCCGATTGGCGATGACCACGGCCCGGGCAACTACACCTACCCGAAGGCCGGAGACTTCCACGCGGGCGCCTTCGATCTCGACCGCTTCCAGGTCTACGACACCGGTTCGACGGTCACCTTCCGGGTTCAGACCGCCAACCTCACCCCCACCTTCGGCTCGACGAACGGCGCGCAGCTGGTGGATGTCTACGTGTCGCAACCCGGCGCCGTGCCCACCTCCAGGGCGTCGTCCTACCCGGGGATGAACTATTCGACTATCACCCCGTGGAGTCGACTGATCGAGGTGCAGGGCTTCGGTAACAACAGGTTCGTGGATGCCTCTGGCTCGTCTCTCGGCGCAGTGACGGTCGGCGCCAACGCGGTCAGCCGCTACATCACCTTCAGCGTGGGCAAGACTGCGCTCGGTGGAACGCCGGCTTCTGGATGGGGCTTCACTGTGGCCATCACCGGGCAGGACGGGTTCAGCTCAGAACAGACCCGCGGCTTCACTCCCACCGCCGGCGATTACAGCTTCGGAGTGTGCGCCGTGGCCTTGTCGACTCTTCTCTGCTCGAAAGACCCCAACGCAGTGCCCAAGGTGATGGACACGATCGTTCCGACGAGTGTGATGCAGGCGACCGAACTCGACTACACGGCCGGAGCTGTGCGGCTGGCAGCGGTGGTGGTGCCGTAGGGGAGCTCGCGGGTGGGCAGGGAGCTGACCCGACACTGACAGACTGAAGGCCATCGACTCCCTACCTTCTCTCCTCGCTCGAACGGTGCCGGTCACCATTCCGTTGCCGGTGGCGGTCGCGATCCTGGTGGCCGCTGCGGCACTCAGCATCCCGCGTGTCACCTGGCAGTATTTCGGACTGTTCGCGACGCTCGTGCACGAACTCGGGCATGCGGTTGCCGCAATCCTCACCGGGAGGGTCGTGCACGGCATCCGCATCCGTCGCAATCATTCCGGTGACGCGCTGAGCAGTGGGCGCGGCGTGTTCGGTACGGTCGTAAGTGGAGTATTCGGCTATCCGGCACCAGCTATCGTCGGTGCGGCCCAGCTCTGGAGCGTGTTCACCGGATACACCGCGGTCGCACTCTGTGCCGGCGGAATCGTCCTGATACTCACCCTGTTTGTGATTCGTAATGTGTTTGGGTTGGGCGTCGTGTTCGTATCCGCGGCGATCAGCGCGCTCCTCTGGTTTTTCGCTCCCCCCACGGTTCAGGGCTACGCGCTCCTGGTGATTGGGATTGCTCTGCTCGTGGGCGCGGTGCGGGCTCTCGGCACAGTCATCGGTGTGCACGTCCGGCGTCGAGACCAGCTCGCCAGTTCGGACGCATACCTGCTCTATCGTCGAACGGGTATCCCATCGCCGATCTGGCTCATACTTTTCACCGCGCTCATCGGCGGATGCTGCGTCGCTGCGGTTGCCTCGTATCTCTCGGCGTGATCGCGCCCCGTCCGAGAGACGCGACCGGGTCGCCTGTTGGGGTTGCGGCGTGGACGTACGAGTCGAGAAGGTCGATCTGCCGGGAATCGGCACTCGCCATGAGGTGATCACCAAAAAAGGCCGCCGCTCTTGCCGATGTGCTCGGGGCGTCGTTGATGCTCGGGCATCACCTGGGTCTCTTCTTCGGGAGTGACCGCCAAGGTATTGCGGGACCTGCGTCGATTGGGCAACCGAGAGACACCGACGATCCTCTCGATCCTGGTCATCGAGGATCTTGCGATGGCGTTCTACCTGCCCGTGCTCTCAGCACTGGTGATCGGTGCCGGTGTTCTCGCGGGAGCCACGGCGTTAGTCGTCGCTCTGCTGGTGGTAGCCGTGATTCTCTACCTCGCGCTGCGGCACGGACGGGTCGTCTCGCGACTCTTCGCAGCCGACCTCTCTGAGTCCCTGGTGCTCGGTGCACTCGGGCTCACCATGTTCGTGGCCGGCATCGCGGCGGTGTTGCTTCCGGCAGCGATCCTCGCCGTGGTCACGATCGGAACCAAGACCTTCACCGGCTACCGCGCCGCGGCGGCCGCGGGAATCGGTGTGCCCGGCCGGTGGCGCACCGGATTCGTGCTGACTCCGCGCGGTGAGTTCTCGATCGTGATCGCCGGCCTCGCGGCAGGTTCCGGTGTCGAACCGCGCCCCACCCGCCGAATCAGGTTTCCACGGGCGCGAACCGACGCACGCTCCCGCCATCCACGTCGACATCGCCGAGGAACATCTCGCGAGGCCGTACCCAGACACCGAACTCCCCGTAGAGCGCGCGGTAGACGACGAGCGACTCCTCGGTCTCCGAGTGCGTTGCCTCCCCGATGACCTCGTACAGGTTGCCCTTGTAGTGGCGGTAGGTTCCGGCCGGGACCGGGGATGAGGCCTCCGGGGCCGAGCCTTCGTGCGTGTCAACCATCCGAGAAGGCTAGCGTCTGCACACGCGCGGCAACTGTCGACCGTAGGCTTGGCGCGTGACGGACATTCCCCTCCTCGGCCCCGTCACCGCGCCAGAGCTTCAGGTGATGAGTTTCAACATCCGCCGGAGGATGCCGCGCCTCCTGCCCGGCAATCCTGACCGCTGGGTCAAACGGCGGCCGCTTGTCGCTCGACTGCTCGAGTCGGAGGCGCCGACGATCATCGGCGTTCAGGAGGCCCTGCCGGACCAGGCCGCATTCCTGCGCCATGTCCTCGGCAACCGCTATCGCTCCGTCGGCTACGGACGCAACGCCGACCGAGGCGGCGAAGGATGCCCGCTGTTCTATGACGGTCGGCGTCTGGCGATGCTGCAGTGGAAGCAGACCGCCCTTTCGGATACTCCGGATGCCAGTGGTTCGAGCAGCTGGGGCAACAAGGTTCCGCGCGTGCTCCTCGAGGCCGTCTTTCGTGACCGGGAGACGGGACTGGAATTCCGGGTCCTGAACACGCACTTCGACCACCGGTCCCGCAACGCCCGGATTCATTCGGCCACGCTGGTGCGGGCGATCGTCGCGACCAGCCCTCTGCCCGCCCTCGTGACCGGCGACTTCAACACGAGCGTCGGATCACTTCCCCACCAGGCCATCACCACCGGGGGCACCCTCGTGGACACCTGGGATGTCGCGTCCGAACACGTCTCGGAGGCGTGGGGCACCTTCCCCGACTACCGACCTCCTCGACTCGACCGCAAGCGCATCGACTGGATCCTTGCGACATCCGGGATCTCGGTTTCCCGCACGGGCGTCAACGTCGCCCGGTTCGACGGTGCCTGGCCCTCGGACCACGCACCCGTGCAGGCGATCGTCACCCTGCCCGGGTGACCGCGCAGCTCCGATTCCGTGCCGCGGTCCCCCGCCAACGGAACCCTCTTTGAGCCAGGGTATGGACATCCCTGCCGGAGTGGAGCTAAGCTCGCGGTTCTGTGCTGATTCTCGGCACGCCCCGATGATCCGGAAGTGAGGTGCCTGATGTCCGACATGACCCTGCCCCTCATGACGCGCGAGCAGCGCTATATCCAGCACCTCGCCTAGGCAAGCGACGTCATCTGACGCCCCCGCCTCTGTCGAGGCCCGGGGCGTTTTGTCTTTTCGATACTGCAGGTCGGAGAGTCGTCCCTCCTCGGGACCCTCTCCATTTCCCACTCCAGTAGACAGAAAGACTATGAAGAAAATTAACGACCGGCTCCTGAGCTGGGCGAGCATCCTCGACGAAAAGGCTGAGAACCAGGCTCGCACCACTGCCACGATGCCGTTCATCTACCCTCACCTCGCCCTGATGCCGGACGCCCACCTCGGACTCGGTGCAACGGTCGGATCGGTGATCCCCACCCTGCGTGCGGTGATTCCGGCAGCCGTCGGCGTGGACATCGGCTGCGGAATGATCGCGGTGAGGACCCAGTTCACGAGGTCCGAGCTCGGCGACGACCTGCGCGAGCTCCGGGAGCAGATCGAGCGGGCCATCCCGACCTCGGCGGGTGCTTACAACCGCACGATCGTCGCGACGGCCGAGCCGCGGATCCGCGAGTTGGAGGCTCTGGCCAAGACAGCCGGGTTCGACCCGGAAGCGTACGTCGGCAACTGGCGCCTGCAGCTCGGCACTCTCGGCAGCGGTAACCACTTCATCGAGGTCAGCCTCGACGAGACGGATGCCGTGTGGCTGTTCCTGCACTCGGGAAGCCGGGGTGTCGGCAACAAGATCGCCCAGAAGCACATCAAGGTCGCGCAGGCGCAGATGAGCAAATGGTGGATCACCCTGCCGGACCCCGACCTCGCCTACCTCGTGGAGGGCACACCCGAATTCACCCGGTACATCGCCGAGCTGAACTGGGCCCAGCACTTCGCCCTGCTCAACAGGGAGGAGATGATGGATCGGGTCATCCGCCAGGTGAACGAGTGGATGGGGATCGCCGTAGTCGAGCAGGATCGGATCAACTGCCACCACAACTTCACGCAGAAGGAGACCCATTTCGGCAAGAGCGTCTGGCTCTCGCGGAAGGGAGCGATCTCTGCGAGGAAGGGCCAGTTGGGTCTGATCCCCGGTTCCATGGGCACCGCCTCCTACGTGGTGGAGGGGCTCGGCAACCCGGTCGCGCTCGAGTCGAGCCCGCACGGTGCCGGCAGGAACTACTCGCGCAGTGCGGCACGCAAGACCTTCACACACGATCAGCTTCGGGAGGCGATGGTGGGAATCGAATACCGGGATACCGAGGCCTTCCTCGATGAAATCCCGGCAGCCTACAAGCCGATCGACCAGGTGATGGCCGATGCATCCGACCTCGTGTCGATCGTGCACACGCTGCGCCAGATCGTGAACGTGAAGGGCGACTAGCACCGCGGATGTCGCGTTCCGGAGGAGACTCCGGGGCGCGGCATCCGGCTCTGTCTCGATTCGCGCCCCGGCCGGCGCTACTCGACTATCGGGCTGGCGGCTACTCCACCATCGCCGTGCTGCGCTCCCAGAGGGCACCCGCGAGCTGCTCATCATCTGCCTGCCGGTTCATGCGTCCGGGCTTGCGCTTGATGTAGTACTCCCCGGGTGTCCAGTCTGTGCCGGGGGCGGTCGTCGCGAGCCAGACCAGGGTGTCGGCGCCCTTCTCGTTCGAGATCAGGGTGTGGCGCAGGATGCTGCGGTAGATGACGCGCAGCGGGCTGGTCGACTCGCTGGCGAAATTCGAAGCGACGACCCCGGGATGGAACGCGGCAGTACGGATGCCGTCAGCACCGAAACGGCGGTCGAGTTCCTTGGTGAAGAGGATGTTGTCGAGCTTGGCGTTGCTGTAGGCCCTACCCGCGCTGAACTGGGCGGCCAGGTCCAAGTCGGCGATGTCGATGTTGCCGCTCAGGTTCGCGACGCTCGAGGTGTTGATGACGCGCGCCCGGCTCTCGACCAGGCGGTCCATCAGCAGCGTGGTGAGCAGGAACGGCGCGAGGTGGTTCACCTGCAGGGTGAGTTCGTGGCCGTCCTCGGTGATGGTGCGGTCGCCGAAGATTCCCCCCGCATTATTGGCGAGAACGTCGATGCGGGGATACCGTTCGCGAAGCTCGGCGGCAAGACGACGCACCTCGCTGAGCTTAGAGAAGTCCGCGACGAAGTACTCGGCACCGAGGGAATCCGCCACTCCCCTCGTCTTCTCGGCAGAACGGCCGACGATGACGACAGTGTGGCCGCTGGCGGACAGGGCTCGGGCGGCAGCGGCTCCGATTCCATCGCTGGCACCGGTGATGATCATGGTTTCGGGCATTGTCGATTATCTCTGGTGGGGGCTGGGTATCGGCACGACGGCGGGCATGATCACGACAGCGCCGAGCGCCACCACGGCACGCCGGCCTCGGGCGGGTCGGAGCCGAGTGACTTGACTGTCACCCGCCAGATGCGCTCGTAGAGGAAATCACCGACGGCCAGTGTGAGTGCCACGACGGTGAAAACAGCGAACAGCACCACTCCCCCGACGAGCTGCTCGACCAGGTCATCCGCAACGGAACCATCGAGCCGGATGGTGATCCAGTGCTTCTTGTTCAGGTGATAGCCGGGAGTGATCCCCGCAAACTCAGACCTCAGGGCAATGCTCTCCTCCCGATCACATTCGAGCGACACGTCGAGCGAATCGGATCCGAGTGCGGAGATCGCGAAGATCTTGGCGTTGCGGCTCGTCTTGAAGACGAAGGTCTCTTCGCCGAAAGGATAAGTCTCGGTGGCCTGGGGCAGGGCAAGGCAGGATCCGCGCAGGGAATCCGAGGTCATATGTTCGACCATAGCCATCGGCGCGCTGGCGCGTGCTTCCGCGGCGAACCACCACCGTATGCTCTCCGAATGCCCCCAGTATGCCCTCCGTATGCTGGAGGGCACCATGCGACTCCTGCTCATCCGTCACGGACAGACCCCCGCCAATGTGCTCGGTCAGCTCGACACGGCACACCCCGGGCCCGGACTCACCGCTCTCGGCGAGCGTCAGGCGACCGCTGTGGCCGAGGCCCTGCGCGAGCAGCAGATCGACGGCGTCTTCGCCACGACACTGGTGCGCACGCAGCTCACGGCGCGGCCGTTCTCTGCCGCCACTGTGATCGACGGTATGCACGAGATCGAGGCGGGTGATCTCGAAGGGCGCAGCGATCGAGCATCCGTCCGCACCTATCTCGAGACCGCGTTCGCCTGGGGTTCGGGAGACCTGAATGTCACGATGCCGGGCGCGACGGATGGACACGCGTTCTTCCAGCGCTTCGACCGCGGGATCTCAGCCGTTTCCCACCTCGACACCGTCGCGGTGTTCAGCCACGGCGCGGCGATCCGGGTGTGGACGGCTGGGCGCGCGATCAATGTGCCCCCCATTTTTGCCGGCAGCCACGAACTCGACAACACCGGTGTGGTCGAGCTCGCGGGGTCGCCCGAGGAGGGCTGGACGCTGGTGTCGTGGGCCGGTGCCCCGATCGGCGGCCCGGATCTCGTGGATGATTCGGCAAGCGATCCGACCGGCGACGCGATCGAGCGCTGAGTCTCGATACGGGCGTGAGAGCGCCCTACTCGTGCACCGGGATGGCCGGGCATGCGGGATGATCGTCCCATGGCATTCGGATGGTTCCCACGGCAGGTCTCGCGCCTGCTCAAGCAACCCGTGCTGGGCGATGCGATCTCGCCCGAGCAGACGGATGCTCTCGGCATCCTCGGCATGCTCGAGGGCCTGGGGCTAGCCATGATTGAAACAGGAGGGGCCACCAATCATGTGGAGGAGACCCTGCGCGAAGTGGCGAAGGTCTACTGCCTCGAGGATCTGCAGGCGGTGGTGCTGCCGACCTGCGTGATGCTGCAGTCGACCACCGCGGGTGGGGGGGTGCGGATCGAATCCGCGCGCCCGGGTGGCGGTCGGCTTGACCAGACCGGAGCAGTCGAAACACTGATCGGGCGGGCACTGCGGATGGAGGTCACTCCCGAGGAGGGGATAGCCGAGGCCGCACGAATCCGCACCGCCACACCACGGTTCGGGCCGCTGGTCTCGTTGCTCGGCCACGTGATCCTCACCGTGGGATTCGGGATGGTGATCAACCCGACCCTGCAGGCGATCTGGGTCTACGCGGTGCTCGGGTTCGGCGTCGGCGTGTTGGTCGTGCTCGCGCGCAAGTTCACCGGGCTGACGTCAACGGTGCCGGTGATCGCGGCATTCGGAGTGACCCTCGTGACGGCCCTGCTCCTCGTGCACGTGGTCGGGGACGAGCCGCTTCGCATCATCGCCCCTCCCCTTGTCTCCTTTCTGCCCGGCCTCACACTGACGATTGCCGCTATCGAGCTCACCAACAACCAGGTTATTGCTGGAGCGAGTCGGCTCGTGTTCGGGGGCGCGCAGCTGCTGCTCCTCACATTCGGTGTCTTCGCCGCGACGACCCTCGTTGGTGGCCTGCCGACAGCTTCGCCACAGCCGCTTCTCGGCCAGTGGGCCGGCCTGCTGGGGGCCGCGCTGGTAGCAGTGGGGTTCACTCTGTTCATGTCCGCTCCGAAGGGAGCGCTCGTGTGGATCTTTTTGAGTCTCGCCGTCACCTACGGCGCCCAGGCCCTCGGCGCTGTGGCCCTCGGGGCCGGCCTTAGTGGGTTCGTCGGGGCCGTGGTCGTGGCCCCGTTCACGCGGTTCGCGAGCCACTTCCGCACCTCGCCGCCGGCATCCGTCATGTCGCTCGCGTGCCTCTGGCTCTTGGTGCCAGGAGCGCTCGGTTTCATCGGGCTCAGCGGAGTCGCGCAGGGCGGCGCTGTAGGCCTCCAGACCCTCACGACGGCGGGTATGTCGGTGCTGTCGATCGCGCTCGGAGCCATCGTGGGAATCAGCCTCAGCCGGGATGCCGGACGGTTCGCCCGGTTGGCGCGGCGCGGAGTTTCGCGGCTGTAGGGAGCTCCTCTCCCGTCCTACCCTGGGGATACGAAGCTGTCCCCGGATACAACTCATTCTGTTCGGCGACTTATCGAATGCGAGAAGGTTCGGGGATGGGAATTCGCAAACTGCTCATCGGCCGCAGACGGGCGGCGGGGCTGTGCGTGCTGGCGCTGGCGGTGCTCGCTGGCGCGCTGTGGTCGGGCGGACTGTTCGCCGGGTCTGCGTCGTCGCCAACTCCCTCACCCACCGACACGGGCGTCGTCACGCACCTCGTGGACGGCGACACCCTCGATGTGCGAATCAACGGCGTCATCCTGCGAGTGCGGCTCCTGAACGTGGACACCCCCGAGACGAAGAAGCCGAACACGCCAGTGCAATGCATGGGACCCGAGGCATCCGCCCGCTTGGCGGAGCTCGCTCCGATCGGCTCGACTGTAGAACTCAGCTACGACGTGGATCGGCTCGACAGGTACGGGAGAACTCTCGCCCTGGTCACGACAGAGGCGGGAGCCGATGCGAGCGAGACGCTTGCCTCGGAGGGTCTTGGATTGGCCGTGCGCATCGGGCAGAACGGAGCGGGCTATCCGACCGTGCTCGCCGCGGAGAAGCGGGCACAGAAGCTGCGGCTCGGGCTGTATTCCGGCGCGTGCGGTACCCGCTAGCCCCCGCGCCCGCGTGAGACCATGGACGAATGCCCTCCGCCGCCCCGATGGTCGACATCGCCGACATCCAGCGACTGGTCGGCCCCGCGTCGTTCCAGCGCGGATTCGCCTATGCCCGGGCGGGTTTCGTCGCAAACCTGAGCTGGAACCCGGAGACTCGGATAGTGAGCGGCGCCGTGAGCGGTTCAGCGACACAGCCCTACCGGTGCAGCGCACTCGTCTCGGGGGCCACGGGCAAGCCGACGGGCGGCCTCTGCTCGTGCCCGGTCGGGATCGATTGCAAGCACGTTGCCGCCCTGCTCCTGCAGAGCAACACGACCACGCTCAAGCAGCTCTCCGGGCTCACGCTGCCGAAGGCCGTCGCCACACCCGAGAAACAGGTCGGCTGGAAGAGCGCCGTCATCGCGCTCACCGAGCGGCCGGCGGCATCCGTCACCCGAAGGGCGCGTATCGGTTTGCTGCTGGAACTGCGGGAGCTGATTCCGCGCTCGCGCAGCCAGTGGAACGGGCCGAGCGCGAGGCCCGCGACTGAGACGAGCCGGGGCGTGATCCGCCTCGGTGTTCGTCCGGTTCTGTTGAGCGCCACCGGCAACTGGACCCGCGGCAACATCACCTGGAACTCCCTGGGCTACCAGGCCAACCGCCTGGATCTTGCGACCGAGCAGCAGCGCTGGTTCGCCCAGTTCGCCGCCCTGCACCGCTCTACCCGCGAGGTGTATTCCGGACAGGAACCCGACTGGTTCTATCTCGACGACTTCCACAGCCCGCTGCTCTGGCAGGTGCTGGCGGATGCGGAAGCGCAGGGAATCGCGCTGGTCACCGGCAAGAAGGACACGAGTGTCACGATCGGCGGCAACGCCTCGGTGAGCATCGACGCCCGGCTGGAGGGTGATCTGCGACTCTCGCCGATCCTGCGGGTGGACGGGGAGCCGTACGCCGCCGCCGCCGCCGGGGTGCTCGGAGACCACGGGGTCTACGCGTGGAAGTTCGACCCTCGGCCGCGGTTCACCCTGGCGCCGACATCCGCTCCGCTCGTCGAGGAACAGCGCGCACTGCTCGGTAACAATAAATCCGGTGCGGTCGTGCCCGTGGTCGTGCCGGCCGCAGATGTCGACGAATTTCTGCGTGATTACTACCCGCGGCTGAGTCGCACGATAAAGGTGACCAGTGCGGATGCCTCGATCGTGCTGCCAGAACTCGCTCCCCCGATACTCGTGCTCACGGTCACCTTCCAGCCCAAGCAGTCGGTGAAAATCGCGTGGGACTGGGACTATTCCGGCCTGCGCAAGTCGCTCCGCGGAGCTGACGACCGTGATTTCAACACCGAGCACCGGGTGCTGGAGCAGGTGCAGGGCATCCTCGGACCGATCCTGGATGACACCCTCCGCGGTCTCGATGCGGCCGAGTTCGTCGATCGGGTACTGCCGACGCTGGACGGTGTGCACGGGGTGCGGGTCGATTCCGTCGGAACGCGACCGGACTACCGGGAGCTCACGGGCGTCCCGAAGCTGACCTTCACCACGGTCGAAACCGACACGAGTGACTGGTTCGACCTCGGCGTGTACATCCGCATCGACGGGCGGGATGTGCCGTTCACGAAGGTGTTCACCGCGCTGTCGAAGGGCATGTCGAAGGTGCTGCTCGTCGACAACTCGTACCTGTCGCTCGATCAGCCGGTGTTCGAGGAACTGAAGCGGCTCATCGACGAGGCGTCCACCCTGGCCGAATGGGAGACCGGAGTGCGCATCAGCCGCTACCAGGCCAGCCTCTGGTCGGAGTTCGAGGATCTCGCCGAAGAGACCGTCGAAGCGCAGGCCTGGCGGGATGCCGCCCAGGGACTTCTCGCGATCGATTCGGCCGAGCCGACCCCCCTGCCTGCCAGCGTCGATGCCACCCTCCGGCCGTACCAGAAAGAGGGCTTCGACTGGCTCGCCTTCCTCTGGAATCACCGACTCGGCGGCATTCTGGCCGACGACATGGGCCTCGGAAAGACCCTGCAGGCACTCGCCCTCATCGCGCATGCCAAGGCGGGCGGGGCGGATGGCCCGTTCCTGGTGGTCGCGCCCACCTCCGTCGTATCCAACTGGCTTGCCGAATCCGCGCGATTCGTGCCGTCTCTCACCGTGCGCGGCGTATCGACCACCAAGCAGTCGCTGGCGCAGCTGGCGGATGGCGCCGACATCGTGGTGACCTCTTATGCCCTCTTCCGCCTGGGCTTCGACCATTACCAGGGACTCGGATGGTCGGGGCTGGTGCTCGACGAGGCCCAGTTCGTGAAGAACCCGACCTCCAAGGCCCACGAGGCCGCCGTATCCCTTGATGCGCCCTTCAAGCTCGCCATCACGGGCACCCCGATGGAGAACAGTCTCACCGACCTGTGGTCCCTGTTCACGATCGTGGCGCCCGGTCTGTTCCCGTCGGGCCGGAGGTTCACCGAGCAGTATGTGCGGCCGATCGCGTCGGGCGACTCGGCGGAGTACGCCGCTGAGTTGATTACCAAGCTCCGCCGTCGCATCCGCCCGCTGATGATGAGGCGCACCAAGGAACTCGTCGCCTCCGAGTTGCCGGCCAAACAGGAACAGGTGCTGCAGGTCGACCTCGCCCCACGGCACCGCACCCTGTATGACACCGTGCTGCAGAAGGAGCGTCAGAAGCTCCTCGGGCTCATCGAGGATCTCGATCGCAACCGATTCATCGTGTTCCGCTCCCTCACACTCCTGCGGATGCTGAGTCTCGATGCCTCGCTGGTCGATGATGCCTACGCCGGCATCCCCTCCTCGAAGCTCGATGCCCTGTTCGAACAGCTCGACGACGTGATCGCCGAGGGCCACCGGGCACTCATCTTCAGCCAGTTCACGTCATTTCTTCGCAAGGCGGCGAGCCGGCTGGATACCGCGGGCATCGCCTACGAGTACCTCGACGGATCGACACTGCACCGTGCGGACGTGATCGACCGCTTCAAGTCCGGCGATGCTCCGGTGTTCCTGATCAGCCTCAAGGCGGGCGGATTCGGACTCAACCTCACCGAGGCCGACTACGTCTTCCTGCTGGACCCCTGGTGGAATCCGGCGACGGAGACACAGGCCGTCGACCGCACCCACCGCATCGGCCAGACCCGGCCGGTGAATGTCTACCGCCTGGTCGCGACCGGCACGATCGAAGAGAAGGTGATGGCACTCCGGGACCGCAAGGCGAAGCTCTTCGACGCGGTGATGGATGACGACGCGGTCTTCAGCACCGCGCTCACGGCCGACGACATCCGGGGCCTGCTCGAATAGTCCTCCCCCGGGCAGGCGGGGACGCGGCTGTCCCCAGATCGCACCGGGGGAACCGCTCGTCGCCACGGGGATTCGTAAGGTGGCTGCCATGAGTCCCTATCTCTCAACTCTTCGATCGATGATCGCGCTGTCCATGTTCGCGGCAATACTCGGAGCGCTACTGTTAGTGCCCCTCAGCGCCGCAGCGGCCGGTATCGGACCGGGTTACCAGGAGCCCGGAAAACCGCTCAATCATCTCGGTGGTTATCTCACGGCCGGGGGTCGCGTCGCCTACTGCATCGACGCCGGTCTGCCGAGTGCGGTCGGTCGCGAGACCAGCGACTCGGGAGTCGTCGGTTCGGTGAATTCACTGGCGCCGGTCGAAGTATTCCGGCTGAACACTGTCCTGTCCCGCTACGGCGACACGTCGGATGCCAATACTGCGGCAGCGGTCGCCATGACGGTCTGGAGCATCGCAGGCGACGTGGCCTACCGCGCGCAGGGAGGGGATGGGCATGTGCTCCTGCGCGCTCCAGCCGACCAGCGGATGGCAATCCAGGCGCTCGCCGACCGGTTCCGAGCCGAAGCGGCGTCCGTCACGACGGCAGAGCAAACGGCGGTCCTCTCGATCAGCATCGACGCGGGCGATGACTATGGAGGAATCATCGCGCTCGATGCCTCGCCCGGGGTCTCCGGCACAGTGGAGCTGACCAATGCCGTGTTCGCCGATTCCGGCCGAAACTCTCGAGCATCGGTAGCCGCCGGCGCGAGACTGGTCGTCGTCGCCGTGCCGCCGAGCGGTTCCACCAGCTATCGGGTTCTCGCCTCCAGCTCTGACCTCTCCGCTCCCGCAGCACCGGTCGCCTCTGTTCACCTCTACTCCACATCCGGCGCGCAGACTCTTGTCGCCTCCGCTGGCTCGGCATCTGTCGTTCTGGCAGCATCGGCATCCGACTTTCGGGATCGACTCGTTCCATCACTCACCACCGCCGCCCAGTCGTCGGCGAAAGTCGGCGGAACTGTGATCGACACGGCCTCGCTCACTGATGTGCCGTCGAGCGGCCTGCAGCTGCGCTGGTCCGGATACCTCCAGCCGGTGGGGACGAGCATCCCGCTGTGCACCGACTCACGCCTCGCGTTCCGGTCGTCCGCGCCCGTGACGGCGGCGGCTGACGGAGTCTTCGCCTCTGAGCTGTTCTCCGTCACCGATCGCTCCGTCGGCACCGTGTTCTGGGTCGCGACAGTGAGCAGGAACGGCGCCGTGGTGGCGGAGGGGTCCTGTGGAGACAGTACCGAGACGACCGTGATCACCGCCCCGGCGATCCCTGTGCAGCTGACCCCTGTGCACCTGACCCCTGTGCACCTGCCGATGGTCAGCGGATGACTCGCACCAGGGCTGCGGCCGCCCTGGTGGTCCTCCTTGCGGCCGCGGCGGCCCTGCTACTGCTCCACCTGCTGGCCGATCGGCAGGCCCCGGTGACCCGGGCACATACGAGGTCGATCGAGCCACTCCCCGAACTCCCGGCCGCGCGCATCGCGGCGCTCCCGGAAGCCCGCTATGACGCCGTGATCGCTGGACTTCTCCCGGCTCGGGGTACGGCGGGCGGCGACTCCGCGTATCGAGTCCGGGAGGACACCGCGTTGTACGCGGCGGACCTCGTCACCCCGGTCGCCCGGCTCGCGGCGCGGAACTTCCTCGGGGAGCCCACCGTCGTGGTGCCGGTCGAGTCATCCGGCGATTGGGTGCGGATACTCACTCCGGCCCGCCAGCGGCTGCCGTCAAAGGGTGCCGATACGTCCGGGGCGCCGGCCCCGGCGCAGACTTCGGCCTGGTTGCACGCTCACTCGCTGTCCTCGCCCACGAGAGTGGCAGCCCGAATTATCGTGTCTGTCTCGGCGCAGACGCTGCGCATCGACGGCACAGGCCCAGACACAGGTACAGGTACAGGCGTTGGCGAGAGCGATGGTGCTGGTGTCCACACCTGGCAGGTGGGCGTCGGTGCGCCGGGAACTCCCACCCCGACCGGAGTCACCGGCTATCTCGAGGCGCGCTACCGGGATGCGACCCAGGGGCAGGCCGAGCATCCGGTGCAGTTGACCTCGCTGCATTCGGCAGCCGCAGACGAGCCGTTTGGCGGCAATGACGGCGGGTTGATCGGAATCCACTTTGAGGCGTCGTCATCCGGTGCGATTTCCCACGGGTGCATTCGAGTGCCGGTGGAGGCGCTCACGGCCGTCGACGCGCTTCCGCTCGGTACTCTCATCACGATCGAGGAGTGAGCGACGAAGAGGGTGGCCTGCGCGCGAGAGGAGGCCGCCGACTCAGGCCGGCGCGAGAAACGCGCGCATGGCCGAGGCGAGGGCGGCGGGATCCTCGACCCCGCACAGTTCGCGGGCGGAATGCATGGAGAGGAGCGCTACACCCACGTCGAAGGTGCGGATGCCGAGGCGCGTCGCTGTGATTGGACCGATCGTCGAGCCGCACGGCACGGAGTTGTTCGACACGAACTCCTGGTAGTCCACGCCGGCCTGGCGACAGCTGCGAGCCCACTCGGCGGCACCGACCGCATCCGTGGCATATCGCTTGTTTGCGTTGATCTTGAGCAATGGGCCGCGATTCACGACGGGGCGATTGGCCGGGTCGTGACGGTCCGGGTAGTTCGGGTGCACCGCGTGGCCGGCGTCGGCGGAGAGGCACCACGAGTCGGCGAAGGCGCGAGCGCGCTGGGACGGGGATGCACCTTCGACAGAGCCGATCCGGGCGAGCAGACTTTCGAGAAATGGTCCGGCGGCGCCCGAGCGTGTCTCGCTGCCCACCTCCTCGTGGTCGAACGCGGCGAAGACCGCGATTGACGGGACAGCACCGCCATCGACAGCGCCACCAGCTGCACCGGCTCCAGCCACAGCCAGCAGAGCGACCAATCCGGCGTGCACCGACGACAGGTTGTCAAGGCGACCGGATGCGAAGAGCGTCCCATCGAGTCCGAAGACCTGCGGAGCCGCGGTGTCAGCGGTGACGATGTCGTAGCCGGCGACGTGTCCACCCGCACGGCCGGCCAGTTCCGCGAGGTGAGCGATGACATCCGTGTCCGCGAGATTGCCGACTCCGATCACGGGGTTCAGGTGTTGCTGAGGGTTGAGGGTGAGTCCTTCGCTGTTCACTCCGCGGTCGAGGTGAACGGCGAGCTGCGGGAAACGCAGGAACGGCCCGGTGCGCACCAGGGAGGTTGTGCCGTCGTCGAACACAAGTCTTCCAGCGAATTCGAGCTCTCGATCGAGCCACGAATTGAAGAGTGGGCCCCCGTAGACCTCGACCCCGGCCTGTAGCCAACCATGGGCTGCGGTGGTGGGCTTGGGCTTGAGTGCGAATCCGGGCGAATCGGTGTGCGCGCCGATGATACGGAACGGCGTGGTCGCTGTCGCGCCCTCGGGGGTGATCCAGGCGACGATTGCTCCATCCCGCACCACGAAATAACTTCCGGACGTGAGCGGCCACTCCTCAGACTCGTCGAGCACCTCGAACCCGGCGGAAGTCAATCGGTGAGCGGCTTCGGCCACGGCGTGAAATGACGACGGGGACGCCTGCACGAATGTGGCAAGGTCCCGGAGGTGGGATGCGGTCGATTCGGTGGATGAACCCACCGCCGGGGTCGGGCAAACAGGCGAGGCGGTCATCTGTTCATTCAAGCACGCCGGTTCAGCCACCACCCCCGCAGGCCGATAGACCCCGCGCTACCCTCGACTAGTGACTAACGATTACGCCATAGCCCCGATCGACTCCCTCTCTGCGGAAGGTCTCGCCGCCCAGGGCCTCGATTTTGCCCTGGTGGATACCTCAGACAGCGAAGCTCTGACCACCTGGCTTCAAGCGGAGAATCGCGGATTCCACGGTGAGCGAATGACGCAGGCGAAGCTCGATGCGCAGTTACCCCACATCGCGCACCGTCGCACCACCGGGGTTTGGGACCCTGACTCAGCAGATGCCGCCTCACCCGTGGCCACCGTGAGCGCCTGGGTGATGGACCTCACTGTACCGGGCAGGACGAGCATACCGGCCTGGGCCGTCACTGCCGTCTCGGTCTCGCCCACCCATCGTCGGCGGGGAATCGGCCGCGCCCTGCTGGAGGCCGAATTGCGCACGGCAGTGTCCCTCCGTGTGCCCGTTGCGATTCTCACCGTTACCGAGGCCACGATCTACGGCCGATACGGATTCGGACCTGCGGTGATGAGTGCCGACTGGACGATCGACACCACACGGGCGCGCTGGATCGGCCCCGAGACATCCGGCTCCGTGAGCTTCATCGAGCCGGAGACGATGCTGCAGGATGGGTATGAACTGGTGCAGCGCGTGCGGCTGCAGACTCCGGGCCAGGTCGAGTTCGCCGATATCCTCTGGGAACGGCTCCTCGGTGTCGGCAGCGATCCCGAGCCAGCCAAAAGTCTTCGAGTTGTGCGCTTCGACGATGACGAGGGCGAGCTCCAGGGATTCGCGGCCTACCGGGTGGTCGAGGTGGGCGACGACTTCACCCGGCACCGTCTCGACCTGGCCTTCCTCGTGACGGCCACCGATGAGGCCTATGCCGGGCTCTGGAGGTTTCTCGTGGAGATGGACCTCGTCTCCTCGATCTCCGCCCCGCTCCGCACGATCGACGAACCGCTGCTCTGGCAGCTCTCCGATCCGCGCGCCGTTCGGCGGGACCGTGTGCGTGACCACCTGTGGACACGTGTCCTCGATGTTCCCGTCGCGCTGGCGGCGCGCCGCTACGGTGTGCCCGGGGTTTTCGTACTCGACGTGAGCGATGACCTCGGGTTCGCGGACGGGCTATTCCTGCTCACGGTCGCAGCGGACGGAAGCGCGAGCGCTGTGCCCCTCGAGGGGGAGGCTCCGGATGACGCGGCCGCCATCTCACTTATGGTCGACGATCTCGGCTCGCTGTACCTGGGCGGTGTCTCTGCGGTCACCCTCGCCCGCGCCGGTCGCATCACCGAGCTCCGCCCCGGCTCGGCCGCATCCCTGGACGCGTCGTTCCGGTCGCCGGTCACACCCTGGCTGAGCATTTGGTTCTGAGTCCAGACTGTGTTCCGGTGAACCTAGATCGGGACGGACCACGGGGCGGGGCCCAGCTCGGCGAGGTCCACCGAGGGCAGCACGATCCAGCCCTCTCGGCCGGCCCGATCGATCGATTCTGCGGGTGGCCGATGCCAGAGCCCGAGGGAGTGTGCCCGGGCGGCGAGAGCGGCAATGACCGCATCGAACGCATCGTCGGATGCCGTCATGAGACCGGCGACCGGCGCCAGGTCGATCCAGGGCGCGCGTTCGACGATCGTGTCGAGCAGGATCGCCCTGGTCGCCGCATCCGCCTTATAGCCGACGGTGGAGAAATCCCACAGGCGAAGTGTTGCAGAGGGATAGACCTCGGCGGCAACCCCTCCCCCCGCCCGGTCCACAGGACCGAGCACCCTGGCCAATGATTCGAGCAGCGCGGCGCAGTGCATGGCGGTGAGCCCGAGCCGATCGGTGGCGACGCTCAGCGGCCAGCGGCCGGTGCGCTCGCGCGTGACGCGATCGGTCTCACGGTAGGCGAGCCGCCGTCGCCAGTCCATCCCCGATCCGATGCGCTCTTCGGCCGAACGTTCAAGCGGCTCACCCGCCGCGTGGCGCCTGACGAATGACACGAAGTCATCCGGCCAGCCGAAGGCACAGTCGATGCCGAGGGAGGCGACGCTCGGAGCAATCGCCGCTATCCGCTCGTCGCTGACGCCGAGTTCCAGCTCGATCACTCGCGCCAACGGACCAGTCCAGTCGATGACCGCCACAGCGGTACCTCGCGGCTCGGCCGCCAGGTCCACTCCGGCGGTCAACACGGATCCACTATCGGCTGGAACCGTGACGAGCCGGCGTGCCTCAGACCTCGGGCTTTTGGAACCACGGCGGGTAGACCGAGACCTTGGGGCGGTGCTCCGACGACTTGAGGATCGTGCGCACTTCGTCCCGCACGCGGTCGTTGGCCACCCCGATCAGCGTCACCAGTTCGAACGGGAAGCTGTGCTTCACCAGGAGTTCGGCCTCCACGATGGTTTCGGCGTTGTCGTCGGCGCGGAGGCGGCGCAACATCCGCTCGCTCGACTCGGTGGAGGCGGCGAATCGGGTGAGTACGTGGGCGGCATCGCCATCCGTCACAACGATCGCACCGTCCTCGGTGTGCTCCTCCGCGTGCTTCACCGTGCTCACGAGCAACACGAAGTCTGCGGCGATCACCCCCCGCGCATCGGAAGACAGGCGAGGGTCGGGAGAATCGGAGCGGATGTCCTCCCACATCGTCGAGTTGGGCACGAGGAAGAAGGGCACGAATTCGGCCACGGCCGCGCTGCCGAGACCTGCCACGGCCGTTGCCCGCCGTGATTCCCTGGTCTCGGGGGACGAGAGGTCCACGGGCGGGTGGGTGGTCCAGGAATCGTTGCCGTCGGCGAGGATCGCGCCCGAGGCGAGGATCTCGGTGAGATTGCGAACATGGGTCAAGTGGTAGATCCGCTGGTCGCCGACGTTCTCCACGGTCTTCGACGCGGCCGACGCTGCACGACGGGTGACCGCAGCCTTAGCCCGCGCGTTGCGCTGGCCAGCTGCGGTGACGACCTCCAGCGCGGGGACGGCCTTGGGGAAGCACTGGTCGCACAGGCCCGCTTCCAGTCCGTGAATACATTCGGCCACAGCAGAACCTCTCATTTGCGCGAAGCCCGTGGTTGGCGCACTCCAGAGACAACGTTACGCAGGTTTGGTGCCCGTGGTGCACCACCGGCACCAAGTCGAGTCACAGGCTTTGTTTCGCAGCATTACGGGACGGGATGACATCGTCGTCCCTCGAACAAAACCTCAGGGGAGAAAACGCGTTCCGGCGCACGAATCCCACGAACAGGAGGTCAGCATGTCGAACACCACACCACCGGTGACCGCCCCCATGTTGTGCGATCACTGGCTCGGGGACTCGTGCGTCTCTCCGGCCGCCGGCCACGCGGTATCCGCCATCCGTGAACGGGTGACAGCCGCGACGCCGAGCAAGTGGCGCGACGGAATCGTCTCGCACGTGTCACTGTCGAGGCGAACCGGCGGAAGCTGGGTCGGGATCGACCTCCTCGATGCAACTGGAACCGTCTGGGCCTGGAATCACGCCGACCTGGGTGCGGCGGTATCGATCGGGGAGCCGGTCGCCCTGCACGAGCTGTACGACACGCTCGCGATCGGCGCGACGCGCGTCAGCGTCCTGCGTGCGCCGCGCTAGGACCGACGGTCGAGCTCGGCGCGTCACTTCTTAGCAGCGAGCATCGAATCCATCATCTTCTGGCAGGCCATCGCGCACTGTCGGCAGACCTCGGCGCACATCGCGCCGTCGGCGCTCATGCCTGCCATCGCCTCACACTCGTCGGCACAGCTCATGCACATCACGACCATCGCCTGAAGCATCGCCATCATCGCTGGCCCGTTCATGCCGTTCGGACGAAGCATCATGCGCATCAAAGTGTTGGCCATATCAGCCGAGTTCTGGCACATGCCGGCGCACATTGCCATTTCCGGTGACATGGGCATGGAGCCGGCGCACATGGTGCAGGCCTGCTCGCAGGCTGAGCACGCCTCGATGCACTCCTGCATCACACCCACATCCATGCCCTGCATCGAGTCGGAGTGCATTTCCATCATCTGCATTGCGGTGTTCGACATCATTTTCGTCCAGCCTGGGCCGACTCGCGTCGGAGGGTCCGGCGGTTCTGAGTATCGGCCCGGTCGACTACAACCTGCGCCTGGCCGAGTGTCGATGTCTGTCCCTCGGCCGACTGAACGCGAGAGAACCCTCAGGCTCCCGTCTTAAGCTTGGGACATGTCAACTCCTGCCCAATTCATCCCCCCCGCCGGTTCCGTGCTGATGTTCTCCACGACCTGGTGCGGGTACTGCCGCAACCTCAAAGGCCAGATGGATCGTGCGGGTGTGCCCTACACCGAGGTGAACATCGAGGAGGTCGAAGGTACGGCCGAGCTCGTCGCCGAAGTCAACGGGGGCAACCAGACTGTGCCGACCCTCATCTTTCCCGATGGATCGACTGCGACCAACCCCTCGCTCGCGACCGTGCAGGCGCGTCTGGCGGATGCGGCTTTCGCCGGTCGATGACGTTCCTCTCGGGTGAGTCGCGGCGTGCTCTGGAGGCGCTGGCGCATGCCACTGATCCACTCGACCGGCTCAGCGCGGTGAGGCAGGCTTCCGCCGCTCTCGATCAGGAGCCGGCGTTACTGCAGGGGGTGCGCGAGTCGCTCGACGCCGGTGCAAGCTGGGAGCGGATAGCGGATGCCGCGGGCCTCGGCGTCTCCGCCGCAAAATGGCGGTGGCAGGGCACGGACGATCAGATCGCTGCACGCTTGGCGGCCGGACGCAAACGTTCCGCGCGCCCGAGCAGTGTGCCCACCGAGCTTCCCGGGCAATCCGTGGCCGATGCCGCGCGCACGCTGGGGGTGACGGTGCAGGCGGTGTACCTGCGCATCAGCCGTGGAACGCTCCAGGCCACGACGGTGACCCTCGATGATGGTCGCTCCTACAAGCGTGTGCTGCGTGCAGGCCCCGCCGTAAATGCGGGGTGATCGGAGGCCGACACGGTGCGTAGATCGGCGCCAAACTCGAATGTCGCTCTCACGAAGCGACCGGCCAGGGCATCGTGCACCCAATAGCGGGCGTCATCCCACATCCGCGCGATCGGAATATCGGATACCGCATGCCATTCAGGGGCCAGCTCATCGGACTCCCGAGCCTCGCCCTGCCAGTCCCGGCAGAGAAACACCCACGACCTCTGGCTCCAGGCGGGCCTGTGGGGAAACGGGTAGGTCAGTTCACCCATGAGGTCGACCCGGCCGAGAACGAGCGAGACCTCCTCCGCGACCTCTCGTCGGATCGCCAGTTCGGGAGTCTCGCCCGGCTCGATTTTTCCGCCGGGACCGACGAGATTGCCCATACCAAGTCCGAACTTCTTGCGCCCGAGGAGCACTTCCTCGCCGCCGACCCCCGGCCGAAGCAGGTAGCAGACGCACACCTCCGGTAGTGCCATTCCCCCACCCTAAAGGGTGCTGCAGGACGGTGTTTCCTCACGGAATTCTCCCGTGCGCCGTATTTGCCGATGCGATTACTGAGAAATCACCGGGTAGCCCCAGTCCGCCGTTCGGGCGGCTCGCGACGACCCGATATCGTAAACCCGTGACGAAGTTGTCTGTGATCGATCTTCCGGAGCGCGCTGGTGCACCAACCCTGCGTAGAGTCTTTGCGCTCCTGCGCATCCCGATGGGCATGCTGGTCTTTGCTGCGCTCGTCACTCAGGTGACGTCAGAGCTCCTGCACGACTCGTTTAAGCCGGCGGAATACTTCAGCTACTTCACCATCGAGTCCAGCATGATGAACGTCGTCGTGCTCCTCGTCGGTGGCAGTCTGGCCTTCCGTCGGCCGAGAGACACCGAACTGTTTACGAGCGTGCGGGTTGCCATCCTCTCCTACGCCGTGATCACGGGGCTCGTCTATAACGTTCTGCTGCGCAACATCCCGGGCGACGGCAGCTATTCACCGCCGCGCTGGTGCAACGAGGTAATGCACGTCTGGGTGCCGATCTTCATCCTGCTCGACTGGCTGCTCGCGCCCGGCCGTGTTCGTGTGCCGTGGAAGAGGCTCTGGCTCGTGGTGTCGTTCCCGCTCGCCTGGCTCGCTTTCACAATGATCCGGGGTGCCATCACCGGCTGGTATCCGTATCCCTTCCTCGAGCCGGCCGGTCCCGGCGGCATCGCGAGTCTTCTCGTCTACGTCGTGGGGATAGCGGCGTTCATCGTCGTGGTGGCGTCGGTCGCAATCGGGTTTGACCGTCTCACCGCGAGGCGCGAGCCCGCGTCGTCCTGAGTTGCCCGCCCTCGGCCCGCGGGTCTTTTCGAGTACAGTGGCGCTGAGATGTCGTTCAGCCGTCGCAGTTTCCTCCTCGGGGCAGGGTCAGGTCTTTCCCTGCTCGTTGTGACGGCGTGCGTCGAGGAATCCCCGCGTCCCACCAGATCGGCCACACCATCCCCCACCCCATCATCGGTGGTCCCTCGACCCTCGGGAATCGAGCGGAGTGCCTGGTCGACGGATCCCTTCGCGCGCGGCTCCCAGAGCTTTCTCGCCCCCGGTGCGACCCCCCAGCATCGGGATGACCTGGCCCAACCGGTGGGTGGACGGGTATTCTTCGCCGGGGAGGCGACCTCGGTGGACCTCGCGGGAACGGTGCTGGGCGCCCAGCAGTCTGGTGCGCGGGTCGCCGCCGAGGTACTGGGGGTGGTCTCCTCCGGCGAGAAGATCGCGGTCATCGGAGCGGGAGCCGCCGGGGCAGAAGCCGCCCGTGCGCTGGTGCAGCGCGGTTTCGATGTCATCGTGCTTGAGGCCCGGGATCGCGTGGGCGGCCGCATCGACACACGAACACCAAAGTCCTGGCCACTCGGCGTGGAACTGGGAGCGTGGCGACTCGGAGAAGTGGCGGACCAGTCGCTGCTCGCACGCCTTGCGACTCTCGGCATCCAGTCCAATCCGCTCACCGATCTCCTTGCCGCAGGCGAGAACGGACGGAGCACCGGCAACACCGTCGGCGCACCTGCCCTCTCCGCCGCGACAACCTGGGCCGATGCCGAGCTTGCCGATTCCCCTCTCACCGCTGCGTTAGAGGGCTCGGGAGCTAGGGCGAAAGCAGCCGGAACGACAGTCGACGGTCTCGACGGGACCGAGCTCCTTGCCGCGGCGCTCGCCTCGCTCGCTGGCGTGACTGGAGCCAGTGCGTCGGAGCTCTCTACCTGGTATGGACTCACGGACCTGCCGGCACGCGACCGGATTGTCACCGGCGGCTTCTCGGGAGTGATCACCGATGCGCTCACAGGGGCGCGGGTATCGCTGTCCACCGCTGTGCTCGGCGTGTCCTACAGCGATTCCGCCGTGAGCCTCAAGCTCGGCACCGGCGAATCACTCACCGTGGACCGCGTCGTGGTCACCCTGCCGCTCGGTGTGCTCAAAAAAAATGCGGTGGCATTCGACCCGCTGCTGCCATTCACCCATCGCACCGCCATCACCGCACTCGGCATGGGATCGGTCGAGACGGTCTGGCTGCGTTTCGACAAGCCGTTCTGGTCGACGGATGCGGCGATCTGGAGTCTCGTCGGAACCGGAAGCGACATCACGGACTGGGTTAACCTCCAGGCCATCACCGGCGAGCCAGTGCTCGTGGGAATCGTCGGGGGCAAGGCCGCGCGACGCGTGGTCAAGCTCAGCGACGACGACCTGCTCGGAGCCGTGCTGACGGCGCTCGCTCCGTTTGCGGGGGCCTGATCACCTCACGCGCCGCCCAGCGAGCCGCCCAGCGCTCCGCGAGCGGCATAGTGCGACTCACGGCCACGAGAGCGGTCGAAATGGCCCCGAAAAGCAGGACGGCGACCGACGCGAAGAAGAAGAACTGCCCCGTGTTCGCGAGCTGGGCCGGGTCGAGGAAGAAATAGGGATACCAGCCGACCATGGGCCCACGCGCGAGCGTGACGAGACCCCAGCCGATCATGAAGATGAGAACTATCGCAATGCTCCGCCATGGCGCCACACCCCGGCCCGGCCCGATCATCCAGTCGAGCACCGCGATGGCCGGAAGCCCGAAATGCAGCACCACATCGGACCAGGGCACGTCGATGCGGAAGCCGCGTTCGCCCGACTGTTCGACGATGAGCGCGAAAATAATGCCGCAGGAGACGGTGAGGCTGAGCACCGTCGCCCGCGCAAGGTCCAGCCAGGGCGCGTCGTCCTTTCCGCGAAGTGTGACGACCGCTGCCACGATCGTGACGACCAGGAACAGGATGCTGCTCTGGATGGTGAGATAGGCGAAGAAGTTGCCCGGGGTGAAGGTCGCCGACCCCAGCCCCCACAGGAAACGGGACACGAGTGCCACGAGGCATACGGCTGCCATGAGCAGCCGGAGGGCGCCAAAGGTCGCCCGTGTCCTCACCGTGCTGTCCACCTCCGCCGCGGGGCCGAAGAATTCGGGACTCGACCGCACCCAGCAGTCTACGAAGTCTGCGGGTGCCGGTCGCTGACCGCGTCATCCGCTGTGCCGTTGTCGCCCGGTGCCGGTGTCGCCCGGTGCCGCTCTGCCGCGGTGACCCATCCCGGGGAATCGACTCGGGAGCGAATGCGGGTTGGGGCACGCTACGGTCGCATCTGCTCCCGACTCGAATCACAGGAACAGGATTCTCGATCCCTTGAACTCTCGATCCCGCTAGCCCCCAATCCCGCTAGCCCCCAATCCGTCTAGCCCCCAATCCCGCTAGCCCCCAATCGACTTGGTAGTTGTTGCGACTTCACGAGGGGCAAAGTCGCAACAACTACCAAGTCGATTGGGGTCGGAGAGGGATCGTGCGTCGTCGGATGTCGGATGTCGGATGTCGGATGTCGCAGGTCGCGGGTCACAGGTCACGGGTCACAGGTCACACTGCGAATGTGGCGCGCTCGCGCCGTGCCTGGAGGCTCGCCGCGACCGTCGTCGCCGCGATCGTGAGCAGCGCGCCGAGCAGGAGCGCGGCATCCTCTCCGGGCTGGAGCAGGTGCAACTGGGTGCCAAGGGCGGCCGCGGCGACCGGTACGCCGAGCTGCCCGGCGGCCACGACACCGAGCAGCAGCGGCTGTGACACGAGCCTGGCGACCAGGTGGCTGAGGATCGCGGCGGCCCCGAGGCAGACACCGAGCAGGATCATGAGCGGGTGCGCACCGAGCTCGGAGAGGCTGATCGAGGCGCCGAGCCAGACGAAGAACAGCGGTCCGAAGAATCCCTCGGTGATTCCGAAGAGTTGGCGGGCCAGTCGTCGTGGCTCATCGATCGCCGAGACGACGAGTCCGAGCGCGAACCCGGCGAGCAGCACTGACACGTGCGCGAACTGCGCGAGCGCGACGAGGCCGAACAGCACAAGAAGGTTGATACGCAACTCGAGTGCGAACTTGCGCCGCTCCGAGAGGTGATGGAGTTTCTTGGAAAGTCCGTTCCGGTCCAGTCGACGCAGCACGAAGAACAGCAGGGCGGCGCAGGCGATCACCGCAAGGGCGCCGAGAGCCGTGGTCGCGGCCCGGGCCGGATCGATCGCGAGTGGCAGAGCGACGATGCACACCGCGTCTGCGATGGCCACCTGCGCGGTGAGCTGCGCGACGTCGTGCAGCTTGAGCGAGGCGACGATCGGCAGGACCAGGGCGGCGGATGACGAGGCGATCACCACCCCGTAAAGCGCCGCGTGACCGGTGCGGAAGAGAGCGGCGAGGCCGATGCCTGCGAGAGCGGCGAGCACTCCTACCAGGACCGCGCCGACGAGCCCGCGACGGAGCGCACGCCGCACCGTGGCATCCCGCACCGGAACGTTCGATCCGACGACGAACATCACGAGGGCGAAACCGACGTCGGCGAGCACGGTGAAGGTCGGTTCGCCCGAGTCGAGCAGGCGAAGACCGGATGCGCCGACCAGCAGCCCTCCGAGCAGCTCCCCCACTACGGCGGGCAGGTGCCAGGACTCGCGGCCCGCGAGGAGCGGGCCGAGGAGTCCGACGAGCACCACGAGCGCAAGCAGCGAGAAGCTCATGGCGTCAGGCTAGCGCTGCCGGGCTGGTCCGCTCGATGTCGGTATCGAGATCGACGCCACCGCGTGGCCCGGCCCCGGCCCGTCCTTGATCTGTCCCGCGGTGACGCACGGCTCCAGCGGTCCCCCTGTCTCGTGTGGGCGGCCGGAAGTCCGCGGGATCGAGTTCGGTCCTGGCCGCGCTGGCGTCTCGAATAGCCTCGCAGGACATTTCATCATTCTCGGGGGCTGATGGCCCTGGCGCCATCCTCGGCTGTTCGCCGGGTGAGGGCCCGTTCGCGCATGGCCAGGAATAGCGGGAACACGAACGCGAACGCTGTGATCCCCGCGAGCACCAGGTAGATCCAACCGCCCCGAAGACCGAGCCGACGGGATTCCACGATGATCAGGATGCTACCCGCCACCGCGACGATGAACAGGTCGACGGTGAGGGATGACACTGCCGGACCGCTGTTCACCCAGTCGCCGACGAAGTCCCGCACCTGCACGATGGCGAAGACGTTAAAGGTCCAGGTGCCGACCAGCCCGACCAGCGCGACCACGAGGTACGCGACGGCGAGCGGCGTCCAGTACCGCCTGAGTGAGCCTCGAGTGCGGGATTTCGGAAAAGTCTCGGGAGGGGTCATGACTCCATGATGGCGTGTCACCGGGCAGAGCGCACTCCGGTCATCCACACGACACGCGCCTAGAATCTGCAGACTGTGACTTCTGCGACCTCCTTCACCCCAGCCGATCCTCAGACCACCCGACCGACCCTCCGCGGCAGCTTCGGGATGGTCGCCTCGACCCACTGGATCGCAACGGCATCCGCCCAGGCGGTGTTGGAGCGCGGCGGGAACGCGTTCGATGCCGCTGCCGCGGGGGCATTCGTGCTCCATGTGGTGGAACCGCACCTCAACGGTGCGGGCGGCGACCTCGTCGGCATCTTCGCCACCGCCCAAAACCCGTCCGAACCGGTCGTGCTGATGGGGCAGGGGCCGGCACCGCGAAAGGCCACGATCGAGCACTACCTCGCCGAGGGCCTGGATCTCGTTCCCGGCGCTGGAGCCCTGGCCGCCGCGGTCCCCGGCGCCGTTGAGGCCTGGCTTCTGCTGCTGAGGGACCACGGCAGCTGGGAGCTCGGCGAGGTGCTCGCCTTCGCCCGCGACTACGCCCGTCACGGGCATCCGCTGCTCGCCAGGGTGAGTGCCACGATCTCAGCGGTCTCCGGGCTCTTCGAGAAACACTGGCCGACCTCGGCCGCGCTCTGGATGCCTCGGGGCACCGTCCCCCTCGCAGACGAGCTCTTCGCCAACCCGGCCTATGCCGACACCCTCGACCGGCTCGTGGATGCCGGGCGCGATGCCGAGTCGCGGGAGGCGCGCATCGACAACGCCCGCCTGGCGTGGAGCAACGGATTCGTGGCAGAGGCAGCGGCCCGCTTCGTGCGCGAGAAACACCGTCATTCCTCGGACACCGATCATGCGGGCGTGATCGACGAACAGGACTTCGCGGATTTCCGGGCGAGTTACGAGCCAGCAACCACCCTCGACTTCCGCGGCGTCACCGTCGCCAAGTCCGGTGCCTGGGGCCAGGGTCCCGCGCTCCTGCAGTCGCTCGCCGTTCTCGACGGACTCGACGACGCCCACCTCGATCCCTCCACCGCTCTGGGTGCCCACACCATCCTCGAGGCCCAGAAACTCAGCCTCGCCGACCGTGACGCCTATTACGGAGACGTGGACGTGCCGCTCACGCACCTCCTCTCGGTCGGCTACGCGCAACAGCGACGCGCTCTGATCACCGAGCGCGCATCGCGCGAGTTCCGGCCCGGCTCGGTGCCCGGGGTTGAGGCCTACCGGCCACCATTGCGAATCGCGACCGATCCCGCCAGCGATGACTTCGACGACACGGGTTTTGCGGGCAGTGGCGAGCCGACGGTCTCCCCCACCGGGGTCACCGCCGGAGACACCTGCCACATCGATGTGGTCGACTCCTGGGGCAACATGATCTCGGTGACGCCCTCGGGAGGGTGGCTCCAGTCCTCCCCGACGATTCCCGAACTCGGGTTCTGCCTGGGCAGCCGACTCCAGATGATGTGGCTCGACCCGACCGCGCCGTCGGCCCTCGCCCCGGGCCGGAGACCACGAACCACGCTCACCCCCACCATGCTGTTCCGCGACGGGCATCCGATCGCAGCCCTCGGCACACCCGGTGGGGACCAGCAGGACCAGTGGCAACTGCTGTACCTCTTACGCACGCTCGTTGGCGGCTATTCCCCCCAGGAGGCTATCGATGCGCCGGCGTTCCACACGACCTCGTTTCCGGAGTCTTTTTGGCCGCGCACCTGGGAGCCCGGCGGCGCGGTCGTCGAGGGGCGACTGGGGGCGGATGTTATCGCCGAGCTTCGAAATCGAGGTCATCGGGTCACCGTGGTGGGTGACTGGAGCCTCGGGAGGCTCTCCACAGTGGGCCGGGACGCCGTCACCGGGCTGCTCAGTGCCGCGGCGAATCCACGCGGCGCGCAGGGCTACGCGGCTGGCCGCTGATTGCCCCGAACCCGCGGCGCGGCCTGCATGAGTGCTCATCCCGGACAGGTGAACCCCGTACCCGTCAACCCTGCGCCGTCAGCGCTGCTTCGATGGTGCGTGCGGGATGCCCGGTAACCCGTTCGACATGGTCTGTGACCCGTTCTGTCTCCCCCTCGGCGATGGCGGCGTAGGTGCTCACCCAGGCATCGAGCTGCCACTGCTCCGCGCCATAGTGGGCACGCGACGCGTAGGCCTCGTCCACGGTTTCGCGGGCGTAGCTGAGGGTCCGCCCGATCACGGCACCGGCACGGGCGGCAATCTCGTCGAACGTGAGCGCTTCGGGTCCGGTTAGCTCGTAGGTGATCCCGGCATGGGCCGCGGAGTCACGCAGAATCTCGGCGGCGACGTCTGCGACATCCGCCCTGGCGACAGCCGCCACCCGGCCATCGCCGGCCGGCCCGCGGATGACCCCGAACTCGTCGGCGAAATGGGGAAGCAGGTCGGAATAGAAGTTGTCCCTCAGCAGGGTGTACTTCATCCCGCTCGCGCGGATCGCGGCTTCGGCGTGGGCATGATCCCGCCCGAGGGTGAAGACGGCGTCCGGATCGGCACCGAAGAACGAGATATAGACGATGTGGTCGACTCCCGCGGCGGCGGCGGCTTCGATGAACGTGCGGTGCTGAACCCGGCGGAATTTATTCTCGGAGGCGGAGACCATGAACAGCACGTCAACTCCCTCGAGCGCTCGCACCGAGTTCGAGGCATCCGCGTAGTCCGCCACGACCACTCGGGATCCAGCGATCGACGGAGCCCTCGCGGCATCCCGCACCACCAGTGTGGGGGTGAGATCGGCAAGCTGATCGGCGACCAGGCGGCCGACGTGTCCGGTAGAACCGGTGATCGCGATGTCCGTCATAGTTCCACGTTAGCCAGCGAATGTGGGAGTAGCCTCCCGGTTTGGGCGCGTGCTTGGGGGGCCGACCCAGCGGCCGCTCAATGCACGCTCAGCGGCTACTCACACGTGCGAACTTGCGGATCGCCAACGGTACAAACATCACGAGCAGCACGATTATCCCGATCATCACCGTGATCTCGGGGTTCTGTTGGGCCCAGTTGTCGGCGACCGGGGAATTCGGTGGCGAGTTCCCGAAGAGGTTGCGCACCGCGGAGACGAGCGCAGACACCGGATTGAACTCCGCGAACACTCGGAGCGGGGTCGGCAGGGTATCGCTGGGAACGAATGCGTTCGAGATGAACGTGAGGGGGAACAGGATGAGGAACGAGACGTTGTTGATGACCTCGGGGCTACGCACGCTCATACCGATGAACGCCATCACCCAGGAGAAGGCGTAGGCGAACAGCAGCAGGAGTGCGATGGCTCCGAGCGCCTCGGGGAAGCTCGAGCGGATGCGCCAGCCCACGATGAATCCTGTGATCATCATCACCACGAGGGAGACGGCATTGATGAACAGGTTGCCGTTCGTGCGCCCGATCAGCACGGCCGACGGGCTCATCGGCAGTGTTCGGAACCGGTCGATGATCCCGTCTTTCAGGTCTTGCGCCATGGCTGAGCCCGAGTAGGTGGATCCGAACACGATCGTCTGGGCGAAGATGCCCGCCATGATGAATTCCCTGTAACTGCTGCCTGGGATGTTGATCACGCCCGCGTAGACGTAGGTGAAGAGCAAGACGAACATGATGGGCTGTAGCGTCGTGAACACCAGGATGTCGGGCACGCGCTTGATCTTGATGAGGTTGCGGCGGGTGGTGATCCAGCCGTCGGAGAACCAGTGGGCGAGCACTGTACCCGGCGCCGATGCGGCAGCCCTGGCCGGGGTCGTCCTGTCGGCGGTGGTCATGATCGGCTCTTCTCCTTCTTCGCGGCACGCTTCTTCTGCGTGGGTGCCGCATCCGCAGTCTCCACAATCGCGGAGTGACCGGTAAGGCGCAGGAAGACATCGTCGAGGGTCGGGCGTCGAATTCCTGCATCGAACAAGCGAATGCTGCGGCCGCCGAGTTCGGCGAGGATCGCCTGGAGTGCCGCCGGCGCATCCGACGCGTTGGCCACCGATCGACGCCTTCAGCTCGTCGGAAGTGCCCTGAGCAATGACCCTGCCATCATCGATAACAGAGATGCTGTCGGCCAGTTGGTCGGCCTCTTCGAGGTATTGCGTAGTGAGGAGCACCGTCGTTCCCTGCCCGACGAGGGTAGTGATGATGTCCCACATGCCCAGGCGACTTCGCGGATCGAGGCCGGTAGTCGGTTCGTCGAGGAACAGCACCTTCGGCCGGGTGACCAGGGCGCCGGCGAGGTCGATGCGTCGTCGCATGCCGCCGGAGAAGCCCTTGACCGGGCGGTTCTTCGCCTCTTCAAGGTCGAAGAGGGTGATGAGTTCCTGCGCCCGAATCCGCGACTGGACGGCTCCGAGGTGGTAGAGCCGCCCCACCATATCGAGGTTCTCGAAGCCGGTGAGATTCTCATCGACGGCGGCGTACTGGCCGGAGACGCCGATGATCGGACGGATTCGCTCGGGCTGTGCGAGCACGTCGATCCCGTCGATGCGTGCGCTGCCCGCCGTCGGGCGGGTGAGGGTGGTGAGCACCTTCACCGTGGTGGTCTTTCCCGCACCGTTCGGACCAAGAAGCGCCGTCACCGTGCCCTGCGGTACGGCAAGGTCGAGCCCGTCGAGAGCGTGTACGGGCCCGGCGCCCTTGGGAGTGTACGTCTTGGTGAGGCCTGTCGCCTCGATGAAAGCCCTGGCGGGAGGCTAGCGAGTGCCGGTGACGTCCGCCAAAGTCAGAGCAGCCAGCAGCGCGGTCCCGTCGGGAACTCCGAGACCTGTGCACGCATCCCATCCCGGCCCGGCGACATAGGTCCCGTTGTTGCCCGCGGTGATGTCCCGGAACCCCTTCTTCACCGCCGTTGCCCTGTTCGACACCCCCGATCCCGGACCGTAAAGTCGGGGTTGCAACAAGCCGAATGGCTCCCCGGTCGCCTGGGCGAAACGCGCAACCAGCGCGGCCCAGAGCGGGGCCACCGCGCTTGTGCCACCGAAGATCTTCTTCTCACCGTCCACCAGCACCTCATACCCGGTTGTCGGATCGGCCACTGCAGCGACATCCGGCACCCCGCGGCCGGCCATGCCACGCGACGATGCGGGTACCCCCGCCGCCTTCTGCCAGCTCGGAAGAGCGAAGAAGTTGCTCACACCGCCCCCGGTTGCCCCGGCCCCGGCGCCATTGTTCCAGACGGTCTCCGATGTCACGATGCCCGATGAGGCCCGGAGGCTCGTACCGCCGCACGCGAGTACATGCGGACTGGATGCCGGAAAGTCGGCGTGATCGCGCCCATCGCTCGCACCGTCCGAGCTCCCGTTGTCACCGGCCGCAGCGGTGACCGTGATGCCCAGACTGGCGGCGTCGACGAAAGCCTGGTCGAGGGAATGCATCGCCTGGGCGGTCCACGCATCCTCGTTCTGGCCCCAGCTGATGCTGATCGCGGTTGGCGTCACGGTGGCATGCGTAGCCTCGCTCACCGCGTCGACGAAACCGGCGTCCGTGTTGGGCGCGAAGTAGACCACGATGTGCGCTCCCGGACTCAACGCCCCTGCTACTTCGATGTCGAGCAACACCTCCCCGTCCGCTCCTGCGGCATCAGCGCCGGGAACGTTCTTCGCCCCATCAACGCCGACCGCGGTCACTTTCGGCCCGGCGATCCCGAGATCGGCGAAATAGGTGTCCAGTTCGGCCTGCGCGAATCCGCCGCCCAGCTCGATGATGGCGATCGTCTGGCCCGCGCCGTCGAACTGCGGAGGAAAGCGATAGACCTCAGCGAGATCGAGCGGTGTATAACTCACCGCGACGGTCCGGGCTTCCGCGATCCGAAACTCGGCGCGCGCCTGCGGGCGGTCATCGAGGCCGAGTACGGCGGTGATGATGCCGTCGAGCGAGGCAGGCACCATCAGCATCCCGGACCGGTTGCGGTGTTGAACCTGCGCGCCGTCGGCCGCACGACTGGTCACCGCTTCGAGTTGAGTGCCGAAGACGCGGCCGAGAGCAGCAGCGGAGCCGGCGACACGCACTCGTCGCGAGGGCAGGTCGGTCGACAACACCCGCAGCCCGAGGCCACCCAGAGTGGCAGTGACGACCTCGAGGTCCGCGGCATCCGCCCCCATGCGTGCCGCGAAGTCCTCGCGGCTCAGACGCACCGACGGGTCGAACTGGTCTGCGCCCGCCCGCCGACGGAGAACCACCGTCACCTCGATCTGCGCACCCTCTACCGGCGGCACAGCAGCCCGTGCGATCACGTCTGCGGAAAACCGATTGCTTCCAGGGAGGGGTACGAGCGGGAGGTCGACGGGGGTCTCTTCGTGTTCGGACATGATTACGGTCTACCGGTCCGTCTACCGATAATCAAGGTGCAGCTATCAGGAATCACGATCCCGCAGCAAGGTCGCAGACGAGCCCCAGTCGCTCACGTCGCCACGCCACGCGCCCTGCTCGGTGCCGTGCTCCTCGAAGAAGTTCTTGAAGTTCTCCAGGTCGCCTTTCACCTCCTCGTCGATGGTGTGGATGTCCTGGGCATCCTCTTCAGCTGGGGTTTCGGTGGGTGGATCACCCGGTGGGGATGCCTCGAGCGGTTCGCCGTCGCGCCGAGCAGAGTTCCAGCCTCCGGCCTCGAGGGGTCACGGTCGAGACTCCGGCGGGTGGCCTCGGGAAAAGGTGGCTCCGGGGAAAAGATGCGAACATTGCAGCATTCGCCCGTGTGGCGAATCGAGGGAGTGAGAACCAGTGAAGATCCTGATCGTGGAGGACGATCCCCAGATGGGTGAGCTCATCGAGCGCGGCCTCATTGCGGAGGGATACCAGACCCGGGTGGTGGACAACGGGGTGGATGCCCTGATCGCGGTCTCCACCGAGGAGTTTGCTCTCGCCGCCATTGACGTGATGCTTCCGCAGATGTCGGGGTTCGAGATCTGCCGTCGCATTCGACAGTCGGGGAGCTCGATGCCGCTGCTCTTGCTGACCGCGCGGAATGCTGTTGAGGACCGCGTCTTCGGCCTCGACGCGGGAGCCGACGACTACCTCACAAAGCCTTTCGCTTTCGTGGAGCTCAGTGCTCGCGTTCGTGCTCTGCTGCGCCGGGATGCCAACACGGACAAGCTCGTGGTCACCGTCGGGGCACTGCGCATCGACTCGCTCGCCGTCGCGGTGACCGTCTCTGGCCATCCGCTTTCGATGAGTCCCAAGGAGTTCGCGTTGCTTCGCCTGCTCGCCGGAGCCCTCGGGGTGGTGGTGAGTCGCACGCGCATCCTCGAAGAGGTGTGGGGATCGACCCTGAACATCGACCCGAATATCGTCGACCAGTACGTGAGCTATCTTCGGCGCAAACTCGAGCCCGTGGACGCCGGGGTTCGGATCGTCACCAAGCGTGGCTCGGGCTACCTGCTCGAGACCCTCTGATGAGGATCCGGCAGTGAGAATTCTCCGCCGTCTCACCATCAGGTGGCGCATCACCATCGGCACACTCATCGTGGCAATCGTGCTGTCCGCCGCCGCGGTCGTAGTATTCCGCGCCCAGGTGGCGCACATCCTCAGCACCACGACGACGACACTGCTGCGCTACGACGCCGCCCCCTATGTGGGCGATCTCACGTCGACCGGCAGCCCGAGTTTCGAACGTCCCGGGCGAGGGCAGTTGGCGGCGGTCATCGACCCTGCCGGAACAGTAGTCGTGTCGAGCCTGCCACGGAGCCTCGACAACCGGCTCGCCGAAATCGCGAAACTTCCGGGCGACGCGAACATCATCGTGCAGGACAACGAGTCCTATCGGATCTACCACGCCAGCGTGATCACGAATACGGGTGAGTGGACGGTCGTCACCGTGCGCAACCTGGATTCGTCCGTTCTCTCGCTCGACCGCATTACACAGGCCCTCATCGTGAGTGCCCTCGTGATCGTACTGGGGTTCGGCATCGCCTCCTGGCTGCTCACCGGTGCTGCACTTCGCCCGGTGACCCGCATGCGCAAGCAGGCCGAGGCACTAGTCGCGCAGAGATCGACGGAGCCGTTGCCGATCGGCTCCGCGACTGACGAACTGTCCGCGCTGGCGAGGACACTCAACCTGTTCATCAGCGATGTGCGGCAGTCCGTCGATCGCGAACGCCAACTGGTCTCAGACGCGAGCCATGAACTGCGTACCCCGCTCGCCATCCTCATGGCACAGCTCGAACTGGCGCACCTCTCACGCGGCGACGCGACGGCGCTCGAGGCGCAGATCGTGACCGCACAGCAGTCCGTTGCTCGGTTGTCCGGGCTGGCAACCGGTCTTCTCGAGCTGTCGCAGCTCGACTCGGGCGCTCCGGACATCCATAGCGGTTGGGCGGAATTGGCGGCCGAACTCGCCGCGTCCGTCGACCGCGCGCGGATGCTCGCCGTGGCCACTCGCGTGACGATCGACTTCGACGTGGCGGGTGAGCCGACGTCATCGATCTATCTCATCGCGGTGGAGAATTTCGGCCGCATCGTCAATAACCTGACCAGTAATGCGATCGCTGCGGTGCCGAACGGAGGATCGGTGCGAATCGCACTCCGTCACTCCGACACCGAACTGCTGCTCACTGTCGTCGACTCGGGACCCGGTATGCCAGATTCCTTCCTGCCGGTGGCCTTCGACCGGTTCAGCCGACCGGATGCCGCACGCGCCGCCCATGACGGAGGCAGCGGCCTCGGTCTGGCCATTGTGCAGGCCATTGTGCAGGCGGCTCACGGCTCTGTGACCCTCTCTAACGCGGACGGGTTCACCGTGACGGTGTCTGTCCCCACCGTCGCCGCGGCAGGGGTGCGGTAGCCCAACCTGTACGAACTCTCACACCCTCGCCGCCGGATCCGCACAGAATCCGAAGTCCCGCTGTCCAAGATGAGGTGATGCCGGTAGACGCCGGCGCACATCATCCCGAGGGGGTCGGCGCGTGAGCACCACCGAAGTCGCCCCAGACTCGGAACTTCGCGGTGTCGAGCGAACACGCCTGACGACGCTGGCTCACCGGGTCCACGCACAATCCGTCATCGGCCCCGTCGCTGCGCTTCTCGGCGTGGTCGGCGCTCTGCTCAGCGTCATCGGGTCCTGGATCCCGGCGTTCTGGGGCGACGAGGCAGCGAGCATCATGTCGGCGGAGCGCCCTCTCGCGACGATCTGGCGGGAACTCGGCCGGGTCGATGCGGTGCACGGCGCCTACTACGTCTTCCTGCACTTCTGGATCGACGCGTTCGGGGCATCCGAGCTCTCTGTGCGGCTGCCGAGTGCGATCGCGGTCGGTATCGCCGTCGCGGGCACGGTGGTGCTTGCAGACCTGTTGTTCCTACGCTCCGCATCCGCCCGCGCGATCGCGGTAATCGCTGGCATCGTGATGATCCTGCTCCCGCGGGTCGACTACATGGCGGCCGAAGGACGCTCGTATGCGATTGGGACGGCAGCGGCCGTCTGGCTGACGGTCTTCTTCGTCACACTGCTGGAACGCCGCGTGACGCGCCGACTGCCGTGGATCGCGTTCGCAGTGGTGTTCGCCGTCTCGATCTATGTGTTCCTCTACCTCGCGCTCCTCGCGGCGGTCTATGGCGTCGCCCTCCTTGCCGCTCGCCCCGGCCGCGCCGTCATCCGTCGGTGGCTCGTCGCGATCGCGGGCGGAGTCGTGCTCGCGGCCCCGGTCATCGCCTACGCCCTCGGCGAGCACGGCCAGATCTCCTTCCTCGCGCACCGCAACGACGTCACCTTCACGCGGATGTTCGTGACCCAGTGGTTCGGCAATCCGTGGCTCGCAATCGCCTGCTGGGCACTGATCGCGACAGCAGTGGTCACCCTCATCCGGTCGCGGGCTCGACCAATGGCTCTCCTGGTCGGATGGCTGGTACTGCCGATGGCAATCCTCGTCTTCGGTAATGTCTTCATCGCTCCGATGTACTCGATCCGCTATCTGTCGAGCAGTACGCCGGCGGTTGCAATCCTCGTGGCCTCTGGGGTGTGCGCGCTCTACAGTCGCGGAGCCGCAGCGGGCTGGATCCGTGTCGCTGCCGTGCTGGCCCTCGTCGGACTCGCACTTCCCACCGATGTCTTCCAGCGCACCGCATTCGCCAAAGACGGCGGAAGCGACCTGCGCCAGGCCGCGCTGACTATCGGAACGTATGCAAAAACGGGAGATGCCGTCGTCTTCGATGAGACGACGAGACCCTCCCGTGACCCGCGACTCGCACTCCGCCTCTATCCCCGGTACTTCAGCGGTCTGGCGGATGTCACACTGCGCACTCCCTACACGCGGCGATCCGGTATCTGGGACTCGGTGTGGCCCGTCGCCGCCGTCGCCCCGACGCTGCAGGCGATACCCAGGGTGTGGGACCTCGAGCTCACGACCCCGGGATCGACCGTGACCCCCGCCAATATCGTGGCCCTCGAACGACTGGGCTACACGATTTCTCGTCGGATACCCGTCCATCGCACCGTCGTCTACGAACTCAGCCGGGAGACATCATGAACCAGACAACCAACCGCACGCTCGTGATCATCCCGACCTACAACGAGCGAGAGAACATCGCGGAGATCACGGCGCGCGTGCTGCGAAGTGCGCCCGGGGTCGACGTGCTCGTCGTCGATGACAATTCTCCCGACGGCACCGGCGCGCTGGCATCGGCGCTCGCCTCGGGTCATGACCGCATCAACGTGCTGCACCGCGCCGGCAAAGAGGGGCTCGGTGCCGCCTATCGGGCCGGGTTCTCCTGGGGTCTCGAGCGCGGCTACGAGCGACTTGTCGAGATGGACGCCGACGGTTCTCACCAGCCTGAGCAGCTCGAACGCCTCCTCGCCGCGCTCAACAAAGCAGATCTCGTGCTCGGATCTCGCTGGGTACACGGCGGATCCGTCGTGAACTGGCCGCTCAGGCGCAAACTCCTCTCCCAGGGAGGCAGCCTGTACGCTCGCATGGCCCTCGGGCTCCCGGTGCGCGATATCACCGGTGGCTTTCGCGCTTTCACCGCGGACGCTTTACGAGAGATTGGCTACCGGGATGTCCTGAGCCAGGGCTACTGCTTCCAGATAGACATGCTTCGGAAGGCATACAATTCGGGCCTGCGAATCTCTGAGGTGCCGGTCACCTTTGTGGAGCGCGTGCACGGCGAATCAAAGATGAGTTCTGGCATCGTGAAGGAAGCCATCCTTCGGGTCACCCTGTGGGGGCTGCGGTCGCTGCCGGCGCGGCTGCGCGGCGACCATCGGGTAGCCGTAGCCGCGGCATCCGCTGCGCGACTTGCTCGCGAACAGGCCGACTTGCGGTTCGATGACCAGCGGCTGCTGCGTGGCAGTTTCGACGGGGAGCCAAATCGTGTCGCGTGAATCCCGAATCGCCCTGGTGCGCCAGCTGTTGAGCTTCGGGCTTGTCGGCGGCGTGGGACTGGTCGTCGACATCGTGGTGTTCAACGCGTTGCGCACGACGGTGTTTGAGCCGCACCTCGTTCACGGCGGCCCGATCATCGCGAAGGGGATCTCCACGTCGATCGCGATCGTGGTCAACTGGATCGGTAATCGTTACTGGACCTTCCGCACCGAACGCCGAACGGAGACCCGAGCGGCCGTGCTGCGAGAGGGCGTCGAGTTCGCCGTGGTGAGCCTGGTCGGCGCGGGAATCGCGCTCGGCTGTCTGTGGATCTCGCACTACGGGCTCGGTTTCACCTCGGTGCTCGACGACAACCTCGCGACCAATGTGGTCGGCCTCGCGCTCGGCACAGCCTTCCGATTCGCCCTGTACCGGTTGTGGGTGTTCTCCGGTCGTCGCCGGGGCGCTCCGGTCGTCGCCGATCCGGCGCTTTCGCGCAGCGAGGTGCTTGCGCCGTAGGCCTCCCGCGGTTGCACGGCTGCCAATTGGCTCGCGCGGGTTTCCCGGTATCGCGGTGTTTCCCGTGCATCCCGGTGTTCCCCGTGCATCCCGGTGTTTCCCGTGCATCGCGTGGTCTTCCTCGTGCATCCCGTGGTCTTCCTCGCGCATCCCGTGGTCGCGGCGGGAGTCGTAACTCCCTCCGCAGCGCGTTTCTGCCGCCGCGAGCTGGCGTACCCCCCCGCCATGGCGATCCAACACCTGTGGATGGGTGCGGCCGCCCGAACCGGCCGGTCACACGCCCTCGTGCATCCCGTAGTCTTCCTCGTGCATCCCGTGGTCTTCCTCGTGCATCCCGTAGTCGCGGCGGGAGTACATGGTCGCGACGGGGTACGGTGTCGCGGCGGGAGTATGGTGTCGCGGCGGGAGTCGTAACTCCCTCCGTAACGCGTTTCTGCCGCCGCGAGCTGGCGTATCCCCCGCCATGACGATCCAACACCTGCCAACACGCCGCGCGGATGTCGGTGGCAATTGACATATTCGAATGTATGTTCGAATATAAGGGAATGGCCTCCGCAGCAGCAGTTCTCGACGAGTCGCCCACGCGAGCCACCGTCGAAGAGCTCCAGGCGCGCATCCGCTCGATGCAGGCGACCACTCTCGATACTCGCACGATCCCCACCCACCCGGCGATCGCACGACTGCTGCCCGGTGGGGGGCTCAAAGAAGGAGCGACCTACTCGGTAGATAATTCTGCGACCCTGCTCATGGCCCTACTCGCCGGCCCCTCTGCGGCCGGTTCGTGGTGCGGTGTCATTGGGGTTCCCGAGTTCGGGGTGGAAGCCGCCCAGCACTTCGGCATCGACCTGGAGCGACTCGTGCTGGTGCCGCATCCCGGGGAGCAGTGGCTCGGAGTCACCGCGGCGATCGCCGATGTGCTCGGAGTGGTCGTCACTCGACCCTCCAAGCACGCGAGCGATTCGAGCGTCGCGCGCCTGAGTGCCCGGCTGCGACAGCGCGGGGCCACCCTCATCGTGCTGGGGCCCTGGCCGCAGAGCGAGGCGATGCTGAGCCTCTCCGACAGCCGCTGGAGCGGTATCGGCCAGGGCAACGGGCACCTCAGCGCCCGGCAGGCAACGGTCACGGTTTCCAGCCGGGCGGGGCGACCGCGCAGTGCACGTCTCTGGCTGCCGGATCTGAACGAGCAGTTCTGCGAGGTCGACAGGTTCACGCAGCCCGAGGTGACCCATCTCCGCGAGGTACATCTTCGCGATGCCCCTCTCCGCGAGGCGGCGGGATGACGCGCCGCACCACATCGTTCTCCCCGCCCGGCGCTCCCATGCGCACCATCGTGCTGTGGTGCCCCGACTGGCCCATCACGGCGAGCCTTCGCATTCTGGGTGCAGGTACCACGGGTCCACGCACCACGGGTCCACGCACTTCGGGCGCAGGCACCACGCGCGATCCTGCCGCAGCGGATGCCCCGTTCGCCCTGATCGACGCCGGTCATGTTTTCGCCTGCTCGGCATCGGCTCGCAGCGAGGGAGTGCGGCGCGGACTCCGGGTACGCGAGGCCCAGGCCCGCTGTCCAGGGCTGCGGGTGCTCGACTACGATCCTTCCCTCGATATCCGGGCTTTCGAGCCGGTGCTCGAGGCGATCGAGGAGACGATGCCCGGAGCCCAGGTGATGCGCCCGGGCACCTGTGCGGTGCGGGCACGCGGGCCCGCCCGCTATTACGGCGGAGAGGAGGAAGCGGCGCTGTGGCTGCTCGACGCGCTCGATGCACTCGGTATCCACGGCTCACGGGTGGGCATAGCCGACGGGCCGTTCACCGCTGAGCATGCAGCCCGCAGTCCGCAGCGGCAGCGCATCCGCATCGTGCCGGAGGGGGGATCCGCCGAATTCCTCGCCGGCATGCCGGTGGGGCTGCTCGGCGAGGAGGCCCTCGCCACTCTTTTGCGGCGGCTGGGCATCCGCACTCTCGGCGAGTTCGCCCAGCTGGAACCGCGGGATGTCGAGGCGCGATTCGGAGCTACCGGCGCCCGGGTGCACGCCCTCGCCGGTGGTCTCGACAGTCGGCCCGTCGTGCCCCGCGTCGTGCCCGAGGAGCTCGACAGCGCCGTGGGGTTCGAGCCGCCGCTCGACCGAATCGACCAGGTGACCTTCGGCTTCCGGGCATCCGCAGATCGCTTCATCGAACAGCTGGTGCAGGCCAGGCTCGTCTGCACGTCGATCCGTATCGAGGTGGACTCCGAATCGGGAGAGCTGTCGGAGCGCACCTGGCTGCATCCGCGTTCCTTCACGGCGGCGGATGTTGTGGACCGGGTGCGCTGGCAACTGCAGGGCAGCGGCACCATCGACCACGGTCTCAGCTCGGGGATCACCCGGGTGCGAGTCGTCCCCGAGAGTGTCGACGCCATCGGCAACCACGAACATGGGCTGTGGGGCACCGGGCATGACGAGCGCATCCACCACGGGCTCTCCCGGGTGCAGAGCATGCTGGGGCACGATGCCGTCGTCACCGCCGCGGTCGGTGGGGGGCGCACCCTGCTCGACCGGCAGAGCCTCGTGGCCTGGGGAGACCGTACCGAGACGGCGAAACCCGATGCGCTACCCTGGCCCGGCCAACTGCCCACCCCGGCGCCCGGCACGGTGTTCGAGGCGCCGCAGCCAGCGATGGTGATCGACTCCGCGGGCATTCCCGTCGACCTGGACGAGCGAGGGATGCTCTCGGGCAGTCCGGCCCGGTTCTCCACCGACGGCCGAACCCTGCGCCCGGTCGCCGCCTGGGCCGGCCCCTGGACCATCGACGAACGCTGGTGGGACGCCGACGCTTTTCGCCGGGCAAGCCGCTTCCAGGTCGTCGATGATGCCGGGGCGGCCTGGCTGCTCGTGCTCGATAGCCGCGTGTGGTGGGCCGAAGCGAGGTACGACTGATGGGCTGGAACAATCCCCCGATCCCCTGGTCCGAGTTCGAGAAGGCGTTGTCCGACGTTCGGCGACCCAGAAATGTGCCGGTGGGAGCGGATGGCGGTGACAGCCCCGGCTGGTCGCACAAGCGCGGCGCGTATGAGGTGCCATCCGAAAGTGTGCAGGCGGAGCTCGCCGGTAATCTAGCGGTCGGCGACCCCGTGCCGTATGCCGAGCTGCACGCCCACTCGAGCTTCAGCTTCCTCGACGGGGCATCCTCACCCGAGCAGCTACTCGAGGAGTCCTCCCGGCTCGGGCTGCACGCTCTCGCAATCACGGATCACGACGGCTTCTACGGAGTCGTGCGCCTCGCCGAAGCGGCGGAGCAGCATCCGCGGATCAGCACGGTCTTCGGTGCCGAGCTCTCTCTCGGCCTCAGCCGACCCCAGAACGGCGCAGCCGATCCCGAAGGGAGCCACCTGCTCGTGCTCGCGCGCCGGGAAGAGGGCTATCACCGGCTGGCCGGCGCGCTCACCGCAGCCCAGCTCGCCGGTCTCGAGAAGGGACGCCCGGTCTACGACCTCGACGAGCTCGCCACTCGGGCAGAGGGACATTGGACGATTCTTACGGGATGCCGCAAGGGCGCCGTGCGACGGGGGCTGGAGCAGTCGCGCGCGGCCGCCATCCGTGAGATCGACCGGTTAGTCGACCTTTTCGGTCACAGCAACGTGATCGTCGAACTCTTCGATCACGGCACTCCCCTCGCCAGCGACCACAACGATGCACTCTTCGAGATCGCGGATCGGCGCGGGCTGCCGGTGGTCGCCACCGGCAACGTGCACTACGCCAGGCCGGAGCAGTACCGGCTGGCTTCGGCCCTTGCGGCGGTGCGCGCCCGTCGCAGTCTCGACGATCTTGACGGCTGGCTGCCGGCATCCGGAGCGGCTCACCTGCGCTCCGGCGCCGAGATGACGGCACGATTCGCCCGCTATCCCGGGGCGGTGGAGCACACCGTCGTGGTCGCCGATGACCTCTCATTCCAGTTGCGCCGGGCTCGGCCGAAGCTGCCGAAGCAGCAGGTTCCCGAGGGCTACACCCCCATGAGCTACCTCCGCCAGCTGGTCTGGGATGCCGTACCGGTGCGCTACCCGCAGCTCGCGCAGAAGGAGCGCGACCGCATCGCCCACGAACTCGATGTGATCGAGGCGAAGGACTTTCCCGGCTACTTCCTCATCGTCTGGGACATCGTGAAGTTCGCCCGGGATCGTGGCATCCTCTGCCAGGGGCGCGGATCTGCCGCGAACTCCGCGGTCTGCTACCTGCTGAATATCACCGCTGTCGACCCGATCGGCTACAAGTTGCCGTTCGAGCGTTTTCTCTCGAGCATGCGCGAGGAGGAGCCGGACATCGATGTCGACTTCGACTCCAACCGGCGCGAGGAGGCGATCCAGTACGTCTATGAAAAGTACGGTAGGCAGAACGCGGCGCAGGTGGCGAACGTGATCCAGTACCGGCCCAAGTTCGCGGTGCGGGATATGGCCAGGGCACTCGGGGCGAGCGCGGGGCAGCAGGATGCGTGGTCGAAGCAGGTGGAGCGCCACGGCGCCCTGCTCTCGAGTGTCGACCACGACATCCCGGATGCTGTGACGAGCCTCGCCCTCGAGGCATTGACGCTCCCGAGACACCTCGGTATCCACTCGGGTGGCATGGTACTCACCGATCGCCCCGTCGGCGAGGTCTGTCCGATCGAGCACGGTCGCATGGACGGCCGAACGGTATTGCAGTGGGACAAGGACGACTGTGCCTGGATGGGGCTGGTCAAGTTCGACCTGCTCGGCCTCGGCATACTCAACGCCATCCAGCACACGTTCGACCTCGTTCGAGGGCACCTCAGTGAGGAGTGGGAGCTCGCCACGATCCCCAAAGAGGAGCGGGGTGTCTACGACCAGCTCTGCCGCGCCGATTCGATCGGCGTGTTCCAGGTGGAGAGCCGGGCACAGATGGGATTGCTCCCCCGGCTGCAGCCCCGCCGGTTCTACGATCTCGTGGTGCAGATCGCGATGGTGCGGCCCGGTCCGATCCAGGGTGGTGCGGTGCATCCGTTCGTGCGGCGCAAGCTCGGCGAGGAGGCGGTCACCTACCAGCATCCGAAGCTCACAGAGCCGCTCGAGCGCACTCTCGGCATCCCGGTGTTCCAGGAGCAGCTGATGCAGATGGCAATGGCCGTGGGAGGCTGCAGCGCGGATGACGCGGACCTGCTGCGCCGCGCGATGGGTTCCAAGCGCGGGCAGGAGAAGATCGCCTCGCTCAAGGTCACTCTCTACGAGGGCATGGCGAGCAACGGCATCGTCGGCGAGGTCGCCGACGACATCTACGCCAAGATCGAGGCCTTCGCCAACTTCGGGTTCGCAGAGAGTCACAGTCTCAGCTTCGGCCTACTCGTCTATGCCAGTGCCTGGCTGCGACTGCACTACCCCGGGGCATTTCTCGCATCTCTGTTGCGCGCCCAGCCGATGGGCTTCTATTCGCCGCTCTCCCTGGTGGCGGATGCCCGACGGCACGGCGTCGAAGTGCGACGGCCCGACATCCTGCGCTCCGGCTGGCAGCCGGGGCTCGAGGGTCTCGATACGGGCGCTGGGCGCCCTACTCGACCACTGAATTCTGCTGGTCGAGTAGCGAGCGCCGGCGAGCGTATCGAGACCCAACCAACGGGTACCCCTTCCTGTCTCTACCCCCACCAGCCGCCGGTCGGCACGTATGACCGCAATGCTCCTTTCGACACCGACGACCACCGTCGCGACGGCGCCCTCGCGGTGCGTCTGGGTCTCGCCGAGGTCACCGGGATCGGAGAGGCTCTAGCCAAGAAGATCGTCGCCGATCGCGAGGAGCGCGGCGACTTCAGCGACCTCGCAAACCTCGTGCGACGCGTCGGGCTCACCACCCCGCAACTCGAGGCTCTCGCCGCTGCCGGGGCCTTCGAATCCCTCGGCCTGAGCATGCGCGAAGCACTCTGGGCCGCGGGCGATGCCGCAAAGGATCGGGAGGAGTTCCTCGTCGGAAGCATGGTGACCGTGCAACCGCCGCTGTTCTCGATGCCCAGTACCTCGGAGATCCTCGCGTCCGACCTCTGGGCCACCGGCATCTCCCCCGACGACCATCCGATCCGCTACCTGCGCGAGACACTTCGGCAGCGGGGGGCCCTCCGCTCCGATGACCTGAAGACGGCAGAATCCGGCCGCCGCATCGAAGTGGGCGGCGTTGTGACCCATCGGCAGCGACCGGCCACCGCGAGCGGCATCACCTTCATGAACCTCGAGGATGAGAGCGGTCTCGTCAACGTGATCTGCAGCGTCGGCGTGTGGAACCGCTACCGCCGCATCGCCCGCGACTCCCCCGCGCTCATCGTGCGTGGCATCCTCGAACGTTCCCCCGAGGGTGTGACGAACCTGCTCGCCGACCGCCTCGAGGCGCTGCCCATGTCGACTCGTTCGGCATCCCGTGACTTCCGCTGATGATCGGGAGCACGGCACCCAGCATCGGGTTCGCGGGGTCGGCATGACCTCATGAGCACCGCCCAGCATGCAATTCCTTCCGGGTTCGGAGCCCGAATGACGGCCATTGAGGTCGTGGCTGGCATCGATCTCAGCGGCGCGCTCGCCATTGTCACGGGCGGATACTCCGGGCTCGGCACCGAGACCGTCGCGGCCCTCGTCGGTACGGGTGCCACCGTCATCGTGCCCGCCCGCCGCCCGGAGGCGCGGGTCTGACCCGGTCGGGAGTCCCGGTTGGCTACGAACCACCTCGGGCATTATGTGCTCGCGAACCTGCTCTGGCCCGCACTGCACCGCGATGGTGGCGCGAGGATGATCGCGCTCTCCTCCACCGGCACACGCTCTCCGGCATCAGTTTCGACGACCCGCAGTTCGACACCGGCTACGACAAGTGGCCGGCCTATGGGCAGGCGAAGACCGCCGACAGCCTATTCGCGATCGAGCTCGACAGGCTCGGCGCCCCGTTCGGCGTGCGCGCCTTCGCCGTGCATCCCGGTGGAATCATGACAGCGCTGCAACGTCACCTTCCTCGCGAAGAGACGATCGCGTCTGGCTGGATGACCGACGACGGCACCGTGAAGGAACGATTCAAGTCTCCGCAGGAGGGTGCCGCCACCCCGGTCAGCTGCGCAAACCCCGCCGCAACAGGTCGATTCGAGCCTGCAGCTGGGAGACGCTCGCCTGTGGCACCGCCGGGCCGCCCGCCATCCGCCGCAGCTCCGCGTGGATGATGCCGTGCGGCTCTCCGCTGCCCTTCGCCCGCATACCGACGAGGCTGTTGAGAAGCGCGCGCTGCTCCTTCAGGTTGCGGTAGAGCGGCACGACCTCGGCGTCAGCGTCAGACTCATCGGCCTGGCGCTGCCGGTCGCCGATTCGCCGGGCCTGGCGCTGGTGACGGTGCCGAAGCAGTTCCTTCACCTGGTCAGGCTCGAGAAGGCCGGGAATGCCGATGAAATCGAGTTCCTCGAGGCTGTCCGGCGCCGCCCCGGCGCCGAATTCGTCTCCGTCAAACAACACCCGATCGAAGGCGGCTTCGGACTCGAGCGCCTTGAAGTCGAACAACAATGCGTCTCCGGACGCTGATTCGACCCGGTTCGCGTCGTCCACCGCGTCGTCGTCGAGAAGGATCTCCTCGAGCCCCTCGCCCGGATCACGGTCGAGTGCGTGGTCCCGCTGCAGCTCCATCGCCGAAGCGAGTCCGAGAAGCGAGGGAACACTCGGCAGGAAGATCGACGCCGTCTCGCCCCGGCGTCTCGTGCGCACGAAACGTCCGATGGCCTGGGCGAAGAACAGGGGTGTCGCGGCGGATGTCGCGTAGACGCCCACTCCGAGGCGCGGGATGTCAACACCCTCCGACACCATGCGCACGGCTACCATCCAGCGCGAGTCGGATGCCGCGAACCGGGCGATTCGGTCGCTCGCCGCCCTCTCGTCGGAGAGCACGATGGTGGGGGTATCCCCGGTCACCCTCTCGAGGATCTCTGCGTAGGCTCGCGCGGCGTAGTGGTCCGTTGCGATCACGAGCCCCCCGGCATCCGGGATGCCGTGACGCACCTCGGTGAGACGGCGATTCGCGGCCTTCAGCACCGCAGGAACCCACTCGCCCTCGGGGTCGAGAGCGGTACGCCAGGCCTGTGCAGTGATGTCCTTCGTATCCCCCTCGCCGAGCCGGGCTTCCATCTCGTCACCCGCACGCGTGCGCCAGCGCATCCGTCCCGCGTAGGCCAGGAAGATCACGGGGCGCACCACGCCATCTGCGAGCGCGCGTCCGTAGCCGTAGGCGTAATCAGCCTGGGAGGTGCGGACGCCATGCTCGTCCGGGTAGTAGGTCACGAACGGGATCGGCGAGGTGTCCGATCTAAAGGGCGTGCCGGTGAGTGACAGCCGCCGCGTCGCCGGTTCGAAGGCCTCCCGGATGGCGTCCCCCCAGCTCAGTGCGTCGCCGCCGTGGTGCACCTCATCGAGGATTACGAGGGTGCGGCCGCCTTCGGTCATGGAGCGATGGAGTGCCGCACGGGTGGCCACCTGCGCGTAGGTGACCGCCACTCCGTGGAAGTGTTTGCCAGCCCACCCCTGTGCGTTCTTGAAGCTCGGATCGAGCCGCACTCCCACGCGATGGGCGGCATCCGCCCACTGCCGCTTGAGATGCTCGGTGGGGGCCACCACCGTCACCCGGTCGATCTTGCGCTGGGCGAGCAACTCGGTGACGAGCCGGAGCGCGAACGTGGTCTTGCCAGCGCCCGGAGTCGCCGCCACGAGAAAGTCCCGTGGCTCCCGCAGAAAGTACTCGGTGATCGCCTCCTGCTGCCAGGCCCGCAGCTTGTCGGCGGTGCCACGGGCGGCACGCTCCGGGAACGACGGGGAGAGGTGCTCCGCTGCCGAGGTTCCCACCTGGGGTCCGAAGGGCTGCGGGTTGGTCATCAGTCGAGCTTAACCGCGACGACCGACCTCACCGTGAAGCAGAGACGACGAAAAGGTCCCCCGCCAGACAGCGGGGGACCAGTGTTCAGGGCAGGTGTGTCACGCGCGGCGCCGGGAGCCCCGCGTGACGAGGCCGAAGATCAGGAGAACGACGATTGCGCCCAGGATCGCGATGATCCAGGTGCGGATCTCGAAGAATCCGCCCATCGGGATGCCGAAGATGGCGCTGGCGAGGAATCCCCCGAGCAGGGCACCCACGACTCCGAGGACCAGGGTGATGAGCCAGCCGCCCCCCTGCTTGCCCGGGAGAATCGCTTTGGCGATTGCGCCGGCGATGAGCCCCAGAATGATCCAACCGATGATGGTCATGATTTTCTCTCCAAAAAGGTGGTGATGTGGTCATTCGGATCTCGAATTCCGTTGCATATGCTTCCACTCCCCCTTGTGGGGGACAAGTCCCTTGACTCGGGCTGAATCTCCTGTTAGGTCCCAGTTTGGTGTGCCGGGCATTCCTCATGCAGGGTAGAGGCATGACTCAGCAGCATCCGTGGTCCCGGTACGTCGCGCTCGGAGACTCGTTCACGGAGGGGATCGGTGATCCGGAACCCCAGAGTCCCGGGGGCAATCGGGGGTGGGCCGACCGCGTCGCGGAGGTGCTCAGCACGCAGACCGACGATTTCGCTTATGCGAATCTCGCCATCCGCGGTCGACTGCTGCGCCAGATACTGGACGAGCAGGTGGATGTCGCCCTCGCCCTCCGCCCCGACCTCATCTCCATTTCGGCCGGCGGCAACGACATCATCCGGCCCAACACCGATCCCGACCGGCTCGCCGTGATCCTCGAGACCGGAATAGCGAGGCTGCGGGCGGACGGGGCGACCGTCGTGCTCTTCAACGGTCCGGACATCGGCATGACTCCCGTGCTCAACCGGTCACGGGGCAAGGTCGCGATCTACAACGAGAACCTGCGCGCGATCGCCCTGCGCCACGATCTCATCGTCGCGGACATGTGGGCGCTGAGGGAACTCAAGGACCCGAGGATGTGGGCGCCGGACCGCCTCCACTTTTCTCCGAGCGGCCACACTGCGATCGCTCGGATGGTACTCGAGGCACTGAATGTGGAGAACGATCTCCAGCCCTACAACCCCGAGACCCTCGAGCGGATCCCGTGGCGCCAGGCGCGCGTCGGAGACATGGGCTGGGCCCGGGAGTACCTCGTGCCCTGGGTCTTGCGTCGCATCCGCCATCAGTCCTCGGGGGATGGGATCAGGCCCAAGCGACCGGACGCCCGACCCTATCTCAGCCGAACACGAACCGACTAGCGCACGAACCGACTAGCGCTCGAACCGACTAGCGACCGAACTGCGTGGCAGCCGGGCAGTCGAAGGGATCGCCGCCCGCCGAGAGCCCCACGCGGTTGAGGTAGGCGATGACGATGCCGTACGACTCGGTGAGGGTGGTCTCGGTGTAGAGGATGTTGTGCGAGTCACAGTACTCTTTCGCGATCTCGCGCGCCTTGGACAGGTGAGGACGCGGCATGTTCGGGAAGAGGTGGTGCTCGATCTGGTAGTTGAGGCCACCCATGAACGTGGTCGTGCCGAGGCCGGTGATGTTGCGGGAGGTGAGCACCTGGCGGCGCAGGAAGTCGACCTTGCTGTCGTGGGGCAGAATCGGCATTCCCTTGTGATTCGGGGCGAAGGACGCTCCCATGTACAGGCCGAAAACCCCGACCTGGACGCCGATGAAGGCGAACGCCATTCCGAGCGGTAAGAAGCTGAAGATCACGGCCAGGTAGAGAGCGATGCGAGGAACGAGCATGCTGATCTCGACCCAGCGGCGGTCGACGCGATCGCGTCCGAACACGGTCTTGAATCCGAGGATGTGCAGATTGATACCCTCGAGCAGGAGCGCCGGGAAAAAGAGGTACCCCTGCCGGCGGGTTGCCCACGCGTAAAGGCCCGTGGCGCGCGCCGCATCCTCGGGTATGAATGAGACGAAATCCCGTTCGATGTCGGTGTCTTTCCCGATCACGTTGGGGTTCGCGTGATGGCGGCTGTGCTTGGTCATCCACCAGGAGTAGCTGATTCCGACGAAGAGGTTGGCGAGAGCGCGGCCGGCGATGTCGTTCGCGCGCCCCGACTCGAAGACCTGGCGGTGGGCGGCCTCGTGGGCCAAGAATGCGTACTGGGTGAGGATAATGCCGAGAGCGCCAGCGATCAACAACTGGTACCAGCTGTCACCGAGCAGGATGAATCCGGTAATCGCTCCACCGAGCGCGGCGGTGATGATGGAGAACATCATCACGTAGAAGCCCGTGCGACGGCGGAGCAGACCCGCATCGCGAACGGTGCGCAACAGAGACGAGTACTCGGTCGTGGGATTGGTGTGGGACCCGCCGGGCTTGGTCTTGGTGAAGGTCACTACCGGTGACATAGCTGCATCGCTCACGATACCTCGATTCGAAATGACTTCCCAGCCGGGGTAGACGAGCGGGCGCTCCACAGGATGGTTTTACCCTAAGCGCAAAGCCTGTGAGCGCAATGCATTTATGCCCTTCGGAGCATACGCGGCGCGCCTTCCTGGCCCGGCAGCATGTCTAGCCGATGAGCTGGGCGGGGTTGCCAAGACGCCACCAGGGCCCGGGGTCGACGAGGCCGTGATCCATGGCGAGGGGCACCCGCATCGATTGGGCGCCGACGGTGAATGTCACTGTGCCGATCGGCGCTCCGCCTTGCCCGACCCGGATAGCTGAGGAGCTGATCACCGCCGTCACCGGGGTGTTGCTCCATACCAGAACCGAGGCCGTTTTCGTGGAGACGGCACGCGCCGTCTGAGACCAGGCCGTCGTGAAGTTGGCAAAGGACTGGCCCTTTTTGGCAAGGGTGATCTCATGGAATCCGGCTTTCACGCCCGCGAGAAGCGTGGTGACCGTGGCATCCACTGTCTTGTGGTCGGTCGCGCCGACGACCGCACCAACGACGGTGACACTGTGACTTCCGTAGGTGTAGGTGGCCGCGAAGAGCAGGTTGGATGATCCGTCGAGCGTGCCGGTCTTGATACCGTCAACACCGTTGCGGCCGAGGAGTGTATTGGTATTCGCGAAGCTCCCGACGCCGGCGAGCGTCATCGAGTGGGTCGAGACAATCTGGGAAATCACCGGATTGGCCAGTGCGAGTGTGCCGATCGCGACCAGGTCCGTCGCCGTGCTCACATTGCGCGGGTCGATGCCGGTGGGTTCGACGATCGTGGTGTGGTCGAGACCGTGTGAACCGAGCCACGCCGTCACGGCTATCTCGAATGCGGCACGGGAGCCGAAAGCCCAGCCGGTGAGGGCGTCCGCGTAGTTGTTTGCGGAGGCAACAAGGGTGACCCGCATGAGATCGAGTTGGCTGATGGTCGACCCGGCCGCGAGCGGTTTGGTCTCACCGTTCTGCGCGACATACTTGGCACGCAGTGCGGCGTCCGCTGCCGTGAACGTGATCGTCGGGCCCGAATCCCCCGGGGAGAGCGGCCTGGCCTCCAGCACTACCAGACTCGTGATGATCTTGCTGATGCTCGCGATCGGCAGTGGTGCCGTGCTCCCGGCGATTGCGAATGCTTCGGGGTATCCGATGACTCCCACGGCACTCGCTCCGTAACTGGGAAACGCGGGTGACGCGGCAACGCGATCGGGATTGAAGTACGGCACGAGGTGGGGAGCGGTGGCGCCGAGGGGAGCGAGCAGCGTGAGCGGGAGATAGATCCCCGAGGCGATCACTATGGCCGACGCCGTGAACACGAGTAGACGACGGCGGATCAGTTGCGGCACCGTCGGCCGCCGTCGCGGATGTCGCATGGCATCCTCGTTCACCACCATGCAGCCATGTTAGTTTTCACCACCGCAAACACAGTGATCACCGCACTCGCAGTGCCCAGAGAGCCACGGCGCTCGCCGAGGCGACATTCAGCGAGTCGACACCGTGCAGCATCGGAATGGTGACCACGCTGTCGGCGTGCACCATGGCACCTCGACTGAGCCCGTCCCCCTCGGTTCCGAGCAGAAGCGCAAGCTTCTCTGGCGGGTTCTCGGCCAACACGTCGAGACCGACGGCGGTGTCAGAGAGTGCGAGAGCGGCGAGGTGGAAGCCGGCCTCCCTGAGGATGTCTGCTGCCTCTGGCCACTCGGGCAGTCGGGTCCAGGGCACCTGGAGTACCGTGCCCATACTCACCCGCACGCTTCGGCGGTAGAGCGGATCGGCGCAGCGTGGTGTCACCAACACAGCATCCGCCCCCAGGCCTGCCGCTGCGCGGAAGACGGCCCCGACGTTGGTGTGGTCCACGACATCCTCGATCACGACGACACGTCGCGCACCGGCGATCACCTCCTGAACCGGTCGCAGGGGCGGGCGATGCATCGCCGCGAGGGCGCCGCGATGCAGGTTGAAACCGGTGAGTTGCTCGAGCAAGCCAGGCGCTCCGACATAGATCGGGATGTCGAATGGCGCCAGCATCGCCTCCATCCCGGGCAACCACTGCTCCTGAACGAGAACCGAACGTGGCCGGTGACCCGCCGCGATCGCGCGCGAGATCACCTTCGAAGACTCGGCGATGTAGAGTCCCCCGGCAGGTTCGCTCAGGCGTCGCAGTGCCACGTCGGTCAGCCCGGAGTAGTCGGTGAGCCCAGGATGCTCGAGGTCGTAGATTCGCACGATGTGCATGGATCTCCCGCCGCCGTATCCGGGCATCTTGTGGTGGATTCGTACCTGGTCGGCTCACACTGCCAGCATTCGGAAACATATCCGAAAACTCGATTGTTTATTCTGAAGACGGAACTTTTTGAACCGCCGACAGCCGAAGGGGTGATGCTGATGACCGGAGCCGCCCTTCGCGACTGGCCGCTTGCCACCTCCGCCGAGCTGGATGCTGCGGCAGACGCCCTCCGGGGCCGCACCGTCGTCGTGCTCACCGGCGCGGGGATGAGCACCGATTCCGGGATACCGGACTATCGCGGTGATGGAGCTCCCCCCCGTAATCCCATGACCTTCCAGCAGTTCCTGAAGGATGCGGAGTACCGCAAACGCTATTGGGCGGGAAGTCATCTGGGATGGAAACGCTTCGACGGCGCCATTCCCAACAACGGGCACCGCACCCTCGCCGAGCTGGAGACCAGGGGCGTCGTCAACGGCATCATCACTCAGAACGTGGACGGGCTGCACCTGAGGGCCGGGTCGCAACGGGTCGTCGACCTGCACGGCACCATGGACCGCGTGCGCTGCCTCACCTGCGGCCAGACCTTCGCCCGCTCAGATATCGCGGAGCGCATCACTCGCGCGAACGAATGGCTCGATGCTCCCGACTCCTTCGAACTCGGTCCCGATGGGGATGTGGCGTTCACCCAGATCGCGGATTTCGTCACCCCGGACTGCACGGTCTGCGGCGGCGTCCTCAAGCCGGACATCGTCTTCTTCGGGGAGTTCATCCCGACCGAGAAGTTCTCCGAGGCCAGCGCCCTTCTGCAGTCGGCTGGCGCTCTTCTCATCGCCGGATCCTCGCTGGTCGTCAATTCCGGCATCCGACTGCTCGACCAGGCCTCCAAGCGCCGACTCCCTGTGGTGATCGTGAACCGCGGTGTCACCAAGGGCGATCCGCGCGCGACGGTTAAGCTTGATGCGGGCACCTCGGAGACTCTCGCCGAACTCGCTCTTCGTCTCACTGCCTGACCCGCTCCAGCCGGTCAGCAGGCGAAGCGCCCGGGCCCTCCGACCGCCGAAGGACCTGCGCGCATGACACTGATCTATCTCGTGCGGCACGGTGAAACAGACTGGAATCGTGCCCGTCGTATCCAGGGCAGCACAGACATCCCCCTGAATGACACGGGGCGAGGCCAGGCCGCTCGATCCGGGCTTCTCCTTGCCCGACAGTCCTGGGACGGGATCGCCTCCAGCCCGCTGTCCCGGGCCTTCGAGACCGGGGCGATCATCGCGGAAGCGGTCGGTATCGACACGGGCGAGATCGAGGTGCTTGACAGTCTCGTCGAGCGACGTTACGGCGAGGCCGAAGGGCTCGACGATCGTGAACTCCTGCGACTCTTCCCCGGGGACACCGCCGTACCCGGTCGTGAACGACGAGAGGATGTCGCGGCCCGGGTCATCCCGGCCCTCGTCGCGCTCGCCGAGAGGTACGAGCACGATCGTGCTGCGGATTCGGCGGGCGCCCGGCTCATCGTGACGACGCACGGAGGCGTGATTCGCACAGTGTTGAACCATGTCTCACCGCAGAGGAAGTATCACCGCGGCATCCCGATCACCAATGGCTCGGTGCACAGCTTCCGCCATGTGGACGGCGCGATCGAACTGGTGCTGTTCAACGATCCGATCGACATCGAATCGGTTACCGATGGTTGCGACGACTTTGATGAGCAGAACGCTGTCGAGCAGCGCGAGGTGCGCTCAGAGCCACGGTTTTAGCGGTCAACCGCTCCGCCTGCCGGCATCATGCCGGTCAGCAGCGCGAGCAGTCGCCGGGCTGATTCGTCCCAGCTGAAGTCGGCCGATCGGGCGCGGGAGGCCTCGCTGCGCTGATGCCATTCGGCCGGCGCCTCGAGCGAGACAACCGCGGCGGCGAAGGCAGCGGCATCGGAATGGTCGAAGTAGACGGCAGCGTCGCCCCCGACCTCGTGAAACAGCGGGATGTCGCTGAGCACGAGAGGGACACCGGCTGCTTCGCCCTCGATCAGGGGGATACCGAAGCCTTCGTCCCAACATGCCGTGACCATCGCAGTGGCGTCCACCAGGGCATCGCGGTATTCCTCGTCGCTCACGCCATCGTCGAAGCGCACAGAACCCTCGGGAGCGAGCGCCGCGATGTGCTCGCGATCTTCCGCGCTGATTCGCGACAGCAACCGCAGGGTGTATCCGGGCAGGTGGTGCATGCCACGCGCGAGGGTCTCCACGTTCTTGTTCGGCTGAAAGGTGCCCATGTACACGAGGGTCTTCGAGCGCGGTTGGGTCAGTTGGGGAAGTCCAGAGTCATCGACTCCGGGCCGGATCACGGTGAGAGGCCGCCGCGTGAGACGCGCCTCGACCATCTCGCGCTCACAGTTATACGAGCCGGTGACCACCGCGTCCGCCCGACTCAGCACCGCGCGCTGCGGCCAGTAGCTCAGATAAAAAGCCCGCCAGATGGCTCGCACATACCAGCTGTAGCCCGCAGGGATCTTGGTGATGCGATAGAACACCATGTCGTGCACGGTCAGCACGAGCTTGTAACGCCGACCGGTGGCACCCATGGTCTGCATCGGGCTGAAAACGATGTCCGGCTTCCACCGGTTGATGGAGAGCATCCCGATGAGCGGCTCAAGCGCACTGGTGCCGGGGCGCCCCTTCACCCAGGGCAGATCGGGCAACAGTGCCAGCTGGCGCTCGTCGCTGATCAGCATCGTCACCGGGTGAAGTCGGGAGAATGCTTCGACCAACCCCGCCGTGTACCTGCTGATGCCGTCGTGGCGCTCGAACCGGGTGTAGCGGCAGTCGAAGATCACCTTCACGGTTGGGTGGGTTCCGTACCGGGTTCGCTGCCGCTTCCCCCTGCGCCACTCCCCGACACGCTGTTCGCCTCGGGGGGCTGGTCGCCGAACAGCCCCTGTTCGACCAGGAAGGTGTGGATCGCCGCAGCCGCCAGCTGCGGCACCTCATAGTGGATCAGGTGACCGACACCCATGAGCAGCTCGAGGCGGGCATCCGCCATACTCGCGACGAGATCGCGGTGAGCCTGCACCGGCGTGATGTCGTCGAGTTCGGCGGCGACGAGCAGTGTCGGAACCGTGATTCCGTCGCGATAGGTGCTCACGTCCGAACTGACCGAGGCCTCGAAAGCCTCGACCACGGAGTCGCGACTCGCGAAATTGTTGAAGTAGGTGTGGTGCTGGTCATGAATCCAGCGGCGCAACTGGCGGTCCTTGGTCTTGGCGAGCATCGAACTCATGAACTGCACCACGATCCACCGTTTGAGCAGGAAATCGCCGACGCGGTCCGGGAGGCGACCGGCCAGCCGGTAGAACGCCACCGTGACCAGTGTGGCGAACTTGCTCGGGCCTTCGAGCCCGGAAGTCGAGATCGGGTTGACCAGGATGAGTGCCGGCGTCTGGAGCCCATCGGAGACAGCCTTCGACGAGATGATGGTGCCGAACGAGTGCCCGAGGGTCACCGCGGTGCCACTCAGGCCGAGGGCATCGACGAACGCAGTGAGCCATTTGGCGAACCCATCGATCGAATGGGGCACCTCGGTGAGCGGAGTCGACTCTCCGAAACCCGGCATATCCGGCCCGATCCAGCGGATTCCCGGCAGTTGGGCGATCACCGGCTCCAGCCCGTGATGTTCGCCCCGATACCCGTGCGCGATGACGATCGTCAGGGCGGCATCGACCGGTCCGTACACCCAGTACCGCGTGGTGCTTCCGAGGATGACGATCTCGTGCCGCTCGATGAGCATACGGTCGAGCAATTCAGCGTACGGCGAGTTAACAGACATTGCCTCGATTGTACGGATACGAAGTTACGCGGGTGTTTCTCACACGCGCCTAGACTTGACCAGCTCGATGAACAATCGATCTCGATACCGATGCCGACCCTGCTCTCGAGAGGAGCAATGTGAGCTTTACCGCACCCATCCAACTGCCCGGACTGACCCTCGATCCGCAGTGGTATCGGCGCTCGGTCTTTTACGAGGTCATGGTCCGATCGTTCGTGGACAGCAACGGGGACGGCTCAGGAGACCTGCAGGGGTTGCTGTCCAAGCTCGACTACCTGCAGTGGCTCGGCATCGACGCGCTCTGGCTTCCCCCGTTCTACCAGTCGCCGCTTCGTGACGGTGGCTACGACGTGTCCGACTTCCGCGCCATCCTGCCCGAGTTCGGCACGCTCGACGAGTTCACAGATCTCGTCACCAAGTCGCACGAGCGCAACATGCGAATCATCATCGACTACCCGCTCAACCACACCTCGGACCAGCATGAGTGGTTCCAGCAGTCTCGCTCCGATCCCGAGGGTCCCTACGGCGACTACTACGTGTGGAGCGACACGGATGAGACCTACCCGAACATCCGGGTCATCTTCGTCGACACCGAGGAGTCCAACTGGACCTTCGATCCCGTGCGTCGCCAGTTCTTCTTCCACCGCTTCTTCTCGCACCAGCCCGACCTCAACTTCGAGAATCCGGCCGTCCAGGATGCCGTGATGGATGTCATGCGGTTCTGGCTGGATCTCGGAGTCGATGGCATCCGCCTCGATGCCATCCCCTACCTGTTCGAATCCGAAGAGGGCAATGGCGAGGGCGAGGCACCCACCCACGACTACATCAAGCGAGTGCGGGAGATGTTCGACGACGAGTTCCCCGGCCGCATCATGGTGGCCGAGGCGAACCAATGGCCGCGTGAGGTCGCCGCCTTCTTTGGTACGCAAGAGGAGCCGGAGTGCCACATGGCCTTCGACTTCCCGGTGATGCCCCGCATTTTCTATTCCCTTCGCTCGCAGAATGCGGCTGAACTCACCCGGATCCTCGCCGAGACCACGGACATCCCCGAGGGTGCGGGATGGGGAGTTTTCCTCCGCAATCACGACGAGCTCACCCTGGAGATGGTGTCGGAGGAGTACCGCCAGGCCATGTACGGCTGGTATGCGTACGACCCGCGGATGCGATCGAATGTGGGCATCCGGCGACGTCTGGCGCCGCTTCTCGACAACTCACGCGCCGAGCTCGAACTCGCACACGCGCTGCTCTTCAGCCTCGCCGGCAGCCCGTTCCTGTATTACGGCGACGAGATCGGAATGGGAGACAACATCTGGTTGCCCGACCGGGACGCCTCGCGTACCCCGATGCAGTGGACTCCCGACCGAAACGCCGGCTTCTCGTCTGCCGACCCCGGCAAGCTCTACCTTCCGGTCGTGCAATCACTGGTTTACAACTACACCCTGACGAATGTCGAGTCACAGCTCGCGCAATCGCGATCGCTCCTGCACTGGGTGCGCAACGTCATCCACGTGCGCAAGGCGCACCCCACATTCGGGCTCGGCTCTCTGACCGTGCTGGAAACCGACCACGAGTCGGTGCTGGCGTTCGTGCGTTCTTATCCGGGATCCGGCACGCAGTTCGGTGATTCTGCCGAGGACGTGCTCTGTGTTTTCAGCTTCGCACACAACCCGATCGCGGTCACCATCACAGCGAAACAGTTCGCGGGTTCGACCCTCTACGACCTCTTCGGCGGCGGCGAGTTCCCTGCCTTCACCGAGGACGGCGAGCTCACCCTCACCCTTGGAACCCAGAGTTTCTACTGGCTCCACGTCGGGTCGCCGCGCCTCGCCGGCGGTCGGCCCTAGATTGGGAGAGTGAATGGCGACGGCGACACGGTGGCGAGCGAACCAGAAGCAAGCGAACCAGAGGCATTCTGGTACGACCGTCTCGGAGTCTTCGACCTCGAAACCACGGGAATAGACACCGACAGCTGTCGAATCGTCTCCGCGTACGTGGGAGTCGTGGATGCCGACGGGGCGCCCAAAGGTGTCTCCTGGCTTGCAGACCCGGGCATCGAGATCCCCGTGCAGGCCTCCGCAGTGCACGGCATCACCACCGACCGCGCCCGCGCGGAGGGCCGGGACGCCGCGGAGGTCGTCGCCGAGATCGTCGCCGTGCTGCGGGCACTCCTCGGGCAGGGTGTACCCATCGTGATCTACAACGCGTCCTATGACCTCACGTTGCTCAACCGGGAATGTCTTCGGTATGGGATCGAGCCACTCGACGATCCGCTCCCGATCATCGACCCGCTCGTGATCGACCGTGCGATGGATCGCTATCGCAAGGGCAAGCGCACTCTCGAGGCGGCCGCGGAACACTACGGTGTCGAACTCATGGATGCCCATGATGCAGAAGCCGATGCCGTCGCGGCCGGCCGCGTGGCCCAGGCCATCGCCCGTAAGTATTCGGACGCCCTCGGGCAGGATGTCACCCGGGTGCACACCAGCCAGGTGACCTGGGCCGCCGATAGCGCCACAAGCTTCCAGGACTACATGCGCCGCACCAAGGACCCCGCATTCGTCGCCGACGGTGCCTGGCCCCAACGCTAGGCGGCGGTCGGCTCTCGCGTGTCCACGGCGTGCACATGAGACACCGAGGGGGCGACCAGCCGCAGTCGACCGCCCCCTATCGAGGTTCTGGGCTGCGGGTTACGCGCCGAAGCCCTTGTAACGCGAGTTGAACTTCTCGACGCGACCGGCGCTGTCGAGGATGCGCTGCTTCCCCGTGTAGAAGGGGTGTGAGGCGGAAGAGATCTCGACGTCGATCACCGGGTAGGTCACTCCGTCGAGGTCGATCGTCTTGTCGCTCTTGACGGTGGAACGGGTGAGGAATGTCTCACCGCTCGCGAGATCGCGGAAGACGACCGCGCTGTAGTCGGGGTGGATGTCAGTCTTCATCGTTTATTCCTTGGTGTTGGGTGAAAGAGAGAAAGTGGGCACGAAGGCCAAGGGCCCACGTTATCAGAATTGACGCGAGCTAATAGGACTGCGCCGCGCGTGCGGTGAATCTCCCGTCGCGCTCTTCCACCTCGAGCTCGAGGCCGAAGGCTTCGGTCAGTTTCTCCGAGGTGATGACCTCGCCGATCGGTCCCGCGGCGGCGATGCGGCCGCGCGACAGCAGAAGCGCATGGCCGAAGCCCAGTGGGATCTCTTCCACATGATGGGTGACCATCACGATGGCGGGAGCCTGCTCGGCCCGCGCGTACCCGCCGAGCAATTGAAGCAGCTCCTCGCGTGCACCGAGGTCGAGGCTCGCTGCTGGCTCGTCGAGAAGCAGGAGTTCGGGATCTGTCATCACCGAACGGGCGATCTGCACCCGCTTCTGTTCGCCGTCACTGAGCTGCCCGAACCGGCGACCCTCGAGGTGGTCGAGCTTCCATTCGGACAGCACCCGCCGGGCGCGGCGCACATCGATGTCCTCGTAGGCCTCATTCCAGCGTCCGGCGACCGCATAGGCGGCAGTGAGCACCACGTCCAGCACCTGCTCGTTGGCCGGGATGCGTCGAGCCATCGCCGTAGAGGCGAAGCCAATTCGCGGACGCAGGTCGAAAACATCGGTGCGCCCGAGCGTGACATCAAGGATCTTCACGCTGCCGGAGGTGTGGTGGATCATCGCTGACGCCAGCTGCAGCAGCGTTGTCTTGCCCGCACCGTTCGGTCCGAGTATCACCCAGCGTTGGTCGTCCTCGACCGACCAGTCGATGGAATCGAGGATGTGGTTGCCTTCTCGGACGACGGAGACGTCGGAAAGCTGGAGAACGCTGGCCATGCCTCAACCCTACCTTCGCCGCCGGATGATTCCATCGAGCGCCACTGCTCCGCGCCCGGCCTTAGAGCAGTGAGCGGTAAATCTCCTGCGTGCGTTTCGAGATGCGGTCCCAGCCGAAATCGCGCTCGGCGCGAACCCGGCCGGCCTCGCCCATGCGTCGGGCCGAAGCCGGGTCGCCGACGACCTCCGTGAGGGCCCGCGCAAGGTCGGCGACATACCGCTCCGGGTCGAGCGGCGTGCCCGTGCCATCCTCGGCCTGGGCGATTGGCACCAGTCGACCGGTCACCCCGTCGTCGATGACCTCGGGGATGCCCCCGGTGGCGGTGCCGACGACCGCGGCCCCGCAGGCCATGGCCTCGAGGTTGACGATGCCGAGGGGCTCGTAGATCGAGGGGCAGACGAAGGTGGTCGCCGCCGTGAGTACGGCCGAGAGGTCGTGACGACCCAACATCTCCGCGATCCAGACCACACCGGTGCGAGTCCGCTGCAGCTCGGCGACGCCGGCACGCACCTCTGTCATGATCTCCGCGGTGTCCGGTGCGCCGGCGCAGAGCACGAGCTGCACATCCGGAGGGAGCAGCGCCGCCGCGCGCAGGAGGTACGGCAGGCCCTTCTGGCGGGTGATCCGACCGACGAAGACAACGGACGGGCGGTCGGGGTCGATTCCGAGGGAGCGTACGAGTGCGTCATCCTCGACCGGATGCCAGGACTCGAGATCGATGCCGTTGTGGACAACGGAAACCTTCGCCTCATCGATCGTCGGGTAAGAGCGCAGGATATCGCGGCGCATCCCGTGACTTACCGCGATGACGGCATCGGCCGCGGTGAAGGCGTCGCGTTCGATCCAGCTCGACACCCGGTAGCCGCCGCCGAGTTGCTCGGCCTTCCACGGACGCAGAGGCTCGAGACTGTGCGCGGTAACCACGTGGGGAATACCGTGGAGCAGCTGGGCGATGTGGCCGGCCCCGTTGGCGTACCAGGTGTGCGAGTGCACAAGATCGGCTCCCGCGACATCCTGGGCGATCTCGAGGTCGACCCCGAGCGTCGCAAGTGTTTGATTGGCATGGGCGAGTCCCGGAGGAACGTCGTACGAGTAGACGTGCGCTTCGTCGCGCGGCTTGCCGAAAGCGCGTACCACGACGTCGATGTCGAGACGCAACGCCTTGACGAGCTCGGTCACGTGCACACCGGCTCCGCCATAGATCTCCGGCGGATATTCCCTGGTAATCAGATCGACTCTCACAGTCCAAACGCTAGCGCGGTTCGCGGGCCGAGGCACCGCGATTGGTCCTCTACTCTTGAGGCATGGCAGTGAAGAAAATCTTTGGCATCGTCCTCGCCGGTGGAGAAGGTAAGCGCCTCATGCCGCTTACCGCTGACCGCGCGAAGCCAGCCGTGCCGTTTGGTGGCAACTATCGGCTCATCGACTTCGCGCTTTCGAATCTCATCAATTCGGGGCTTCGGCAGATCGTCGTGCTGACCCAGTACAAGTCTCACAGCCTCGACCGACACGTGTCGCAGACCTGGCGCCTCGATGGGATCACGGCCTCGTATGTGGCATCAGTGCCCGCCCAGCAGCGTCTCGGTAAGCGGTGGTTCGCGGGATCCGCCGACGCCATCCTGCAAAGCCTGAACCTCCTGCGCGATGAGAAGCCCGACATCGTCGTCGTGGTCGGCGCCGACCACGTCTACCGCATGGACTTCAGCCAGATGATCAAGGCGCACATCGCATCGGGCGCCGGAGTGACGGTTGCCGCGATCCGCCAGCCGATCTCGCTCGCCGACCATTTCGGGGTCATCGAGCTCGACCCCGACGACCCGACCCGCATCGCGCAGTTCCTCGAGAAGCCGAAGAATGCGGTCGGACTCGCGGACTCCCCCGACGAGGTGCTCGCGTCGATGGGCAACTACATCTTCGATGCCGACATACTCATCGACGCTGTGCTGCGTGATGGGGAGCTCACCACGTCGAACCATGACATGGGCGGCGACATCGTGCCCGACTTCGTCTCGCGCGGGGATGCCGCCGTCTACGACCTCAACCGCAATGAGGTGCCCGGCGCAACCGACCGCGATCGCTACTACTGGCGGGATGTCGGAACCATCGAGTCCTTCTTCGACGCCCATCAGGACCTGATCTCTGCGCTACCGATCTTCAACCTGTACAACAGCGAGTGGCCGATCTTCAGCCAGCAGCTCAACTCGCCGCCCGCGAAGTTCGTGCGGGACTCCAAGGGCAACCTCGGCACCACCATCGATTCGATCGTCTCGCTCGGGTGCCTGCTCTCCGGAGCGCACATCGAGCGCAGCGTGCTCGGACCCTGGGCGATCATCGAGTCGGGCGCGCAGGTGATTGATTCAATCGTCTTCGACCGCGTGCGGATCGGTCCGGACGCCTTGGTGCGCCGCGCTATCCTCGACAAGGAAGTTGTCGTCAACGCTGGCGCGACGGTCGGGGTGGATGCCGACGCCGACCGGGCCCGCGGCTACACGGTCACCGACTCCGGGATCACCGTGGTCGGCAAGGGCGTGACCGTCAGCTGAGGTCGTTTCGGTACGACGATTCCTTGTCTTCCAAACGAACGGTCCGCACCCGATGTCCTGCTTTCTCGTCGTGCTCGATGTCGATTCCACCCTCATCGAGAACGAAGTCATCGAGCTTCTTGCTGAGGCCGCGGGCTCCGGTGTCGCGGTCGCGGAGATCACCGCCCGGGCCATGAACGGCGAGGTCGACTTCGAAGAGAGCCTCCGGGCCCGCGTGGCGACACTCGCAGGACTCCCCGAGTCGGTCTTCGGCGAGATCGGCCGGCTCGTGCGTATCACGCCGGGGGTGCCGGCGATGATCGCGGGCGTGCGCGCGGCGGGTGGCCGGGTGGCCGTCGTCTCCGGAGGATTCCACGAGATCATCGACACTGTTGCCGCGCAACTTGGGCTGGACTACTGGAGGGCGAATCGTCTCGAGGTCGTCGACGGTTTTCTGACCGGAGGACTGGTGGGACCCATCATTGACGCCCAGGCGAAGGCCGACACTCTCACCGAATGGGCTGCCGACTTCGGCGTGCCGCTCTCGCGCACGGTCGCCGTGGGTGACGGAGCGAACGACCTGCCGATGATGGCGATAACGGGACTCGCCGTGGGCTTCGATGCGAAGGCGCCGGTCCGGGGTGCCGCGGATGTCCTGATGGACGTGCGGGACCTCAGCCAACTGCTGTCTGTGCTCGGGTTGCGCGGCTGAGCGCAGAACGGACCGGTCGGAACGGAGCTGTTCCACAGGACCGTTTTCGAACGGAGAGAGCGGGTCAGTGGCCCATGCCAAGACCGCCATCGACCGGGATGACCGCGCCGGAGATGTAGCCGGCGTCGTCTCCCGCCAGCCAGGCCACGACCCTGGCGACCTCGTCGGCGCTTCCGAAACGTCCGGCCGGGATCGATTTCCTGTAGGCCTCCTGCTGGGCCTCCGGGAGCTCTGCCGTCATGTCCGTCTGGATGAATCCGGGGGCGATCACGTTGGCAGTGATGCCACGCGCTCCCAGCTCCCGGGTCACCGACCGGGCGAGCCCGATCAGGCCGCTCTTCGATGCCGAGTAATTGACCTGGCCGGCGGACCCGAGAAGCCCGACAACACTCGAGACGAGCACGATGCGACCGTACCGTGCTTTGAGCATGCCCTTGGACGCCCGCTTCACCACGCGGAAGGCGCCGGAGAGGTTGGTGTCGATCACCGAAGTGAAATCGTCATCGGACATCCGGAGCAGGAGGGTATCCTTCGTGATTCCGGCATTCGCGATAAGAATCTCGACCGCTCCGAGGGCGGCTTCTATTTCGGAGAAGGCAGCATCCACCGACGCGGAATCAGTCACATCGGCGCGAACCGTGAGGCTTCCGGCCGGGCCCGCACCCGAACGCGCCGTCACCGCGACACGGTGCCCGAGGGCCACGAATTCCGCCGCGATGGCGAAGCCGATGCCCCGGTTCCCCCCGGTCACGAGGACGGTCCGGGGAATGAATTCGGAGCCGGTCATCGCTCTCTCACTCTCGACGTCGTTGCTTGCCTCAGCGCCCCCTGAGCGTATGCCGGGCGCCGACAAACTCCTGCAAGCTTAGCCGTAGGCTTGATTCACCCATGGCAAAGCAACAGCAGTCGATCACGTCCCTCCCCCGGTCTCCACAGGACGACCGGCGCAGCCGCATGATCCAGTACACGGTGGCGATGAGCATCCGCACCGTCTGCATCGTGATCTGCCTCATTGTGCCCGGCTGGTGGCGGCTGCTCCCCGCCATCGGCGCGATAGTGCTGCCCTATATCGCGGTGGTGCTCGCCAATGCCAGCATCTCGAAGCCTGCTGCCGAGGTCCTGCGACCGGGCGGTCTGGTTCGCCGCTCCCCCGACGGTGCCGCGGCCGATTCGCGGTGACCGGGCTCGCCATGATCGAATTCGATGGTGAGTCTGCGGACCAGACCTGCTCGCGGGCCGGCTGTCCCCAGGCTGCCGGCTGGAACGTCAACTGGCGGAACCCACGCATTCATGGCGCGGAGCGGGTCAAGATCTGGCTCGCCTGCGACGAGCACCGCGACTATCTTCATGACTACCTCGAGGCTCGTGACTTCCCGGTCGTGGTAACCCCGCTGTCTCGGCCACTCGACCGGCTTCCCGACCCGCTTGTCGCGGAGCCACGTCTTCCGTGAACCGGTGGAGATTCGCG